>Ga0007796_10000183_pt1 | contig 17588 bp, 5 predicted proteins | sample CryBogmetaGMA0M_FD_60373 | JGI IMG/M metagenome (GOLD analysis project Ga0007796, IMG submission 60373) | Freshwater microbial communities from Crystal Bog, Wisconsin, USA - MA0M | ecosystem: Environmental > Aquatic > Freshwater > Lake | place: Crystal Bog, Wisconsin, USA | collected 2009-07-06 | reverse complement strand
TGAACGGGTCTCGTTCTTCAAGCACATCGCTCAACCGAACAATCGGCAAAAGTCTGTCGCGCAGGCGATAAACCTCGGTGTCATAGGCGTGCTCGACACGGCCCGCCATTCCGGGGTGAAGGCAAACCGCTTCCTCAAGCTCTCGCTGCGGGATGGCGAACCGCTCGCCTTTGACGGCCACGATCAGGCATGGGATGATCGCCAGCGTCAATGGCATCCGTAAGATCATCGCCGTGCCCAGCCCCGGCACGGAGTCGATGACGAGCGACCCTTCCAGCAGTTCGATGTTCGTCTTGACCACATCCATGCCCACGCCGCGGCCAGAGACTTCCGTGACCTGTCGGGCGGTCGAGAAACCAGGGAGTAAGATCAGGCCAAGCAGTTCCCGCTGCGACATCCGATCAAGCTCGGCCTCGGTCTTCAACCGCATGCCCAGGGCCTTGGAGCGAACCGCCTGCGCATCGATCCCCCGGCCGTCATCGCGAATCTCGATCCGGACCTGCCCATCTTCGTGCGAGGCCGAAAGAGTCACCTGACCGGTGGGCGCCTTCCCTTTCGCAACACGGTCGTCTGGCATTTCGATCCCGTGATCGATGCTGTTGCGCACCAGGTGCGTGAGCGGGTCGGAGAGCTGTTCCAGGATCGTTTTATCAAGCTCGACTTCCTTACCAACGATCGTGATGTCGACCTGCTTGCCAAGCTGCCTGCCAAGATCGCGCACAACCCGAGGAAATTTCCCGAACAGATTGCCGATCGGCTGCATCCGGGTGCGCAGAACCGTTTCTTGAAGCTCAGAGGTCACGGCATCCAGCCGCTGCATGATGGGCCGCAAGGGACCATCGTCGTGTTCAGAAGCGAGTAACGACTGATTGCGAATGAGCGTCAATTCTCCGGTCAAGGTCATCAGCCGATCGAGCAGCTCCACGCTGATGCGCAGCGAGGAGGTTTTATCAGCCTCAAGGGCGGGCGGCTGCGCCGAGCTTTTTTGCACGGCTGGCACCGGGGGCACGGTTAGCACGGCCGGCGGTGCCGCGGGGAGCGCGGGCAGCGGCTGGGCGGGCACGATCGGGGCGGAAATTTCGATCTGCTGCTGGCGTGCGCATGGCAGGCCCAGCAAAGGCCCCACTTCCTCGGGAGCACGTGCCGTCATCATCTGGCCCACCAGAATTAGCGGGCCCGCCGGCAGACCGATCGTGAGATCGGTCTCCATCACCTTGACCACGGCATTTTCGAGCGTCCCCAAACCTTCCAGCGCCGCCAGCAAGCGCACCAGGCTTTGGCCGGTCGCCAGGATCCAGGCGGCCAGATCGATCGTCAGCGGGAACCCCCGGCGGAACGTGGGCCCAAGTGAGGTCACGGGCAGCCCAAGGATCCTGGCAATCTCCTGCTCGGGCAATCCGGACGAAAGGTGCGCCCTCAGCGAGACGGAACCTTGCGGCAATTCACGGGCCAGGTCGGCGGGTGCAAGATCGATCGCTGAGGAGTGAATGACCCCGCATTGTTCCAATCCCGCAAAGAATTCCGCGAGCCGCCCGGACCGACGGCGATCAATGTCGCGCAAGTCGATTACCCACGGGAACACCAGCGGCACGGCATCGCTTTCCACCTTATCCAGTTCCGCCAGTACCTCGCCCAGTTCTACGCGATCACTATTCTCGATGTCGTCAATCAATGCCGCCAACCGATCCTTGGCGATCAACAACCGCTCGACAGCCTCGGCGGACACCGGCAGCCCACGCTCCCTGATCGACTCGAGCGCATTTTCCATCGAGTTGGCCAGGATCCGGATCGTTGATAACCCCAGGAAGCCGGCATCCCCCTTGATCGAATGCACAATCCGAAAACAGCGATCAATTCCCGCTCGATCTGTTTCCGACTGATCCCCTTTTTCCAGGGAGAGAAGCACCTGTTCGAGTTCGGTCAGTTGCTCGCGAGCCTGCATCACGAATTCGTTGGCCCGTGATTCCATGGGTTCTCAGCCTTTCGCAAGCCAACGAGAGCGCAATCCGTAAGGTTCCGCCAGTCCGGTCACCCGAAAAACCGTTTCCATTTCGGGAGATAAGCCGTCGATCTCGATGGCCGTCCTGCCTCGAATGGCCAGATGTGCAGGCGCGGCGGCCAGCAACGCCAGCCCCTGAACACTCAGATCACGGGTCTGACGAAGATCGAGTCGAACCGTGGCGGCCTGGCGTTCCAATGCGTCGAGAATTTGAAGCCGCACCGACTCGGCAGCCTCGGTATCAAGCATCACAGGCACGGAAATGGTCACGGCACCTGACTGATGACCGGCCTGCCCCGCGCCCGGCACGGTCACCGACGCAACAATCGCCTGACCCGCCGAAGCGGTAGCCGCCGCAGGCTCATCAGCCGGGCGGACCACGTCGGATTTTGTGGCGGCAACGACGGGCGCTGAGGGCCGTGTTCCTGTGAGTACCCCCTGAAGCTCGGCGACCGCTTCATCCACCTGGGCCGAAAACAAAGCCGTCAGATCCGCGCCCGACTCGCGAGTCGCTTCGGAAATCCTGACCAGCAGATCAACACCCCGTAACAACACATCCACGTCCGCCGGCGTGAGCGTGAGCTTCCCCTTCTGCGCCGCCACGAAGCAGTCTTCCATCACGTGCGCGACATTCACCGCCGGATCAACCCCAACAATACGCGCCGCCCCCTTGATCGAATGCGCCGCACGCATCATCTCGTCTACGCGAGACGTATCGCCAGGGCTTCGCTCCAGGGCCAGCAGGGAATTGCTCAGAGTCTCCGAGTGCGTTTCGACCTCGCCACGGAACAACTCGATCAGCGAAAAATCTTCAAGACCTGTTCCATCGCTCATGATTCACACTCATCCGTTTCGGAATCTGCGAGATTACCCTGATGGGTTTGAATGGAACCCACGCAATCCATTTCTCAAGCCAGAACCCCTCCTGAAAGACTCACCAGACTCAACCGTATGAACAACGCGGTGAGCCTCAAGGCATCGAACCCTACGTCTAATCTATCATCAAGAACACGGAGGAGGAGATACCAATCCAACTGCTAGCCCCAAGGCTGGCTCTTTCGCCAAAAAAAAACAGAACCCAAACTTAACCTCATGAAGAGAGTCTGAAATCGCAATAGACGAAAGCGCGAAGTGCCTGGACCGACAGGCAGACACACAGAAAATCTAAAGTTTTAAACAACGAAGTGATTCTACAAGGAATTTCAAATTTAGCAAGCAGCAAATTTCCCAAATACTCCGCATTACCCAAACCGCACAATACACCAACGGGACAGCCCGGATCTACATTCGTTAAAATTACAACATTGCCATGTGCGTTGCAGAAAGAATGAAGGACGATCTAATCCGAATTCAATGCAAGGACAACACTGAACGCACGGTGTTTAAAGGTGAGACGCAGAGGCGGCACCATATTTAGAAAGCACAACTGCTGCTATGAGAGATTGGATCGAACTGCTATTCAATAACGTCTGTGAACTATTGATCAGAGATGAAATGAAAGATCATATTTCATGATCATACGCTGCCTTTCCACACCGAAGCATTGAAGTTTGAATCACCGAGATATTTCAGTGTGAATGAATGAGAGGACTTACCGGCCCTGGGGACTGAAATTGAGGCACTGCCGTTCACGAGTGTGAGTTTCATGGCCTTGGTTCCACGAAGAGTAAATACCACCAGACCGCTGGGTACTCCACCATCAACACCGGTCACCGTGATCACCCCAGACTGAGGATTCTTGAATTGCCTTGATTTGAATTTGATAGTCGTCAGAGTTCCATCCTTGATAACCGACTGATTCAGAGGCTTGGAAATTGCCGCCGCGAAGTGAGAATCTCCTGAATAAGAAGCATGGACAATATGGGCCTTACCAGCACCAAGCAGATGCGCAATCAAGGTTGCACGATGATCTGCCACCGACACCGTTCCTAGAAGGATGCTGCCGTCGTAAAAGCTAACATGACCCAGGGCATTCGTTTCAGCGGTCGCGAGTTCGATGGTTGCGGAAAGGCTGATGGCTTGTCCGTGCGCAGATTGACTTTGAGATCCGACCAGAGTGATATTCGATGCAGCTTGTGAAACACTCTGGATTACCCGGCTAGAATTCGATGAACTGTATGAGATGCTACCAAGGTAGTTAGCCGTCACTTTATGAACACCAACTTCAAGGCTCGTTGTCGTAAAGTGAGCCGATCCTGCAACCAGCGAAACGGTACCGATTGTTATGCCATCAGCAGAAACCATAACATTACCATCGGGGGGGCCACTGCTTGCATCAACCTGGATATCAAACGAGATTGGTTCTCCGTAAGTTGATGCGAATCTATTCGAACTGAGGCTCGTGGTCGTGGTAATTCGATTGGCGTTTGCAGGGCTGACATCCTGAATGATTATCGCCGACCTAGACGATTCATAGCCTGCGCTACCTGAGTAAACAGCGGTAATGGAGTGTGAACCCACCGTAAGCTTTGAGGTGGTTAGGCTCGCTTTCCCTGCACTAAGAATAGCAGATCCGAGCGCATTGATACCGTCGAAAAAGGACACACTGCCATCCGGTGTCCCACCTGCACTGGAAACAATTGATACAAATTGAACAGGTTGCCCGATAGTTGCATGGAGAATGCTCGAGACAAGGCTAAGTTTGGTGGATGCAACCAAGTTATTAAGGGTAAACTTGACCATCTCTGTTAGACCAGTGGCCTGTGCAGTCACCACATAAGCCCCACTAATCGCCCCAGCGCATAATTCGGGTGCGGTAGCAATTCCCTGGGTGTTCGTGGTCGCCGATACAGTGATTAGATTGCCAGGAAATGTAGCGCTGGCACCTGATGCAGGAACAGTAAACGTTACGGTTATTCCCTTAACGCCGGCACCCGCAGTATTCTTTACAACAACGGAGAGGTTGGTCACGAATGGCAAACCAACGTAAGTTGACTGATTATCTCCTTGATCTGCTGTCATTGAGGTAGGTGACCCTTCCTCGATTATCGTACCAGTTGCGGGAAGGTTGGGTAGAGAAACAGTCGGTTTGGTGGTATTGATCAGAAAAGAGGAAGAACTTCGATTGAAGGTAGCGCAAGCCACATCCGGCTTACCATCGCCGTTAAAATCAGAAACCGCGATCGCATAAGGTGAAGGGACCGTAAAATCTGTCTTATCTGCGAAGTTTGGAACAGTAGCCCCCGGCGCAGTGGAGTTAAGAAGTATGGATACAGTGTTCGAACCGAAGTTCCCTACAACAAGGTCCGGCTTACCATCGCCGTTCATATCCCGGCTCGCTAATGAGTACGGACGTTTTGCGGTCAAGAAATTGATCCGAGATGTAAACGAGACATCGGATGACCCTGGTGTCATTTTATTCAGAAGAACAGCAACCGAGTACCCAGCTTGATTTGTACTTGTGAGTGCGAGGTCGGGCATACCATCACCATTGAGGTCGGCTATGGCTACGGATTCCGGTTGCGGACCAATGAAAAAGTCATTCTTTGGCGCAAAATTCGGAATGCTGGATCCAAGACCCGTCTTGTTTAGCAGGATCGATACGGCATTTGAGGTGCTATCGGCCACAGCAAGGTCTGGCTTTCCATCGCCATTGAGATCACCGATTGCCACTCCAATAGGGTTCATTCCGGTGGCAAAATTGACCTTCTTGGCAAAACTAGGTAAGGGGCTACCAGTAGCCGCTGTATTCAGTAGTACTGATATTGAGTTTTCGTTTTCATTGACCACGGCAAGATCTGGTTTGCCGTCACCGTTCAGGTCGCCGGCCACCAAAGACACAGGATGAAAACCGGTGCTGAATTCCACCCTACTCTTGAATTTTGGTAACGCAGCACCAGGAATAGTACTGTTGAACAGTACGGATACGGTATTGGAACCGTCGTCGGCCACAGCAATATCAAGCTTGCCATCACCGTTGAAATCAGCAAGTGACAGAGCAATCGGTAATGAACCCGTTGTGAAAGAGGAAATCGGTGCGAAAGTTGGCTGATTTGAACCGGGAGATGTGGTGTTCAGCAGCACGGATACGGAATTTCCTCCGTAATTCGCAGTCACGATGTCTGGTTTGCCATCACCATTGATATCTCCGATAACCACCGACTTAGGCTTTGAGTCTGACCCCACACTAAAGTCTGTGTTTGTAGAGAGTGTAACGTTAGAGATGCCAATTGCCGTGGTGTTTAGCAAAACTGAGGCTGTACCCGTTTTTTTGTTTGCTAAAGCACAATCCAATTTGCCGTCGCCGTTGAAATCGGCGGTAACCAGAGATATCGGTTCTTGCGCGGGGCCATCAGCAAAAAGTTGTGCCTCAGTGAAACTGACAGCGCTTGCACCGAAGGAAGTAGAATTCAAGAGGACTGCGACATCGTTCGAACCATAGTCTGCGACAACGAGGTCGGGAAGTCCATCTCCGTTCACGTCGGCAATAGTAATTGCAGAGGGCTGGGACTTTGTTAAAAAGCTAGAGGGATTGGAGAAGCTTACTGTGCTTGTTCCGGTAGTCGATGTATTCAAGAGAATGGAGATTTTATTCAGGCCAGAGTTTGCCACGGCAATATCGAGTTTGCCATCACCGTTGAGATCACCGATTGCGAGAGCGGCGGGATTTGTTCCCGTTGTGAGATCGACCTTGGAAGCGAAGGAGGCTAGATCAGCACCTGGGCTGGTCATGTTGAGCAAGACCGAAACGGAGCTTGCGTTTCGGTTGGCTACAGCGACGTCGGGTTTTCCGTCGCCATTGAAGTCGCCAATAGCAATTGCTGAAGGCGTGGCCCCCACAATAAAAGAGATACTCTTATCAAAGGTTGTAAGAGGACTTCCTGAAGATGTAGTATTCAAGATAACAGAGATGGAATTATCGGTCTGATTAGCTACGATAAGATCAAGCTTTCCGTCGCCATTAAGATCGCTCATGGCGAGTTTGGTCGGTGTATGACCAGTGTCTGCGTAAGATGCTGAACTGAAATTTGGTACGAGTGAGCCAGGTTTAGTTTGGTTGACGAATAACGAAACTTGATCAGTGTCGGTACTTGTGACTGCCAGGTCAGGTTTCCCATCACTATTAAGGTCACCAATAGCCACCATACCAGGATAGGAACCTACGGACAGGTTAAACTTGGGGGCAAAGGAGGGAATAGTTGCGCCTGGAGATGTCGTATTGATGAGTACAGACACACTGTTCGAGTAGAAGTTATCGATGACCAGATCAGGCTTCCCGTCACCATTGATGTCCCCAACGGCTACATTCAGAGAAGACTTAAGCTTATTATCGCAACTGAATATTGTTGGTGCAGAGAAAGCGAGGGGAGTATTTCCCAAGGTAGCCGATGTCAGATTGAGTTGGAAGGTTGGGTTACCTTGGGCGAGATCCGATCCTTTCACTGGAACCGATATGGTACCACTCGTATGACCAGCAGCGATAGTCAGTATGCCAGAAGTGGTCGTATAGTCGACTCCACCAATGGCAGTACCATTAGACGTGGTGTAAGCAACTGTAATCTCTGGGCCAACGTCACCTGAACGAGTGACCGTGAAGTCCATCATGGCGGAGCCGGATGCCGAAACGGCGATACTTGCATTGCTTACGGAGATCATACTTGCGAGAACCAGACGTTGCTCCAGTAAGTCCAAACTCGGTCGCAAACGGCAACGCTGAAAGTATTGACGTCGCGTTGGTGAATGCTGCTGTACGTCGGGGTGGAATCTCATGGTAAACTCTCACTTTTCAGAAATGGATGAGCGGTTATGAACGCGAGGGATGATGCCTTGTTTAGACATCCGCTTAAGCTTTCAAAGCACAGCAAAGTGAACGATGGTATGAATCATCTCAACTCAGCAACGAGGTCTGAGAAGTCCGTCTTCTACTTAGCGTGGTCTCGATAACTCGTGTCGGGACGAGTCTGCCTGAAGAGTATTCAAGTCATTGAATTTGCATTCATGGATGGAGTCAAAAGAAACTAATAAAACACCTAGGACGAAACGTGAGTTCAGGAATGACGTTTGAAGGATATTTGAAATAATGCATCATCCAAGCTGTAGTAATTGAAGGATTGTTGTATCGCAAAAGGGATTCAAGGAATATCCTGAAAACCAACCACAATTCTGGAAAAGGAGAACCGATTCTGAAATTGGCAAATGCTACATAGGAAAACAATCGCAGATTCTCATACGATGTGGGTATCAGAAGCAATTCCTCACTTTTGTCTCAGTGTCTTAACAGACTGTAGTCGAATTGACCAGCCAGAGATCGAGCAACTTCTGGCCATCTTGTGAACCAGTAGATCAGCATATTATTTAAGAAGCTCGTAGCCCTTCCGTCGAATACAGTTTGCCTCAGGATCAGGCTGTTAATGCATTTTGACGGCACGGTTCTTATAACCGAGCCCGAAGAAATGGGTGAGGATTCACTCTATAGAAAAAGCGGTGACCACAAACCTATGCCTATTGCCTGAACTGCAAGAATACCCTCTTATGACCGAGATTCAGATACCTCTTTGATATCAGTCAGAGCGTTTCGTCCTCTAGATTATCTACCTATGTTTTTGAAATTACGTTTGTGAGATTCCCTTATCCATTGGATTTACGAAAGCGACTATGAGTAGCGAACATAAGGCTCAATAATCAATAAGAGCGAACTGTGAAAGCTAGCATTCGATAGTAACCCAGAAATAACTGCTTGTTGTTTTAAAGAAACAATCAAACTTTTATCGTACCATCGTTCACAGAGAGAACGAATATGGCCTATTAGATACGTTATGGCTTCAGAAAGACATGAGGTCAGAGGTAACGGCACAATGAGAATCGGATGCAGTTCGATCTTGCATGCGATTTTTATGAAGCCGTTAAGAAGAACATTTGGGTGAACCATAACCCTCGGTCTGTTGGCATTTGAGTGAGCAACGCTGGCGTTCCCTGGGATACACCTAGATTTTTAGGTTATTAGATCCTACAAGCCACCGGCTCTAACGATGCCGACTGATAACTCGTCCTGCAAGAGATTGACCATTACCGAATTGCTCATAGATTCCAGGAGATTTCCGATGATCAAGCGAAGGACGCAGAAGGTACGAAAACCGAATGTGGAGCAACTTGAGAGAATCACTCTCTTGAGTACCGTCCAGGGAGGAACACCTGATTATTTTGGTGGAACGCCCAACTGGGCATGGAGTCCCCAACCAACCGCAACGACCGACACGGGGACCGGTGCCGTTACCATCAGCGGCGGGATCCAAAAGTTCGTTGATGCGTTACCAGGCATCGGCGCAGCCAATGCAAACGAGATTGGACAGTACATCTCAGTTGCGGTCCCCGATACCACAAGCTACCCAGGCTGCGACTATTACGAAATCGCTGCTGTTCAGTTCACAGAGAGACTTGGTCGCGATCTCAAACCTACCACCTTGCGTGGTTATGTGCAGATTGAAACACCGTCGAACTTCAGTGTCAGCCAACACGTGCCTCTGAAATATCCCGATGGGTCACCGATCCTGAACTACCTGGGTACACAGGTTTACGCGGTTGACCCGCCCATGCTGTTTGGAGCCGAAATCGTGGCTCAGGAAAACCGCCCTGTGCGGGTAACCTTCGACAATTACCTTCCCACGGGTGAGACTGGAGACCTTTTCCTGCCCGTAGATAGTACTGTGCAGGGCGCTGGTTCTGGACCTGGCACCGCGACAAAACCCTCAACCGTGAATGTCACGGCGGTCGACAGAGTTGGAACGACCGGAACCACCATCGAGGTAACAACCGCCTCGGCCAACGGGTTTCAGATCGGTGATCTCGTCAATTTCAGTGCCATGGAACCAGTCGACTATGTGGGCAACTTCCGCGTAACCAGAGTCGTAGATGCAACTCATTTCCAGGTCAGCATTTATGAGTATCCCGGCACACCCGCATTAACACTTGGCACGGTCGGCGAAGCCTACACCCAGAACCGGGTCGGGATTCACCTCCATGGCGGTGTAACGCCGTGGATTAGTGATGGTACTGCGAATCAGTGGATCACACCTACAGGTGAAAACGCCACATATCCGACCGGGGTGAGCACTGTAAACGTGCCCGATATGGCAAGCCCACCGCCAGGCTCCACAACATTCTACTACACCAATCAGCAGTCCGCCCGACTGATGTTTTACCACGACCATTCACTCGGGTTAACACGACTGAACGTGTATGCGGGTTTGGAGTCTGGATATCTTCTCACAGACGCGGTAGAACAAAACCTGATCAACGCAGGAATCTTGCCCGATACCGGGACGGTTTTAGTGTTGCAGGATAAGACCTTCATCGACCCGAAAACCGTTCTCACAACCGATCCCACATGGCCAATCGCGCTCAATATGGGAAATTCGGATCTCTGGACATCCCACGTCTGGATGCCGAATCAAAACCCAAACGATATTTCTGGAGCCAACGGTTACGGCCGCTGGGACTATGGCGCTTGGTTCTGGCCTCCCTGGGTAACGATGTACACTCAGATTCAGGGAGCGGGTGGAATCACGATCACCGATGGGGGTAGCGGATATACCCAGACCCCGGTAGTGACGATCACTGCCGCTGCGGGTGATACGGGAGTAGGAGCTCGCGCCCACGCTATTCTGGACAAGGGTGTTGTGACTGGGATTGAGCTTGACTATCCCGGCACTGGTTACTCATTGCCTCCAATAATCACGATTACACCAGCACCGGGTGACACTCCTGTAACCCAAGCAACAGCAGACTCGAGCACGTGGTATTACCCCAATGTGCCGAATATCAGCCAGACCATGGAAGCGTATCAAGATACGGCCATGGTGAACGGCACCGTATACCCTTACGTGAATGTGGATCCCAAGACCTATCGATATCAACTGCTTAATGGTTGCGACGACCGGATGCTGAACCTGCAGATGTATACATCTAGCAGCATCGTCAACACGATCACAATCACAAATCCTGGCAGTGGCTACATCGATCCACCGCTGGTCACCATAACAGCGGCACCAGGAGATACAACCGGACTGGGCGCTACGGCCACAGCAGACATTGATCCGGACACAGGAGCTGTCACGGGCATATCGTTCATCACCGTGGGTAGCGGGTATACATTACCGCCCATTGTAACGCTCACTGCCTCTCCGACTGGGGACACCACAACGGCTACGACCTCGATTTATTCGGGCACAAGTGAGGTTGGAATGGTGCCCGCCGTACCGAACTCCATGCAATTCCCAGCAAGCTGGAAGGTTCAGACTTTGGGTCAGGTAGGGGATATCCTCGATGGTCGGCAAGGTGGTATTCCAGACCCACGAACCATCGGGCCAGCGTTCATCCAGATTGGCAACGAGGGTGGCTTCTTACCTACGCCTACGGTTATCAGTAGCACACCGATCGGATTCGAAAGGAACCCCAAGAATATCGTGATCGGCAACGTCTCGCAGCACGGATTATTGATCGGACCGGCGGAACGTGCCGACGTCCTGATCGACTTCTCGAAGTTTGCAGGCAAAACGGTCATCCTTTACAACGATGCTCCTGCCGGTTTTCCGGCAGCAGACTCAAGGGTTGACTATTTTACGAATGATGCGGACCAGTCTTCCAGTGGCGGGACCGTGTCCACGCTGGCTGGATATGGACCGAACACACGCACTTTCATGGTGTTCCATGTGGCTGCAACCACACCCACATCGCCCGCACCGCAACCCTACGACATGGGTAAATTGACCGCAGCCTTCAAAACCACAGGCTCTACGCCCGGGGTGTTCAAGGCGGATCAAATGCCGCCGATTGTGCCAAGTTCCACGTACAACTCCGCCTATGGAACATCATTTCCGGTGGGACCCGCAGGAGTCTACAGCAAGATCGCAGATACAGCGATGACGTTTAATCCAGTGGACTTGACACAAGCCAATTCACTGTCGAAGACGCCGATCACAATTAATATGCAGCCCAAGGCCATCCAGGAAACGTTCGAGATGACTTATGGCCGGATGATGGCGAACCTCGGTGTTGAGATCCCCAACACCAATGGTACAAATCAGACGACCATTTCCTATGTCATGCAAGATCCCGCCACCGAGATCATCGACGGCGTGGCAATGAGTCCTGTCACCGCCAATGATGGAACACAGTTATGGAAGATCACGCATAACGGGGTAGACACACATACGATCCACTTCCATTTGTTCAATGTTCAATTGGTAAATCGAGTTGCCTGGGACGGCCAGGTTCGTGGGCCTGATGCGAACGAACTCGGCTGGAAAGAAACACTGCGGATGAATCCACTCGAAGACACCATTGTAGCAATGAAGGCAGTGGCTCCTCGGTTACCGTTTGATATTCCCGATAGTATTCACGCGTTGGATCCAACTCAACCGATCGGCGCCATGATGGGATTCACCAATATTGCGCCCGACGGAACCCCTGTGACGGTGACAAATCAGATTGCCAACTTCGGCTGGGAATACATGTGGCACTGCCACGTTCTTAGTCACGAAGAAATGATGATGATGCGTCCCATTAACGTGATCGTTCCAAGCGCCATACCAATCGCACCCACGCTGCTCACACCAATTTTGACAGATCAGGTGACGAGTGCACCCGTGCTCTCATGGCAAGATGGAACCCCGGTACTCGCCGCCACAACAATGGGTAACCCAGCCAATGAGATTGGGTTCACGATCATGCGGGCTCCATACGATCCTAATACCAAGATTGTTGGTACTTACGTTCAGGTTGGCACGACTCCCGCGAACGCAACAACATTCACAGACACAACGGCAACCACCGGTTATTACAACTACCAGGTTATCGCCTATAACAAAGCAGGCACAGCCGCCTCAAACATTGTGGAAGGACAGATCTACGGCCAAAACTCAACAGTCACACAAGTCTCGACGAGCAACGCTACCGGCTGGTATAGCGCAGGAAAGGCGATCTCCATCCAGCTCACGTTCGATGATGTCGAGACGGTTACAGGCTCGCCAACGCTATTATTGAATAATGGGGCAACCGCAATATATGCCAGTGGGAGTGGCACGAACACACTCGCGTTCAGCTATGTGGTTGCTGCGGGTTCAACTTTTGATATCACCACACTAGATTACTCAGGGATTACAGCCCTTGCCCTTTCTGGTGGTACGATTATTGGCCAAAGAGGGCTGGTTCCGGCCGCACTTATCCTGCCCGCAGTTGCGAGCGCTGCCGACCTACTCTTCAACAACAAGATTGGGATTGACACGACACTTCCCGTAGTGAAACCACCCGCAGATTTGACATCGCCTCTAACCGACTCGACGGGTGCCATTGTTACGTTTACAGGGTCGGCTGAAGACCTTGGCAGCGGAATCGCTACAACATCGTTCAGTACCTCATCAGGCAGTCATTTCGCTGTGGGCGTTACTACAGTGACTTACACTGCAACTGACGTTGCCGGGAATATTGCGTCAGCTAAATTCACGGTTACTGTCCTTCCAGTCGGGGTCTTGGGCACCGAATTGGTTGTGTTAGGCACAGCCGGGAACGATACGATTTCAGTGAATGCAGCGAGTCCCACGTCTGTTGCAGTCACAATGAACAGATTAACGGTTCCGGGTTCCCCGTTTACAGTACCCTTGGGCACTACCGTTCACGTTTATGGACTCGCCGGCAACGATAGCATTTCCATGCAAGGAGCTGTGACTGGCATTCTTGACGGCGGTACCGGTACAAACACCTTCGATGTTGGCCAATGGACAGCGTCCGCAGGCACGATTCAAGGGAATGTTGCTGATACTGTGATCGCAGCACGCGATTCCAGCTTCACGATCAGCAATACCGCTTTGACCCTGGGCGGCACAACGTTGAGCATGAGCGGCGTCACGAATGCAAACCTGACAGGAGGGGTTAGTAATAACACCTTCGTTTTAACGAACTGGGCCGGTTCAGCATCTCTGAATGGTGGCGGGGGTACCGACTCCGTTGTCGATACGAATGACGCTAACTTCACTCTGACCAATACGCTGCTAACCGTGGGTAGCCAATCCATTACCCTTGCATCCATCGGCTCTGCCACTTTGACTGGCGGATCATCTTCGAATTTATTCAATATCACCGGCTGGACAGGGCCAGCGACACTCGTTGGTGGCGGTGGCACTGATACCTTGATTGACACCAGCGACTCAAACTTCATCCTCACCAATAATCTACTGACGGTGGGAACCCAATCCATCGCCCTTTCTGCCATAACATCAGCGACTCTGACAGGTGGTTCCAGCGCAAACACCTTCACCCTTACCGGATGGACGGGCGGTGGTACGCTCACTGGCGGGGGCGGTACCGATACCTTGATAGATACCAGCAACTCCAACTTCACCCTCACTGACAACAGTCTTACGGTGGGGATTAACCCGACTATCGCTCTTTCTGCCATAGCCTCAGCGAATCTAACAGGTGGTGCCAGCGCAAACACCTTCACTCTTACCGGATGGACGGGCGGTGGTTCGCTCATTGGTGGAGGTGGTACTGATACCGTGATCGACACCAGCGACTCAAACTTTACTCTGACAAACTCCAGTCTCATCGTCGGAACCCAGTCGATTGCACTATCTGGAGTTACAGCCGCCACACTGACCGGCGGTACGAGCAACAACTCGTTTACAGTCTCTGGTTGGACAGGAACAGGCAGTTTAACCGGTGGCGGTGGCGTCGATTCCGTTGTGGCGTCCAAGAATGCTAACCTGACCATCACGGATACGAACATTACAAGTTCAGATGGCCTGAACATGACTCTGAAAGCGATAACTGCCGACACCCTCACCCTCTCTAGCATCACAGCCACGCGATCCATCAACGCATCGGCCTTTACCGGCTCATCGGCACTGGCGGTAACCGGATCAGGCGCAGCAACTTTGACAGGCGGTAGTGGAAGCGATACCTTCACCATCACCGGCTATAACGGCAGGGGCACACTGATTGGTGGGGGCGGAGGTGGTACTGACACCTTAATTGATACGAGTAACTCCAACTTCACGCTGACGAATTCACTGCTTACGGCGGGGAACCAGAGCGTAACACTCTCGGCGATTGGTGTTGCCTTGTTGACCGGCGGTACTGGTAACAATTCGTTTACGATTACTGGATGGTCTGGATCAGGCTCGTTGACTGGTGGCGGTGGCACCGACACCGTAGTCAAGACAAGTAACTCCGATTTCGTTTTGAAGGACAATTCTCTTACTGTCGGTGGCAGTCAGATTATTACGTTATCAGCAATTGGGCGCGCCACCCTGACCGGCGGCACATCCAATAACACGTTCACCATTACGGGTTGGAGTGGGGCAGCCACACTGACCGGAGGTGGAGGGACAGATACCCTTGTTGACAGCAGCAGCTCCAATTTTGTACTGACTGATACGAGTCTGACCATTGGAGCCCAGGCCATTACGCTGTCTGCCATCACCGTAGCCAACCTGACAGGTACAGGTAATAACTCTTTCACTGTATCGAATTGGACCGGTGCCGGCACTCTCACTTACAGTGGCACTGGTACTGGCACCTTGATCGCAACCAAAAACGTTGACCTGACCTTGAGCAATAGCTCTTTGGTCGCAAGCGACGGACTGAATGTAACCCTTTCGGGGATTACGGCTGATATCCTGACTTTGAACAATGGAACAGGAACATCCAGAACGATTAACGCCTCTGCCTTCAGCGGTGTGTCCACATTGGTTGCATCAGGGGCTGGCCAGGCAAAACTGCTAGGCGGATCCGGGAATGACACCCTTTCGGTTACAGGCTCAGGAGCGGCCGTTCTGGTTGGCAACGGTGGTAATGACACCCTCTTGGCTCGTGGAAACGGCCGGGTCATCGAAATTGGTGGCTCAGGAGCAGACACCATGAGCAGTTCTGGTGGTTCAGCCGGAAACGGTCAAACCATCCAGATCAGTGGTTCGACAATCTACGATAACAATCTGGCCGCGCTTGACGCCGTGTTGAGTGCCTGGGCTTCAACCACGAATACCTACACCCAGCGTGTCGCAGGTCTCACCACTGGTGCCAATGTAACAGGAGGGTACAAGTTTGATGCCACAACCATCATTGATGATGGAGTTATTAATACACTCACCAACACGGCAACCAGTAATAATGGCCAGAACTGGTTCTTGGTTCGCACCCGTGACATCGTCACCAAACGCACAAGTGACGTGAGAACGAATCTCTGATATGACTTATTTGAAGCCCTAACTGTCTGTGCCAACCTATGAAAACCGAGACAGGCACCACCTCTGTGTGGTGCCTATCTTGGTTTTGATTGATTGCAAATCCTCTGGATTGAGTTGCGATTTTCAAAAGACGAGCCATCGCGGTACTTGGGCCCTGCCCCAATCTGGCCATCGAAATGGCTGAAATACCGGCAACTGCTCGACTAAACTTATCGCGTTTCACGATTGCGTTGCTCACAGGATGTCTTGAGGGCGGGAGGCCCGATACGATTGTCGCCCAGGGTGAAACCCAGGGAATCAAAGGGATCACCCTTCTGCGGTGATCTTTGGCGTTGTGAGCCCACACCTGTGTGGGCTCACAACACAATAGCTCAAGACTATAAAATAGGATATTCACGCTACCCCAGGTTTCACCCTGGGCTATAGTCGGGATTGTCCTTCCAGGGCTCAGGAACACTGGGTCAACTGCTTTGGTTCGGTATCTGGACGCAAGCCTCGAACATTAGCCGTTATTGCGTGACCTGACTTTTGTGTGCAACCCAATGGTAAAACGCTAAATAGATACGGAATGATTTGATTCCGCCTTTAAAACCGTAGGACGTGGCGAATCAGAAGGAGCGACGGACAACCTGCCGGGCGAGTGTCATCAGGATCTCGCGGGCGGGCGAGGCAGGCAGCGCAGCGGCCCGGTTCCTGGCGGAATCGGCGAATTCTTCGGCTTTGTGCCAGGAATAATCGAGCGAACCGGAAGCCTCGAGCAACGCTCGGAGCGAGTCTCTGACTCCCGGATGAGGTTCTGCAATCAGAGAACGAGCCTGTTCCACCTCCGTAGGTGAACCGGTTTCTAGAAGATGGATCAGAGGAAGCGTGAGTTTCTGTTTCTCAAGGTCCGTGCCCAGCGTCTTTCCGGTGGTCTTTTCGTCCCCAAGCAGGTCCAAAACGTCGTCGGCAATCTGGAAGGCAACACCCAGGTCACGTCCATAAGATTCCATCGAAACGACTTTCGCTTCGCTGGCACCCGCGAAATGCGCACCCAGTCGGCAAGCTACCGCCGTCAAAACCGCCGTCTTCCCCTCGATAATCTCGAAGTAGGCAGCTTCGTCCAGGTCGAGATTGCCCCGCTGCTGGACCTGCATCATCTCGCCTTCGCAAACCAGGTTGGTCGCCTTGCCAATCCAGCGGCAGGCCAAGGTGGTCTCAAGCGAAGCCGCCAGATGAAACGCATGCGTGAACAGATAATCACCCAGCAAGACGGCCGTTTCATTACCCCAGGAAGAATTCACCGTCGAGGAGTGACGGCGGATCTGAGATTCATCGAGGATGTCATCATGAACCAACGTGGCCGTATGAATCATTTCCACAACGGCCGCCAGGATATGGTGCGACGGAGTCACCCCGCCGCACGCCTG
>Ga0007796_10000182_pt1 | contig 17590 bp, 12 predicted proteins | sample CryBogmetaGMA0M_FD_60373 | JGI IMG/M metagenome (GOLD analysis project Ga0007796, IMG submission 60373) | Freshwater microbial communities from Crystal Bog, Wisconsin, USA - MA0M | ecosystem: Environmental > Aquatic > Freshwater > Lake | place: Crystal Bog, Wisconsin, USA | collected 2009-07-06 | reverse complement strand
TTTCCAATATCGATCCGTCGATGGTTGGATTGGTTATTCCGCTTAGCTTCGGCTGACGTTTTCGGGGGTGGGGAGAATGACTAATCTGGCTACCGCGCAGAAGCTTGCGCCGTCCAATCTGCAACTGCCGGTTTCGGCATATTTTGACGCTGACTTACATCAGCGGGAAATTGAACTGCTATTTAAGCAGGGACCCGGCTATGTTGGTCATGAACTCATGGTCCCAGAAATTGGCTCCTATCAAACCTTAAGCGCAGAAAATGAAGGTCGCATCTTAGTTCGTAATGAAACAGGTGTCGAACTACTGTCCAATGTCTGTCGTCACCGCCAAGCACTCATGCTAAACGGCAAAGGAAAAACAGAGAATATTGTTTGTCCACTTCATCGCTGGACTTACGACTTAGGCGGTAATCTATTGGGTGCACCTCATTTTGAAGATAAGCCTTGCCTGAATCTTGGAAAATCTCCTTTGCAAAATTGGCAAGGGCTTTTATTTGAGGGCCCGCGTGATGTGCGAACCGATCTGGCAAAACTGGGTGTGACTGAAGATCTCCAATTTGATGGCTACCTTCTTGACCATGTAGAGGTGCATGATTGCAACTACAACTGGAAAACGTTTATCGAAGTTTATCTAGAGGATTACCATGTGGTGCCATTTCATCCGGGCTTAGGTAAGTTTGTTTCTTGCGAAGACTTGCGCTGGGAATTTGGTGATTGGCATAGTGTGCAAACGGTTGGTATTCATAAAGATTTACAAATCCCAGGGTCTCCGGTTTATCGCAATTGGCATGATGCAGTCTTGCGTCAACATAAAGGCAAAACTCCGCGGCACGGTGCTATCTGGTTAACTTATTACCCTAATGTGATGGTCGAATGGTACCCAGGCGTTCTGTGCGTCTCCACGCTACACCCAATGGGTCCAAACAAAACGCGGAATATTGTTGAGTTCTACTACCCAGAAGAAATTGCCTTATTTGAACGTGAATTTGTAGAGGCGGAACGCGCTGCTTACATGGAAACCTGCATCGAAGATGATGAGATTGGTGAACGCATGGATCAAGGGCGTGCAGCCCTCTTTGCACGTGGCATCAATGAAGTAGGGCCATATCAAAGCCCTATGGAGGATGGTATGCAACATTTTCATGAGTGGTACCGTCGCGTGATGAACTTTCAAGGCGCATAATTAAGGTGCGTTCTTTAATCATTCTGTCTTCAAAATAGGAAGCCATATGACACCTTTAGTTTCCGCGAACCAATTAGAAGAAATTCTCAATAGCGGTGAGAATGTTCTGCTCTGTGATTGTCGTTTTGATTTAGCCAATCCCGAGTCCGGTAGAAAAGCATACGAAGAAAGTCATATCCCCGGTGCTATTTATGTCGACCTTGATCAAGATATGTCTGGAACTAAAACAGGTAGCAATGGTCGACACCCGCTTCCCACCCCTCAGGATTGGGCAAAAACTAAAGCCCGCTTAGGTTTCACTCCAAACACTTTAGTAGTTGCATACGATAAACAAGGCTCGGTCTATGCCAGCCGCCTTTGGTGGATGCTGAAAGCTACAGGACATGCCAATGTTCGGGTTTTAGATGGTGGCCTTGACGCTTGGAATGGGCCGATGGGCACAATGCCACGCAATCCAACGCCGACATCTCAAACTATTGAGCCTATGCCTTATGTTGGCCTAGCCTTAGTGAGTGATGTGGTGAGCAATCTACCGTCTCAAAAAAACCTTGTCATTGATGCCAGGGCTAATGATCGCTTTCATGGCCAAAATGAAACCTTGGATCCCATTGGTGGACATATTCCTGGTGCAGTTAATCACTTCTTTAAAAATAATCTTTCTGCTACTGCATTTAAAGCACCCGAGCAACTCTTTAAAGATTTTGTTGAGTTGTTGGGCTCCAAAAAACCATCTGAAGTCATTCATCAGTGTGGATCAGGGGTCACTGCCTGTCACAATCTTTTGGCAATGGAAGTTGCAGGACTAAAAGGTTCACGTCTTTATGCGGGTAGCTGGAGCGAATGGTGTGCTGATCCTGCGCGAACTGTTGCTACAGATTAAGTGTCAATGCAGTAAGGATAGTAAGATCACAAATCCTACGCCACACGCAATCAAAATCGTTTGACGCAAAGACTCTACCCAATGAGGGCGGCGATGCATTTGCGGGATTAAATCGCTCACCGCAATATAGATAAAACTACTCGATGCAATAACCAACAAATACGGCATTGCTGCGTGCGCCTTCTCCAAAAAGAAGTAGGCCAATACGCCGCCAAGCACTGCCGCTAAGCCACAAATGAGGTTGTACAACAGTGCACGGGCTTTTGAAAAACCCGCATTCAGTAAAACAATGAAGTCCCCAATCTCTTGCGGAATCTCATGAGCGATGATCGCAATTGCAGTGAAAATACCCACATGGTAATCAGCCATAAAGGCAGCGGCAATCAAAATGCCATCCACAAAATTATGAATGCCATCGCCAACTAAAATCATCCAACCGCTGCGTCCTGCATTCTCAGCATCATGCCCGTGATGATGGTGATGACCATCCCCTTCATGATGATGATCATGGCGAAGGAGGGCAATTTTCTCAAGCAGAAAGAACCCCAATAAACCAGCAAGCAAAGTAGCAAACAGCAACTGTGGGCTCGTCCCTGCCATACTAAATGCTTCAGGTAAAGAATGTAGCAAAGCAGTTGCCAGCAAAATACCAACCGACAAACTCACCATATTGTTGACCATCTTAGCGAGCAGAGTTACAGAAAAGGTAGCTGCTACTAAGACGCTAGCAGTTCCTGCTAAGGCAGTAACCAAAAGAATGGTTTGTAAAACAGTCATTGGGATTAAGCAACTCCCAATTTCTTAAACCAAGCAAGGCACTTTTCCCATCCATCTTTTGCAGGACCTTCGCGATACGTTGCTCGATAGTCAGCATGAAAAGCGTGTGGAGTATCGGGGTAAACCTCAAACTGGGATGCTTTAGCAGCAGGATTCTTAGGAGCTGCTTGGGCTAAGGCTGCGCGCATCTGATCAACACTTTCAAGAGAAATGCCAGCATCGGCACCACCATATAAACCCAAAACCGGTGCCTTCAATTCAGAAGCAATATCTACTGGGTGGCGGGGGTTGCCTTCAGTCTTTTCGCCAATTAAGCGGCCATACCAAGCTACTCCAGCGCGAACTTGTGGCAATGTCGCAGATAACCAAGTAATTCGACCGCCCCAACAAAAACCAGTGACACCAACTCTCTTTAAATCACCACCATTTTTACCCGCCCATACCAAAGCAGCCTGCAAATCATTAAGCACTTGTGCATCTGGTGTTTTGGCCACAATATTCTTCTGAATCTCTGCAGTAGTGCCATAAGTATTAGGATCACCCGCGCGAGTAAAAAACTCTGGAGCAATGGCGAGATAACCCAGTTTTGCAAAACGGCGAGTGACGTCAGCAATATATTCATGCACGCCAAAGATCTCACTTGCAACAATAATGATGGGCAAAGAGCCTTTAGCTTGTTCAGGACGCGATACATAAGCAGGCATCTGAAAGCTGCCTACTGGAATCATTTGCTCCCCAGCTTTAAGACCATTGAAATCTGTCTCAATAGCTGCAGCCATGACTGGCTCAGATGCTGCTACAAAACCAACGCCAATCGCAGTAGCCCCAATTGCTGAGGTCTTCATAAAATTGCGTCTACTGTTTTGTATTTTCTGATTCATTGAATTTATCTCCTTAACTTTATTTCTAATGCGCTTCTTCCCAATTATCGCCAATACCAATACTAACGACCAAAGGTACCTTTAGCTGAGCAACATTACACATTAAGCCGGGTAATTTAGCCTGCAAGAGTTCGATTTCATCCAAAGGAACATCCAGCACCAATTCGTCATGTACCTGAAGAAGTAATTTTGTTTTTAATTGCTCTTTTTCAAGCCAATCCTCAACAGCAATCATAGCGAGCTTAATGAGATCTGCGGCAGTTCCCTGCATAGGTGCATTAATCGCAGCACGCTCTGCCCCTTGACGACGCGGACCATTAGAACCTTTGATCTCTGGTAACCAAAGACGACGCCCAAAGACTGTCTCCACATAACCATTTTCTCTAGCTTCGGAGCGGGTACGCTCCATGTACTGAGCAACCCCTGGGTAACGATCAAAATATTTAGCGATATAGTTTTGCGCTGCAGAGCGCTCTATACCTAAGTTACCAGCCAAGCCAAATGCACTCATGCCGTAGATGAGACCAAAATTAATCACCTTGGCATAACGACGCTGCTCTGAACTAACATCCTCTAATGGAATGCCAAAAATCTCTGCAGCTGTTGCTTGATGGACATCCTTGCCATCTCTAAAAGCGGTCAATAGATTTTCATCTTCGGCAATATGTGCCATGATGCGCAACTCAATTTGAGAATAGTCTGCTGATAGCAACTTACAACCATCTGCCGGTATAAAAGCCTCTCTGATGCGACGGCCTTCTTCAGTGCGCACAGGAATGTTCTGTAAATTTGGATCACTAGAGGCTAGGCGCCCGGTAACAGCCGTTGCTTGAGAGAAGTTTGTATGTACGCGTCCTGTCTTTGGATCAGCCATCCGCGGGAGTTTCTCAATATAGGTAGACATGAGCTTGGCCAAACTACGATAGTCCAAGATACGGGCTGGCAAAGGATAATCTTCAGCCAGTTTTTGTAAAACCTCTTCATCGGTAGAGGGCGCACCAGATGGCGTCTTCTTAATCACTGGCAATTCCAGTTGACCAAATAAGATTTCCGCAATCTGTTTAGGTGATTGAATATTGAACGGTTGCCCAGCGAGTTTATGAATCTCTCCTTCTAATTCCAGGAGACGCTTACCAACTTGCTGACCCTGTTTAGCTAATAAAGTTGAATCAATCCGAATGCCGTTGCGTTCCATAATGCCAAGCACGCGCATCGCGGGCATTTCAATCTTTTCATAGATATACAACAATCCAGGATTTTCTTGAATCTGCGGCCAGAGTTCTAAATGAAGGCGCAGAGTAATATCTGCGTCCTCTGCTGCATAGTCCGTAGCGATCTTGAGATCGACTTGATCAAAGCCAATTTGATGAACACCCTTGCCGCAGACCTCTTCGTAGCGAATGGTTTTCATACCCAGATGGCGCTCAGCCAAACTATCCATATTGTGCGGAAGATGTGACTCCAAGACATAAGACTCGAGCAAAGTATCAAATGCAATGCCGTTTAGGGTGATTCCATAGTTGGCAAAAATATGCGCGTCGTACTTTAAGTTTTGCCCTACCTTCAAATGCGTTTTACTTTCTAGCCAAGGCTTCATGCGGGCAAGAACAGTGGCGCGATCTAGTTGCACTTCTCCATTGCGATGAGCAACTGGAATGTAACAAGCCTCGCCTGGCTTGACTGATAAAGAAATGCCAACCAATTCTGCAGCTAAGGCATCAAGGCTAGTGGTTTCTGTATCGACTGCAGTCAACTGAGCAGACTCAATTTTCTTGAGCCATTTTTCTAAGCCGGCCTCATCCACAATACATTCATAATTTTTCTCAATGGCATCTTGTAAATCTCTTGTATCTTGCGATAAATCTTTTGTGGGTGATGTTGCAATCACCGTAGATTTTTTGGTGGAGGCGAACCCCTCAGATACTCCATTGGCAATGGGGGTGCCAGCTAAATCTAATCTAGATTCCGCATCAGAACCTTCTCCAGATGAGCTCGTCAGCTGCTTTTCAACATCGCGCAACCAAGTCTTAAAGGCATATCGTTCAAATAATTCTCGTAATAAAGCAGCATCTTCAGACTTCGCATGCAAATCATCCAAACCAGGCAAATGAGGCGATAAATCGCAATCTGTTTTTACGGTAATCAGTTCACGTGCCTTAGGCAACCAAGTTAAAGATGCACGTAAGTTTTCACCCACTACACCTTTGATTTGATCTGCATTAGCCATTAAATTATCAAGGTCGCCAAACTCTGCCAACCATTTATTTGCAGTCTTAGGTCCGGCCTTAGGAACTCCAGGGACGTTATCCACCGTATCGCCGATAATCGATAAGTAATCTACTATGCGGTCTGGCGGAACACCAAACTTTTCAATCACGCCTTCGATATTCAATTTTTCATTACTCATCGTATTGATCAGCGTGACTGATGAATTGACTAATTGAGCTAAATCTTTATCACCCGTAGAGATAATAGTTTCCCATCCAGCTTGGGTGGCTTGGCAAGCCAAAGTACCAATCACATCATCAGCTTCCACACCAGAAACCATCAACACTGGCCATCCCAATGCTTTAACAATTGCATGAATTGGCTCAATTTGTTTAACCAAATCCTCAGGCATTGGGGAGCGATGAGCCTTGTACTCAGAGTACATTTCATCCCGGAAAGTCTTGCCCTTAGCATCAAAAACACAGGCAATATGATCGGCCTTAAGCTCAGATCTAGCCCGGCGCATCATATTGACCATACCGTATATAGCCCCAGTAGGCTCTCCAGCCCCATTTCTGAGGTCTGGCATAGCGTGGAAGGCGCGGTAGAGGTAGCTAGAACCGTCTACTAATAAGAGTCTATGTTTAGTCATACCGCAATCGTACAATCTAGTTGTGAATTGCCTACAGGTCTGGTTAAGGAACCACCCTAGAGTAGGCTTAAAAAGGTGAAAAATGATGCATGCTCTAACTAATTTAATTGGCCACGCCCTCAGTCAAAACCTTGCTCTCATGAGCTTTTTAGTGCTTTTCGGGTTCTTAGTGACGGGACCAACCCACGCTCAGAATAACAGCCAAGCATTGAGCCCTTCAGAGCTCAATCGAATTAATCAGCAGCCGCTTTCCCCCACGGTGAGCCCAGCAGGGGTTTTAGAAGGGCCACAAGGCCGTCAGCCAAGCTATCAGTACAAGAATGACCGTGGTACCGAGGTCACTGAATACAAAGACGCAAATGGTCCAACTCAAGTCCAAGTCAAGACAAAGTACACCACTTATGACATGTCTCCACCTGACTCTGTTATGCCCGGCCCTCAATCTGGTGAGGGTAATTTACTGAGCGTGCCTAGCATCAGTATTCCCATTAGATAAAGAATAGTTGTTGCTGAATGGCTGTTTTCACACCGATCGAACTTAGTGATATTAATCATTGGATTTCAGAAGATTTCAATATTGGTCAAGCCACTGAAATACGCGGTATCCATGGTGGAATTGAAAACTCGAATTTTTTTCTTGACACCATCAAGGACGGCAATAAAAGAGAGTATGTATTAACTATCTTTGAAAGATTATCTGAACAGCAGCTACCCTATTACCTTGAGTTAATGCGCCATCTAGCGAATAAAGGGATTCGCGTTCCAAAGCCAATTGAAAATAATAAAGGTGAGATTCTTTTCAGCCTTAAAGGAAAGCCCGCCGCTATCGTTACCAAGTTGCCTGGGGCATCTAGACTACAGCCGGAAGTCAAGCATTGCGAGATGGTTGGTGAGATGTTGGCCAAAATGCACTTGGCTGGAAAAGATTTTTCTAAGACCCAAGAAAATCTTCGTAGCCTTGGCTGGTGGCAAAAAACCATACCCTTAGTATTGCCGCATTTAAATACAGCACAAAAAGATCTACTCACTCACGAACTGGCAACTCAAGAAGCATTTTTTAGCTCAGCCACATATGACACGCTTCCTCAGGGCACAAGTCACTGTGACCTCTTTCGTGACAATGTCTTATTTGATTCGCACGAATCAGGCGATATTTCTAAAGATCAATTAGGAGGCTTTTTTGATTTCTATTTCGCCGGTACTGATAAGTTCTTATTTGATTTGGCAGTAACTGCAAATGATTGGTGTCTTGCTGTTAACAAACAAGATTTGGATCCAGAGCTCCTTGATGCGCTTTTGAAAGCATATCAATCAGTGCGCCCTCTCACCAAAGAGGAGCAATCCAGTTGGCCCCTCATGTTGCGTGCAGCGGCCCTGCGCTTTTGGGTTTCGCGCCTATGGGATTTTTATCTTCCACGGGATGCACAAATGTTAACGCCGCATGACCCAACTCACTTTGAACGTATTCTCTTAAGTCGTCGATCACTATGAAACTCAATTCTGTCGTACCTAAAGAAGGCTATACCTGGATTAGGCAAGGAATCTGGCTCTTTAAACAAAATCCACTTGGGTTTTTAATGCTGGTCTTTATGTATGTCTTTGCTGCTCAATTAGCTGTCATTGTTCCGGTAGTTGGTGTTTTTGCAGTCTTAATCCTCACCCCCACCCTGGCGGTTGGTTTTATGACAGCATGTCGTCAAGCGATTCAAAAAGAGCGCATCAGTCCAATGGTCTATTTAATCGCACTCAAGTCTGGCGCGCTTGTGCGTCGACGCATCCTGCAATTGGGCCTAGTGTATGCGGCTCTGATTTTGCTCTTGAGTTTTATATTGAGTCTCTTGGTTGACTTTGAACTACTGCTGCCATTACTGACCAGTGATAAGCCCATCACGCCCGAAGCAATCCGCCAAATTTATTTAGTGCTGTTCTTTGGGGCATTTCTTTACATACCAGTGGCAATGTTGATGTGGTTCTCACCTGTCTTGATAGCATGGGCGGATATGTCGGTTGCTAAAGCACTATTTTCAAGCTGCTTGGCTTGCTGGGCTAATAAAGCTGCCTTCTTTTTATATCTTTCCATTTGGAGTGTCGTCCTGATTGCACTTCCACTCACAGTGGGAATGATTTTTGATGCCCTGAATCTAGGCCAAGTAGGCTCTTTTGTTATTGCACCTATCTCTATGGCAGGTTTAACGGTGATGTACTGTTCATTCTATGCAACGTGGAAAGCGTGCTTTACCGAAGATGAAGTCATTCCATCTGTTTAAGCTACAACTGAGATTCATCTAATCAATGGCTGCCAGCTTGGCAACACTGAGTTGCAGCCATTTAACGCCATGGCGCTTGAAACTGACTTGCGCACGCGCATCGGTATCAACACCCTCTAAGCCAGTAACGCGGCCTTCTCCAAACTTTGTATGAAATACATTTTGACCGATTGTGAATGGATAACTTCCGCGTGGTGGCGAAGCTAACCTTTTTACTTCGGTTGAAGCTGAGCCAACCCGCTTTGTAGGTCTTGGGCGTTCACTACCAGAGTCAAAGAAATCATTAGATTCGTATTCGCGTTGACGGGTATAGCCATCTTGCCAAGTGGAGCCCGATTTAGCATTCCCGCCCCAACGCGCATCTTTTGCCTTAGGAGTCAGCCACTTCAAAGATTCTGCTGGCAATTCTTCTAAGAAGCGTGATGGCATGTTATAGCGGACCTGGCCATGAAGCATGCGGGATTGCGTATGGGAGAGATATAGGCGTTCTTTAGCACGAGTGATCGCCACATACATTAGGCGGCGCTCTTCCTCTAAACCATTTTGTTCGTTGATGCTGTTTTCGTGAGGGAATAAGCCTTCTTCAAGCCCTGTAATAAATACCGAGATGAACTCCAAGCCTTTTGCAGAGTGCACTGTCATTAATTGCACGGCGTCTTGCCCTGCTTGTGCTTGATTATCGCCAGCCTCCAATGAGGCGTGCGATAAAAATGCTGCTAATGGTGAAATCTCCACTGTGCCTGGTTGATTTTCACCAGGAAGCATGGCAGCAGCAGCGTCCTGACCATAACCCTCTTCGGCAATGAAGGCAGTAGCAGCGTTAATCAATTCTTGTAAGTTTTCTACGCGATCTTGACCTTCGCGTTCCGAGAGGTAATGCTGAATCAAGCCACTGTGTTGAATTACGAATTCAACGGTTTCAGGCAAAGTATTGTGGCGCGTTGCTTCACGCATGTGATCTACCAAACGTACGAAACCGCCAAGTGCTGCACCAGCTTTGCCTTCCAAGGAAGACGCTGCTGTATACAAAGAGCATTGCTGGGCTCTGGCAGCGTCTTGCAGCGCTTCAATCGATCTTGCACCGATACCACGTGTTGGGAAGTTCACCACTCTTGAGAAAGAGGTGTCGTCGTTGGGATTCTCAAGCAAGCGCATATATGCAAGCGCGTGTTTGATTTCAGCGCGCTCAAAGAATCGCAATCCACCGTAGACTCGATAAGGAATGCCTGCAGAAAATAATGAATGTTCAATGATGCGGGACTGCGCATTGCTCCTATATAGAAGAGCAATCTCCGTTCGTTTGATGCCGCTGCCAACCAAGGCTTTAATTTCATCAACTAGCCAAGCAGCTTCTGCATGGTCGCTTGGTGCATCAAAGATACGCACCGGTTCACCATGGCCTGCATCAGTATGCAAATTCTTACCAAGCCGCTCTGAGTTATTGGCGATTAAATGATTTGCCGTATCCAGAATATGCCCATGTGAGCGATAGTTCTGCTCCAACTTCACCATCATCGGATGAAACTGTTTTTCATAAAGCCGCATATTTTCAACATCAGCACCGCGGAAAGCATAAATACTTTGATCGTCATCCCCCACTGCAAATACTGAGCTACTACCAGCACCACTCACATTCATCCGACTGCCCTCATGCCCTGATAGTAATTTGAGCCAGGCATATTGGAGAGCATTGGTATCCTGAAACTCATCGATCAAGATATGACGAAAACGCTCTTGGTAGTGAGTCCGAATTGCTTCGCTATGTTTTAGTAATTCATAGCTACGCAAGAGTAGCTCAGCAAAATCGACAACACCTTCGCGCTGGCATTGTTCATCGTAGGCAGCATAGAGTTGCGCCATCTTTGCCTGAAAGTCATCGCCGACCGATAAATCTTTAGCACGCTGCCCCCGTTCCTTAGCGTGAGCAATAAAGTACTGGAGTTGTTTTGGAGGGTACTTTTCATCATCGACCTTCAAACCCTTCAAAAGACGCTTAATGGCAGAAAGTTGATCCTGGGTGTCTAAGATCTGAAAAGTGGATGGTAAGCCAGCTTCTTTATGATGGGCACGCAATAAACGATTACACAGGCCATGAAAAGTGCCAATCCACATGCCCCGCGTATTAATCGGCAACATGGCACTTAAGCGCACCATCATCTCTTTAGCGGCTTTATTGGTAAAAGTCACTGCTAGGACGCCTATAGGCGATACCTGACCAGTCTGAATCAACCAGGCAATACGAGTAGTAAGGACGCGGGTCTTGCCGCTACCAGCCCCAGCCAGAATCAAGGCTGATCGAGCTTGGCCATCTTCAGTGACAGGCGGGAGGGTTACTGCCTCGCGCTGTTCTGGATTGAGGTTCGCGAGCAAGTCAGAGTACATCGGCCCAATTATAATTTGCCTCTTATGCCAAATGCCTCAAATATCCCTAATTCTCTATCAGCCAGTTCAGCAGACGAGCTCGCTAAATCCTATGAACCCGCCCCAATTGAAGCTTACTGGGGACCAGAGTGGGAGAGAAGAGGGATTGCCAATGCCAGCATGGACGAAGGCAAGGCTGATTTTTCCATTCAGCTGCCACCCCCCAACGTCACTGGCACCCTACATATGGGTCACGCTTTTAACCAAACCATCATGGATGGTTTGGTTCGTCACGCGCGCATGTCTGGCAAAAATACTTTATGGGTACCAGGAACCGACCATGCTGGTATTGCCACACAAATTGTTGTTGAACGCCAGCTCGATGCACAAAAAGTTTCGCGTCATGACTTAGGTCGTGAAAAGTTTTTAGAAAAAGTATGGGAGTGGAAAGAAACATCCGGCAATACCATCACACGTCAAATTCGTCGCCTAGGTGCTTCGATTGATTGGGATAAAGAATATTTTACGATGGACGACAAGATGTCCAAAGCGGTAGTTGAGGTATTCGTTCGACTACATGAGCAAGGTTTGATTTATCGCGGTAAACGTTTAGTGAACTGGGATCCTGTTTTAGGAACAGCAGTATCAGATCTTGAAGTGGTAAGTGAAGAAGAAGATGGTTCGATGTGGCACATTCGCTATCCATTAGTAGATGGCTCAGGCCACTTGACCGTTGCTACCACTCGACCTGAGACCTTGCTAGGTGACGTAGCAGTCATGGTCAATCCAGAGGACGAGCGCTATAAACACCTGATTGGCAAATTAGTCAATTTACCTTTATGTGATCGCCAAGTTCCGATCATTGCGGATGACTACGTTGATTTGAACTTTGGCACTGGCGTGGTGAAGGTAACTCCAGCTCATGACTTTAATGACTACGCTGTTGGACAACGTCATCAATTGCCATTGATCAACATCCTGACTTTGGATGCCAAGATCAATGAAAATGCGCCAGTTGCTTACCAAGGCATGGACCGTTTTGCAGCGCGCAAACAAGTTGACGCTGATTTAGATGCTGCAGGTTTATTAGAAAAAGTGCAGCCCCATAAATTGATGGTGCCACGTGGTGATCGTACCCAAACGATTATTGAACCGATGCTGACCGATCAATGGTTTGTGGCAATGTCCAAACCAAGTCCTGATAACAAATACCAGCCCGGATCATCCATTGCAGGTGCCGCATTAGATGCAGTGACTAAGGGCGATATTAAGCTCGTACCAGAAAATTGGATTAATACATACACCCAGTGGCTAGAAAACATTCAAGACTGGTGCATCTCACGCCAACTCTGGTGGGGTCATCAAATCCCCGCCTGGTATGGTGATGATGGTCAGATCTTTGTAGCACGCTCTGAAGAAGAAGTAAAAGCCAAAGCTGCTGCAGCTGGCTATTCAGGCAAACTCCATCGTGATCCCGATGTCTTAGACACTTGGTTTAGCTCAGCACTCGTTCCCTTTAGCTCCCTAGGCTGGCCAGAACAAACGCCTGCCTTAAATCATTTCTTGCCATCATCGGTATTGGTAACTGGCTTTGACATCATCTTCTTTTGGGTAGCGCGCATGATCATGATGACTTGCCACTTCACTGGAAAAGTACCATTTCATACGGTCTATGTTCATGGCTTGGTACGTGATGCTGAAGGGCAGAAGATGAGTAAGTCCAAAGGCAATACTTTGGACCCCATTGATTTGATTGATGGTATCAAGATTGAAGAGTTAGTTAGTAAACGCACTACGGGTTTAATGAATCCTAAGCAAGCAGAAAGCATCAGCAAGAAAACCAAAAAAGAGTTCCCAGATGGTATTCCCGCATTTGGAACTGATGCCTTACGTTTTACCTTTGCATCTCTCGCTTCTCTTGGTCGCAATATTAACTTTGATCAGAAGCGTTGCGAGGGCTATAGAAACTTCTGTAATAAGTTATGGAACGCTACCCGCTTTGTTCTGATGAACTGCCCTGGTGGCAATGAAGACAATGGCTTTGCGCCTTGCGACAATCAATGTGGCCCAGATGGCTATTTGGATTTTTCACCGGCGGATAAATGGATTGTTTCTCAACTGCAAAGAACTGAAGCTGAAGTTGCTAAAGGATTTGAGAACTATCGATTTGATAATATTGCGAGCAGCATCTACCAATTTGTTTGGGATGAATATTGTGATTGGTACTTAGAGCTTGCTAAAGTACAGTTACAAACAGGAACTCCCGCGCAACAACGCGCTACCCGCCGCACTTTATTGCGTGTACTAGAAACCATCTTGCGCATGGCGCACCCACTTATTCCTTTTATTACTGAAACCCTTTGGCAAACCGTTGGGCCAAAATCTGGAAAAGATTTGGCTCAACAGGCTAAACAAACTATTGCTCTCCAAGCTTATCCAGTTTCTCAGCCAGATAAAATCGATGAGAAGAGTGAAGTTTGGGTAGCGCAGATTAAAGCGATTGTGGATGCCTGCAGAAATCTTCGCGGTGAGATGCAAGTACCCCCTAGTCTAAAAGTACCACTGTGGATTAGTGGGTCAGAAGTATTTTTACAAAAAGCAACGCCCTACTTACTCGCCTTAGCCAAACTCTCCGAGGTCAAAATCTATAGTGATGAGTCTGGCTTAGAAAAAGATGCTCCTGGAGCGCCAATAGCCCTAGTGGGAGACCTCAAATTACTGCTGAAGATTGAAGTGGATGTTGCCGCTGAGCGCACGCGCCTTAGCAAGGAAATTGAGCGCCTTTCTAATGAAATCACAAAAGCCCGTGGCAAACTCACTAATGAGAGCTTTGTGGCCCGCGCCCCAGCCGAGGTAGTTGCCCAAGAAAAACAACGTCTTGCCGGTTTTGAGCAAAATCATGAAAAGCTTGTTGCACAATTAGAGCGTCTGAAATAAAACAGTAGCAAAATCCAGAGCGATCGGAACCCCTATGCCATTACCCACTAAAGCCGTTACAAAAGCCGTCTTTCCAGTTGCTGGCTTAGGCACACGCTTTTTGCCTGCTACCAAAGCTAGCCCCAAAGAGATGCTCAATGTGGTTGATAAGCCTCTGATTCAGTATGCAGTTGAAGAAGCAATCGCTGCGGGCATTACTGAAATGATTTTTGTAACTGGTCGCAGTAAACGTGCGATTGAGGATCACTTTGATAAAGCGTATGAGCTAGAAGCTGAGCTTGAAGCCAAGAATAAGAAAGAGTTATTAGAAATCGTTCGCAGCGTTAAACCAAGTCACGTTGATTGCGTCTATGTTCGTCAGCCTGAAGCTTTAGGTTTAGGTCATGCTGTTCTCTGCGCTGAAAAATTAGTGCGTGATGAGCCTTTTGCCATCATGCTAGCGGATGACCTATTAGACGGACAACCTCCAGTGCTTAAACAGATGCTCAAGGTATTTAATGAGCAAAACGGTTCAGTGATTGCTGTAGAAAAGATCGATCCTGCCAAGAGCAGCTCTTACGGAATCGTAGCGGGTAATGAAGTAGCTAAAGGCATCTACCGCCTCAATGGCATTGTTGAAAAGCCTCAGCCCAAGGACGCACCCTCGAACTTAGCTGTTGTTGGACGCTATGTACTGTCTTCGGAGATTTTTGCCCATATTCGCAATCTCAAACCCGGTGCCGGTGGAGAAATTCAACTGACTGATGCGATTGCTTCCTTGCTTAAACAAGAGCCTGTCTTTGCCTATGAGTACGATGGTGTTCGCTATGACTGCGGTAGCAAACTTGGCTACCTCAAAGCTTCAGTGGAATTTGCTTTGCGCCACCCAGAAGTAGCAACTGATTTTGCTGCCTACTTAAAGAGTCGCTCTTTAAGCTAAGCCTCTTATCTTCGGCTTTTCTTCTTATCTTCTTTTGAGGAAGAAAACCAGTACATCACCTTCAGTAGTAGTAAAAATCAACTCATTGCCAGTTTGTTTGGCAAATGCCGGAAAGTCATGCGCTGCGCCTGCATCGGTTGCTTTAATTTTTAGTACCTCGCCAGATTGCATAGTAGCTAACACTTTCTTGGTACGTAGAATAGGCAATGGACAATTCATGCCAATCGCATCTACTTCGGCATTAAATGCAATATTTTGATCACTCATTTACTTGCCACCCAATCCTTAACACCTTCTAATGCTGCGTTTAACTTGCTTGGATCATTGCCGCCGGCCATCGCCATTTCTGGTTTACCGCCACCTTTACCGCCCACTTGTTGCGCCACAAAGTTTACGAGATCACCCGCTTTCACTTTCGTAATAGAGTCTGCAGTCACTCCGGCAATCAAACTCACTTTATCACCCTGCACGGATGCCAGGACTATCGCGGCAGTTTTGAGTTTAGCTTTAAGTGCATCCATAGTTTCACGTAAGACCCCAGCGTCAGCACCATCAATGCGTACAGCCAATACTTTAAGTCCATTCATATCAACTGCTTGACCAGCCAACTCATCACCTTGGCTTGCTGCTAACTTAGAGTTCACTTTCTCTAACTCACGCTCTGCTTGCCGCAAACTCTCTTGCAATTGGGTAACGCGGTTTACTAAATCCCCTGGATGGGTTTTGAGTATTGCTGCAGCTTCATTAATCTTATCTTCCATGCCCTGCAGAAGGTGCAGTGCGTTATTACCAGTCACCGCTTCAACGCGGCGGATGCCAGCAGCTACGCCACCTTCAGAAACAATCTTGAGGCTACCGATATCGCCAGTACGTGATACATGAGTACCACCGCATAACTCTTTGGATGAGCCAATCTCTAAAACACGAACTTCATCGCCATACTTCTCACCAAAAAGCATCATGGCACCAGTCTTTTGCGCATCATCTAATGACATGACCTTACCGGAGGTAGCAGTGTTCTCCAGAATTTCTTGATTAACAATGTCTTCTATTTTGCGAATCTGTTCTGCCGTAATGGGTGCATTGTGCGTAAAGTCAAAGCGGGTCTTCATAGCATCCACTAAAGAGCCCTTTTGCTGTACATGATCGCCTAAGACTTCACGCAAAGCCTTATGCAAGATATGCGTAGCACTGTGGTTGCGCATCGTATCTGTTCTTTGCTTAGTGTCTACCAAAGCATTGAGTGCATCACCCACCTTAAGCTCACCCTCGAGCAATTCGCCTTGATGGCCAAAGACATCCGCTTGAATCTTGAAGGTATCTTCGACTGCAAAACGGACAGTCTCATTACGAAGCTCGCCCTTATCACCAACCTGACCACCGGATTCTGCGTAGAAAGGAGTGTTATCGAGCACAATTACCGCAGCATCACCCGCCTTTAGCGATTGCACAGCGGAGCCATCTAGATAGAGGGCCGCTACCTTAGCACCATCGTGCTTTAGGGTGTCATAACCATGAAATTGGGTTGGCTTACCTTTGTAATCTAAGCCCTGAGCTACTTTGAATTTTCCGGCTGCTCTAGCTTGATCACGCTGCTTTTGCATGGCCACTTCAAAACCCTGGGAATCGACTGTCACACCACGCTCACGACAAACGTCTGCAGTTAAGTCCAATGGGAAACCAAAAGTATCATGTAAACGGAAAGCAGTTTCACCATCAATGACTTTTGCACCACCTGCCAATGCACCATCCAAGATTTCCATGCCATTAGCAATCGTCTGGAAGAAACGTTCTTCTTCTTGCTTCAAAACTTCACCAACTTTATCTTGAGCAGCACGTAATTCAGGATAGGCATCACCCATCTCTTTAACTAAAGCAGGAACTAATTGGTAGAAGAATGGTTTACGAGCGCCGAGCTTGTAACCGTGACGAATCGCACGACGTGCAATCCGACGCAATACATAACCACGCCCAGCATTCCCCGGAATGACGCCATCAACAACGATAAAGCTACAGGCCCGAATATGGTCGGCAATCACTTTAAGTGAAGGACTCTGTACATCACAGTTTCCTCCACCCGCAGCATCTACTGCATCCTTAGAAGCCTTGAGCAGATTGACAAAGAGGTCGATTTCATAATTGGAGTGCACTTTCTGCAAAATAGCAGCAATACGCTCAAGACCCATACCTGTGTCAACGCTAGGCTTAGGTAGTAGGTGCATGACACCCGCTTCATCGCGGTTGAATTGCATGAAGACGTTATTCCAGATTTCAATGAAACGATCGCCATCTTCATCCGGACTACCTGGAGGACCACCAGGAATATGCTCACCGTGGTCATAAAAAATTTCTGTACAAGGCCCGCAAGGGCCAGTATCACCCATCATCCAAAAATTATCAGAAGCGTAACGGGCACCTTTGTTGTCACCAATCCGAATAATCCGATCAGTTGGAATACCAATTTGCTTATTCCAAATCTCAAACGCCTCATCATCTTCAGCGTACACGGTGACCAACAGTTTTTC
>Ga0007796_10000181_pt1 | contig 17614 bp, 26 predicted proteins | sample CryBogmetaGMA0M_FD_60373 | JGI IMG/M metagenome (GOLD analysis project Ga0007796, IMG submission 60373) | Freshwater microbial communities from Crystal Bog, Wisconsin, USA - MA0M | ecosystem: Environmental > Aquatic > Freshwater > Lake | place: Crystal Bog, Wisconsin, USA | collected 2009-07-06 | reverse complement strand
GTGTAAAGGTGTAAAAGACTAATTTTAGAATCTCGTTTCCAAACATAATTTATTTTGTATAATAAATACAAAATGAATCGAAAACTTAATTTGGGTGATTGTGGTCCCACATCATGTCCGAAAATCGGTATAAAAATAAGAGAATCGGATAATGATTATCGCGGCGATCCTTTCCAAAACCAAAATAGTAGTACACTCAGACAAAATAATTATGATAATGATTTACCCTTTAATAGATCCTCGCAACTAACAAAACCGGTAGATTTCTATAATACGTCACTCAATAACCTCGATTTGGATTTGGAGCATTACTCGTTAGAAGATTTGTATCATCTTTTTAATATTTCAGAGGGAAGACTAACGGAACAATCTTTAAAAGAGGCGAAGCAAGTGGTCTTGAAAATACATCCGGACAAGTCGCGACTAGATTCCAAGTATTTCTTATTCTTTTCTAAAGCATATAAAAGACTATATGGAATTTATGAGTTTCAGAACAAATCAACTAACAAACAATTGAAAGACGAGGATTTCTACGACGACAGCAATCGCCACGTACTCGATAATATGTTCGAAAATAACAAGGCATTTAAAGACCCTAAAAATTTCAATCAATGGTTTAATCAGAGTTTCGAGAAGCACCGTTTAGAAAATCCGAATGAAAACGGTTACGGTGAATGGCTAAAAGGCGATGATGGTATCATGGATATCCGAGAAAACGTGACCAAAGGGAACATGAATGAAATCTTTGAACAAAAAAAGAGGCAAATACAAGCCGTAACGGTTTACAGCGGAGTATCCGATTTATACGCGCCATCATTAGGTGGCACTGTTTTAGGAGATGATTCCAGCTTCACTACAGACAATTATACTGATTTAAGACAAGCCTATACTGAGACGCTGATTCCGGTTACAGAGGCGGATTACGAAAAAATGCCTAAATTTAGAAGCCTCAATGAATACAAGTCACACCGAGATAGTAGCACTGCCGGACCGACGTCTAAAGAAGAAGCCGAACGTATTTTGTACAAGCAACAAAGTCAATTAGACCAACAATCAGCAGCTCTAGCTTTTAAATATGCGCAAGAGTCTGAAAGGGTCAAACAAAAACAGCAGTCGTTTTGGGGCGACATTAAACAGTTAACGGGTTTATAATTTATACCATATAGTCTATACCATATAATTTTTTTATTTTTCTTCGACGAATTTTAATCCTTTTTCATCATAATAGTCAACCAAGTCGATCCAGTTGCGAATAGAATAGCAACATACTTCTCCAGTTTCATTATCTAATACTTTAACTAGCCAACATCGACCAATATTACCGTCATGTAATCTGTAATATTCGTCTGGTTTATATTTTACATCGATAACAATATGTTTATATGTAATAGAATCATTGGATTCATTCACTTTTTGTATAAAATATGAAGTACCTTTGAATCGTTCAAATCCGGCGGATGAACCGCAGTGAAGTGTAATGGGTCTCGACGCTGTGGGTAGATATTTGAGCATGGTATGTTATAGATACTAAGTGGTCATCGGATATATAGGGTTCAATTTTTTGTTCCGAATGGGCCTTGGTTTGTTAGGTGTATGTGAGATTTGTTAGCATTATTTATTATTTAATACCCTAAATTTATGAAGATATGGCTGAAAACTTACCTCTGTAATTTTCCCACCAGCACCCATTAAGACTCGCATATTTAACGCTATGCCAAGTTTTTGTGCCATTGCCATGGTCGCGACAATGTTTTTTTTCTTTTTGTCACGACCCACGCGGTTGTCTACAACACCAGTTTCTTTTGTGACTATAGTCGTAAAAGACGCTCTATCTACTACTGTGTTACCGAGGACTCTAGAGTTAGAGTCATATAAGTCTATCATATGGACTGATATATTCATGCTATTATTCGAAGAAGATAAAACTTCCGAAAACATTCGACCAACACATTTCTTTTTACCACGCAAATCAGCACTCCAACCGAAACCCTTTTCATCAAAAGATATAGTTTTACCATCAAGGTTGTTAATAGCAGCTCTAGCTTTAACAAAAGCATTGTCATCGAGGAGGGAGGGGAGGTTTCTATGAACCATTTATAACATAACTTAATACAATTATTTTTACAAATAAAATAATTGTATATCATTTAACATTTGCGCTTAGGTAACAGTTGTGATCATTAATATAACTAATAGCCGGGGGCGGGTTTGTTGTAACCCGGGCGTAATAATGTCATTGCGTCCAGCATGTCTCCGCATCTGTTAATCGTTATCGTTCGTACTTTCCCTTCAGACATCGTCCCTCCCACAGTAAACAGTTCGGGCGTATTTTCTCCCACTGCTAGGGATGAGAAGTTGGTGGATGGTCTAGTGATACCGGCTGCGCGTTTGACAGCAGCATCGGGATCCGCTTTTTCCGTAATCGCCATAAAACGCATACAATCTTCTACTACATGAGTGTTTGATCCAGTGTTTAGTGTATGAGTGCCAGTGTTAGACTTAAATATCTTTAGAATATGGCATGACATATTCATGCTACCATCCGAAGGCATGTTAAGCGAAACTAATTCACCACGCTTTTTCTTTTTACCATTTTCTATAACTGAAACGGAACCGTCTACACTAACATCCATAACTTTACCTAGAAGATCACTAAAATCAAGAGCCGCCACGAGATCTCCACGGTTTATTTTGCTTCTTTTAGGTGGCATTATAACATAACTTAATACAATTATTTTTACAAATAAAATAATTGTATATACTAATATATCCATTTAAGTTTTGCGCTTAGGTAACAGTTGTGATACCAATTTGCTTTTTACTTAGCAAATTCCGCCGATATGCCTTGGATATCCGATTGTCGTCCGTTGACAAATACGCCAGGATGAATCATTAGACCTCGGCGACAGTCACTATCGCAGAAAGTGCTGCTGGTGCTTACCACATACGGCATGCCCATATTTGTCTCTATTGCTATGGAATTGGAAAAGGTGGGTGCCACCGCTGATGATATATCTATATAAGTCAATGTCGCTGCCGCCTCTATACTACCATAATTGAATTCTAATTTATTAGCTATCGCACTCATCCTATCACTCGTCATAATAGTCGCCGTTTTAATGTTACCAGCAAGTTCAACTTTACCACGTTTCTTAGTCCAAACGTTACCGTCCTTGTCCATCGTCAATTTTTTACCCACAATGCCTTTCATAACACTTTCAGCCATGCGTTTGCTTCTACGGTCATCTGTAGTAGGTGGCATTTATAACATAACTTAATACAATTATTTTTACAAATAAAATAATTGTAAGTACTAAGTAAAATATTTGACCGCATTTGTTCTAATTGATTCCATCATCGAATACATAGACACCCATTTTAGCTCACATCTTATACATACTTTTTCATACCAAGTCAATAATGAAGTTTTTACAAGCCATTGTAGAAGACGATAATACCAAGTTCGAGGTAATAGATCTTTAAGCTTGTAAACCATATTGATACCAACCCATTTTAACTGATCTTTAAATTGATGAATAAACATTTGTTAGTTTATTTATATAATATCCATAAAGACTTTATAATTGTTTCTATCTCTTTATAAAAATGGAAACTAAAAAATATAATATAAAATAATAATATATGTTGGTAACGAACTATATTATTTTATTTGTTATACTTATCGCATTAGCCATACTTTACCAAAAATACCTAGAAAAACAAGCAACGATGGCTAGTTTCGATGATTACGGAGAAATCAAAAAATATTTGTTAAAAGATAAAACTTTAGATAAGACTAAAAAACCCATCTTATGGATTCATATTCCTCACGAATATAACGCACGTGATTGGCTCAGTTTCGGGTCCCGTAGTTCCGAAGAGCTAAACCAACCTTACCTATATTTAACAGTTAGGTCCATTATTAAAAATTGCGACCAAACCTTTAAAATTGTCTTGGTAGATGACGGTTCATTTGAGAAGCTCATTCCGGACTGGAACATCAATATGTCGCTAATTGCTGACCCTATTAAATGTAACATTCGTCGTCTAGCATTAACCAAGCTCATTTATTTATACGGGGGCCTAAATGTTCCCATTTCGTTTTTGTGTTTCCGCGATTTAATCGGTTTATACAATCGCGGCACAAACCATGATACCGTGTTTGTGTGCGAAAACTACGATTCGAATATTACAGCCACCGATAATTTATTTTACCCAAATTTAGGATTTATGGGAGCTAAAAAGGAAAACGAAACCGTACACCAACTGATCGAGTTCATTCAACGCACTATTTCGGATGATTACACAGCGCAGTCGAAATTCTTGGGTGATTTTGATAAATGGTGTAAAAACAAGATTGTAGATGGTAAAATGCGTTTGATTCCCGGAACCGATGTAGGAACACGCACTGTCGACGATGAAGCAGTAATAGTGGATACGCTTCTCAGTGAAAATTATATTCATTTTTACGGCAAAGCGTATGGTATTTGGATACCGGATAGAGAAATATTAAGGCGCCGACATTATGAGTGGTTTGCGCGCATGAGTCCGGAACAGATATTCAAATCGCATTTCATTTTGGCTAAATACTTTGCTTTGGCTTTTAATAATACTGCTATTGAAGGTATGGAGAATCAAGAGAAGCCAGATTGGATAGGGTTTTGGAGAGTTCCACTAACAAACGGAACCTTGAATGTGTTTGGTCCTAAACCATTGTTTTTGGGCAACAATGTCCCACGTGCTAAAAACACTGGTAATGAAAATTAAATAAATTATATATGTATAGTATAATGAATATATATATAATGCCGTCATATTATGCTCATATTATAAATGGACTGTTATTGTTATTCGCAGTAATTATAGTAGCTAAAAATTATTCTAAAATTACTGTTTTAGAACCATATAAACTAACAATATTGGTTTTGTGTTTTTCAGCAGCTGTTGGTATTCATGGATTATCCCATTTAGGTTTAGAAATGGGTTATAATTATAATCCAATGAAGATGATTTCTAATTACGCCTTTTAACATTTCAAATGCCGATTATATATTTACCCCAAGACATACCCCTTCCATTACAATAATCTTTTCTATTTAATTCAACAATCTTGTTTTGTTCTAAATGTTCCATCCAAGTTCTTGTAGGTCCAATTGTATAATCTTTTTCCCAACCTTGTGTAAACATAGTATCATCAAGAATCACAATAGTATCCTTATGTGCCAAATGAAAACAATTGTACATATCTGCGTTTGCTATTTCATAATTGTGACCGCCGTCAATAAATATAATATCAAATTTAATATCTTTGTTATTTTTTAAATAAATCGGAATAGTTGTTCTACTATCACCTAGAATTAAATTATGCCTATTTGGATAAGTAGCATCTATATATTTTTTTGCGGCCATAACATAATTGTGGCATCCTAAATCAAAAGATGTTAATGTTAAGTATTTATTATTTTGTAAAAATACTTCTGCCGAATGCCCTGCATTAAAACCAATTTCCATTACATTTATATTTGGTTTACTTGACAATTTTAGTAAATCTTTTACTTGTTCTGGAACTTGTTGACTATACCCTTCAAAAGAATAAAAACCTCTATTATTCAAAAAACTTGTAATTGACATATATAATATATATATATATATATATATATATATATATTATTTATTTGAAGATAAACGACAAAAAATAAAGAAATATAGAAATATACAAATAATGATTGAAATGTTAAAAAGGTGTAAAATGTTTTCTCAATGATATTTTTCACACTTTATTAGAACCACTAATACCAGTGTCTGGTCCAGCTATTTGGAACTTGGGTTTATTGAACCAATGTAGCGATGGATATCCTTTTTTGGTAGAGCGTAAATAATCATACGATGTGATAATATTCTTACCAAAACGGCTCTCCTCACGTTTTTGGTCATCGGGTAATTTACCTAAGCGTTCCTTATCATCCATATAAAACCATGGCCACAACAATTCGTTGTTAGTTCCATCGCCTTGAATGAGCTCTGGATAATATTTGGTAATGGTATAGACAATTCGTTTCCATTCATTAGGGCTAAAGGAAGCCGGGGAGACAGACAAGTTTTTAATAATAGGGATATATTTTTTACAGAATTCGTCATAACCTTCGCGTTTATCGGGTTCTAAAATAAATGTAATATTTAATTCCTCTACCGTTTGGTTAAGTTGTTGTAAATATCGGTCAATGTTATTAATTTTGTCGATGAACTGTTGTTTTTTTATATAAGCACTGATTAACGTAATAACAAGTGTGATAAGAACTAAAAACCATTTTGCCAACGTAGAAGAATATGTAAACAGTTCTTGTTGCGTGTTAATTAAAGACAATACGGAGGAGAAAGATGACAGAACAATGATTGCCCAAGACAAATTGCCTTCACGTTTTTTCAATTCGAAAAAGAAAAAGTTGTTAATGATGCGATAGTATTTAAGACGGTACAAACAGTAGCGAATATATGTTTGATTTTTAACAGTCCATCCATTGATTGTTTTATTTTGTATAATTTTTCTAACAATTTTTGATTTTGCGTCGGTTTTTGCGGGTAAATGTCTATGCGTTGCGCTTTTAAGTGGATTTTCATGTTTCGACGATTCAACTGTTGGTTTAAATAAATCCTCAATATTTAGCGCTTCTCCTATACCAATGAGAGTGCTATCATCGTCTATTTTTAGGGGCGTTGTCATTATATTAGCGATAGATTTTTATTCGTTAATCCCAGCCATCCAATCATTATCTCATCCAATCATTATCTCAGCCAATCATTATCATCAATGTCTAAGAAAAATGACCAAATGGGTCATAACCGAAATTATCATTCGTGAAATGGTTTAGTTCATCCGCGTATTCATCAAGTGATATTCGTTTCGACATATTACTTGTTTGTGTACGTGAGAAGGATTGTGACTTGAATAAAAGACCGCTACCACTATAACTCCTAGTACTAAAATTCATTCTAGGTAATGTATTTGTCGGTTCATATTTTGAATTGTGTTTACTTACAGACGACACTGTTCCTTTCATATAACCTTTATGTCTTTTTTGAGTAATATTTAATTTTGGCCGACAACGAAACGTTTTGTTCTTGTTTTTCTTTGGAAACTCCAAAGACACTTCTTGAAATAACATTTTATTATAGGTAAAGATAAAACGAATTATAAACAAACACTAAATTGTAAACAAACACTAAATTGTAAACAAACACTAAATTATATTCTTTATAAAAGAATAGAATCAAGATATAAAATATATAAATACAAGTATACAATTTGAAGATACAATAAAAAATTATCTAGTAAAATGATTTAAACAATTCAGACATTATTATATAATAATGTCTCATAACGGAGAGTATTTAGATTCGGAACTTCAGACTGAAAGTAAATTGGTTTTTCATGTTTGGTCGAAAAATGCGCAAGGACTACTCACGCATAGTCTCTTTGTAACGTGGGACAACGATAATAAAGATTATATGATTCGAGGTAGAAGGTACGATATTCATGAAGATAATTCAACGAATTACGCGCCATTCGCATTCCATGCCAGTAAAAGTCGAAATGTTTACGATTTTATTGAAACTATTATGGGAAACGCAGCCGAATTAACTGCTAAGTTGTACAATTACAATAATATTATTCATTACGAGTACGAGAGCATTACATTCGATTTTTTTGAAGACCTATTGAATAACAATTATGAAATAGTTTCTTATACGAATGAAGATGTTAGTAAGCGCCATGTACTAAAGAATTTGAAATTGTTGAGAAAGATTTACAACTGGGAAACAGCCATTTTTTAAAAATAGATGTAATAAACAATATTATAAGTTGATTTATCATACTTAATTTGAGACGCATATGTAATTTTATTGTAATTACATATTTGCCGTAAAATAGTTACAAATGAATTATACGTTAATTTTCTCTCTAAATACTTATGTTTAGATAAATGATAAAATGGTTTACATTCCCCAATAAATTTAACAATGTTTTCGTTAAAAATGCCTTTTTTATAAGCGGTATTGTTGACGATATAACACTTATCTGTTTTTAACGCAATATTATCTAATAAATTTATTAGTAATTCGTTTGGCAACGAATTTTTAAATATCTGTGATGATGTCATCTATACTAAATAATAATAAATTAAAATAAAATTCAGAGTAACTTTATAGAGTATGTAAAAGCTGAAAAATATTATTGGAAAATATAGCTAACTCAATCTCATCTTCATGAATATTATGAAAAACAGTAATATATTTACAGATAATAGGAACAATATCGTACTTTTGTGATTCAGATAGCTGATGACTTGTTTTTACAAACAAGAAAAAATTATCTAAAATATCCATAACTGAATAGCCTCGGTCGCAAATATCATATAGTAGACGTATCGCCTCTTTTAATTTACCATCTACTAAAAACTGTATATAATTTTCAAATGTTGTAAAACTAATATTAGTACATATTTTTGAAGCCAAATCTAAATCGACGGCTTGATTTAAGAGTTTACATTTTTCCATGTAATTGATTAGGATTTTCGCGTTATTATTACACACATTTAGCATAAATGTTTCAGCGTCTTTTGAAATAGTAATTTGCTCCAAAGCAATAATCTTTTTCATTATTTTGTTTAGATTATTCTTTTGTAGAGGCTTAATTTTAAGAATAATGAGTCTTGATTGTAATGATTCAATTACCTTTTGCGAATTGGTACACGATGAAATAAATTGGACATTGTGACTGTACTTATCGATACAATTTCGAAATACTTGTTGACTTTGTTCGTTGATAATGTCAATATCGTCTAATACAATAATCTTTTTTTTACCTTTAATGATAGAACAAGTTTGACAGAACGTTTTAACATCATTTCGATAATAATTGATGCCTTGCTCTTTAAGAGAATTGATATGTAGTATATTGTCTTTATATTCGGATGGTTTAAAACCATTATAATATTCACGAATGGACGCATTTAAGAATGTGGATTTACCGCACCCTAAGTCGCCTATAAAAAGAATATTTAAATTATTCATATTTATGAGGGTTTCCAAAATCGACAACATTTCATTGTCCATTTCAAACTCATTAAAATAAAGTGGCTGATATTTATTTAAAAATAGTGGTTGTTCCATAATAATATACGTTAATAAGTATTTAAGTTTATCTTAAATTATAATATTAATGAGCGAATCTTATTATAAAGTATTAGAATTGCCGGATACCGCTGGCATAGATGAGATAAAAAAAGCATATCGCCGACTTTCTATGGCTTATCATCCCGATAGAAATAAGAGCGATCCTACTGCTACGGAACGTTTTCAAAAGCTATCTGAAGCTTACGAAACATTGGGTGATGCGGATAAGAAACAAGAATATGATATGACACGTAATAACCCATTTTTTAAAATGATGGGTTCACATCCCGGCGGTGGTTCTAATCCAGTAGATGAATTATTTGCTAATTTGTTTGGCGGTAATCCGTTCATGTCTTTTGGCCCGGGAGGTCCATTTCAACAAGGTACTACTCCATTTCAACAAGGTACTACTCCATTTCAACAAGGTACTACTCCATTTCAACAAGGTACTCCATTTGGACCACATATTCGCGTTTTTCACAATGGTATGCCTATTAATATGATGCCGGGTATACAAAAACCAACACCTATAATAAAAACAGTCGCAGTTCCCATAGACAAAATATTAACCGGAACCACTATTCCAGTGGAAATAGAGCGGTGGTCCATAATAGAAGGAGCAAAAGTGTTTGAAACCGAAACAATATATTTAACTGTTCCCAAGGGAATAGATGAAGGGGAAATAATCATCTTAAGAGACAAGGGAAATGTAGCGCGAGACGATTGTCGAGGAGACATTAAAATATTCATTAAAATAGAAAATGATACCGAGTTTAAACGTAATGGTTTGGATTTAGTAATTGAAAAGACCATTACAGTAAAGGAAGCATTGTGTGGATTCAGTTTTGATTTGAAATATATTACGGGTAAAACATATACAATTACTAATAATTCCGGGAATATAATTAGTCATGGTTACAGAAAAGTGATTCCTAATATGGGCTTTACTAGAGAACAACATGTCGGCAATTTGATAATTATGTTTGATGTTAAATTTCCAGAAAAAATTAGCGATGAAGCCATGGAACAATTAAAGAAGATTGATTTTTAACTCAATATACTTTTTCTAATGAATTCGTAGTGCTTCTACAAACATAGTAAAATATGTAAAATATGTAAAATATGTAAAATATGTAAAATATGTAAAATATGTAAAATATGTAAAATATGTAAAATATGTAAAATATATAAAATATGTAAAATATGTAAAATATGTAAATAATATATATGGCGACTACTGGTATAAATTTAGCAGAATTACTATCATATAAAGAAAAGTTAGAAAAAAGATTAATCGCAGATGGAAATTTAAAAGAGTCATATGAAGGGATTAGCCCCGAAAATTTAGCAAAAAATTATGACAAACAGTTCCCTTTTTTTGAAAAGAGATCTGGTGAGATAAGTAGCATGATTATTACAGTAGAAGAAGCTATAAAAACACTTGAATATGTAAGAGGGTTATTACATGACTCTGATGTCGTAAACAATGACATAAAGAGAATAATAAATAGCGCAAAATTAAGTGAAAACCCAGAATCACAAATGAGAAAAACGATTAATGAAGACATTACAACAGATACTGTAGCCACCAACTCCGTAATAAAACGCTCATATGGTGGTAAAACAGTGCGAAAAAGACGTAATCGATGTACTAAAAAGACGAATACATATATAAAACGGCGTAAATCAATGAACAATAAATAAAACAATAAATAAAACAATAAATAAAACAATAAATAAAACAATAAAATAATATTACAAAATAGTATATTAAAAACTATATTATAATATTATTTATGGTGTATTTTCAAAAATGGAATATTATTCTATTAGTTGGTTGTGTAGCATTAGCGCAAGGTTTTTTTACTCCTTTTGTTAATATACCTATGAAAATAGGTATGTGGCAGCTAAATTACAATCGGAAATACCAAATTACTAGACCGGATTATATTGAAAAAATGCGTCGTTTAAATTCAAAGAATACTACGGAACAAAATAATGAAATATTATCGGAAGATATAAATAATATAAATGAAAATAATAATAAAACAGAAATAGAATATGTTCCCAGAATACGTATTAATTTACATAAGAATACATTTTTACAAGCGTTAGGTATAAATTTGGAAAGCGACGGCGATCATGATTTTAACCCAAATGAAGTACCAGAGGATGATGAAGAAGAACGAGTTAATAGACGCCGTAGATTTGGAGAAAAGGAAGAGTTAAAATCCAAGAACTTTGAAGTAATCAAGAATTATAATGTAAATTTCTCACATGTCGGCGGATATCATAATGTTAAAACGGAACTAGAACAATGTGTAGATATTTTAAAGAATTATAAGCGATATTTAAAGTATAATGTGCGTATTCCCAAGGGACTTGTTTTGGAAGGCCCGCCCGGAACCGGAAAGACATTGCTAGCCAAGGCGCTCGCCGGAGAATCCAAATGTAACTTCATTTCGGTGGCCGGGTCGGATTTTCAAGAAAAATACGTGGGTGTGGGTTCATCCCGTATAAAAGAATTATTCGGATTAGCCAAAAAGAATGTACCATGTATTATTTTTATTGATGAAATTGACGCTGTAGGTCGAAAACGTTCTGGAGATGGTGAAACATCAAGTAGTGAACGCGATAGTACCTTAAATTCTTTGTTAGTAGAATTAGACGGATTTAAAAACAACAGCGGTATCTTTATGGTCGCTGCGACGAATCGACTTGATTTATTGGATACTGCTTTAACACGCCCGGGAAGAATTGACAAGAAGATTTATATTGGTCTACCCGATACAGCTACGCGTGAAGCCATTATCAAAATACATATCAAGGGTAAGCCTTATTGTGACACCATATTAGTGAATGATTTAGTGGAAGTGACTGATGGACTTTCTGGTGCGCAAATCGAGAATTTATTGAATGAAGCGATGTTAAACGCGCTACGAAGTAATAAGACAGAATTTTGTTACAAGGATTTTGACATCGTCTTGAACAAGTTAATTGCTGGTTGGCAGCCAAATGAACACGAATTTACGTCTGACATTATTGACCATATTGCGATTCATGAGATGGGACATGCTATTGTGGGATTTTTGTCCAAGTATCATTCAAAGATGTCAAAGGTGGTTATCAATTTGTCGTCACCCAAGAGTCCCGGATATACTGTGTTTAAGACGTCAACAAGCACGATTTACACTAGGGAAGCGCTATTCGAGCATCTAATGATTCTGTTGTCGGGTCGTATTGCGGAGGAAGTGTTTTACAATGTTAGTGTTACGACGGGAGCGATTAATGACTTCGAAGAGGCACTTAAATTGGCGGAACGAATGGTTGTGTATTATGGTATGGGTTCCAATGTGATTTATCCGAGTTCAAGTGAAAAATACAAGGAGCTCATTGACAATGATGTTAATGATTTAATCACAAATGCGTACAGTTATGCGGAAATCATGCTATTTGAATGCAAGGACTTAATACATGAAACTGCGGAGATTTTGAAGCAAGACAAAATTTTGAAAGCGGACAAAATTAAGGAGCTTATTGATGCTAAATACAAGCATTTACTGGATTTGAAGATTGAATTCGAATAATATATTTAGGCGGAAAACAACTTAAAGACATTAAGTTATTGGTATTAGGTAAGTAAGTGCCTCTTTAGCTTAGTGGTAGAGCACCAGTCTTGTAAACTGGAGGTCCTGGGTCCAATTCCCAGAAGAGGCTAATATAAAGTGGAATAAAAATTTTGTTTCACTTTATAATATCGGTTAAGTATATAAATGACTAGAGGAAATTTATCTGGTTCGGGTGGTCGTTCTACAAAAGTTCATTATGCAACAGCTGCGTTATTTGACCGTATGTATGCTTCAATTCACTCTGTTCCAAATTATAGTAGAGGCGTTGTCGCGTTTGCGAATGCGTATCAATCGGTTACGGGTCCCGGTGGCGGATCTTTAAAACGGTATTATAATCGAGGAGGAATTTATAATTTGAATCATACATAAATTTTTAGCATTATTTTATCTCTTATTATAATATAATGGGAACTGGTTCCGGACCCGGGCGTATTAACTCACGTATATACACGATTTCTTATGCTGGCAAAAGTAATGCTGCGTCATTTCCGTTTCGTAACACGGGAACATCCTTTGGTGGTTTAACAAAACCGCAATATTCTTACAGCATTTATTATTCCTTAGCGAATAATGGCGCCGGTGCGGGTAATCGAGCGGGGCGCTGGGCTGTAGCGCATGGACAGCAAATCGCTTTTAATCCTCCGTCTCCAATTACATGGAAGAGATAAACACGATAATCGCGATAAACACTACAAACACGTTAAAATATAATATATTTTATGGAGTAAATATATTATACATGCGCGGTAAAAAGTCTTATAACATTCGCAATGTGGAAGCACATATCAATAACTTTGCTTCAAAATCTAATCAAAACGTAGCAGTAGATAACAGAGAATATTTTACAGCCCCATCCTTCTTACTCAATCGACGTCTCGCATTTCAAACACAATTAAACACTTTACGAAAACAAACTCAGCCTAATTTAGGACAAGATGTAAATGAATATATAAACGCTAAATATGGTGTCTCGAAATATGCGTCAAACCTTGTTTCGGGTAAAATGTTCAAATCTGTTTAAAAATATACATTTTTAATATTAAGACAATTTCTTATATAAAGACAATAATAAGTATTATATAAAATGGTTATGTTTGGAATCGAATATAATAAAAATGGTTACGCAACACACTCTAATAATAATAGAGAACCTTATTTGGTTATAACCACAAATGAGATCACTAATGAAATAGTTGAAATGATTGATACGAAAAATACTAAAAATATTGCTTTTCAAATTCCTATAAACTGTATAGGAAAGCGCGACATCACTTTTGATTTCAAAGTAGATATATGGGTATGGAGAACGTTTGTTAGAGAGTTGACACATTTGGAGTTTAGAGGAAAATTGGTTAAAAACCAATTGAATGCTCAATATATCGAGTGTATGAATTCTATGAGATGCTTATATATTGGAAGCACTGATTATCCGCTATTTGAGAATGAGGATACATCCAAACTACCTCTAATCAATGTCGTTTTGCTTAATGGTTATGGTATGGTAATTGGTAGCGAAAATATGGAAAAATGGTTAGAAAGATCAAAATTAAATGGTTGTAGATGTGAGAGATATATCTAATATTCGTAGTTACCCGGTGGGTTATCTTGTATTTGTCCTTGTTCTTGTAAATGTCTTTGTGAATATGTTTTAACATATTCTTGTGAACGGACAATATTCGGAAACAAACCGAGCAGAGGCAATCTTATTCCGTAATACCTTATAGCCAAGTTTTGATTTGGCTCGATATTGTTCCAATCTTCGATAGAGTTCCACTTCCAATACCAAACACTATTATTGACATTGTAATGCTTTCCACTTTTATCGACTACAATAAATTCAGTGAATCCATTACGACAAAATGTGTATTTTTTTTTTACTATTATATCTTTGGTTTTTGATGTGGAATAAGTATAGATACCGTGTCCAACAACAATTAGCGATAATAAATACATAGCCATATTGTTGGGAGGTTCATCGCCAATAAAATGATAATTCCGATTTACATTTTTGAGTTTGAATAATAAACTTCTCGACATTATGATACAATGTAAATAAGTCTTTATGTTTATTTACATTTTAATTTTTACATAATATTTGTGTTTTACAATGTTATTTTTGTTTTACAATGTAATCCAATTTTTGATTAATGGCTTATTAGTTTTTTGGATTTCATTTTTGACTTGATATCCAACATATAAATATCCTTGACAATCTACTGCTATATTGGTTGGACACGGTAAGTTAGGTATATACTCAGAAGTCGAACGAGGTTTATTGTGACGTGTTTTTGATACTCTATATATCGTTCCATTAGAACCGTCGACAGATCCATAACATGATACATATAAATTATTACCGTAAAATGCTAATCCATTCGGATATTGAAATCCGCTTTCAGCCGATACATATATGGAAACAATGCCTCTCGGAGTTATTTGTTTGATTGTATGGTCATCACACGAAACATATAATATACCACTTTTGTCAAAAGTTAAAGCATTGGGATAATGTAAACCACTAACAAATGTTGATTTCTTGCTTTTTGGCGATAGTTTCATAATTGTTCCGCTATTATCGGTAGCACCATTATTTGCTACATATAAGTTGTTCTTTTTGTCCATTGCTAACCCAGTAGGATAACATAAGCCAGAAATGACATTACAAACATGTTTGTCTTGACTTATTTTTATTATAAAACCATTGCTATTCGTAGTATTGCTATTTGCTACATACAAATTCCCACATTCGTCAAAAACCATTCCAGTAGGGCTAGATAGACCATGGTCAATATATATTGAAATGCGACCATCTGCTGTAATTTGTGATATGGTATTGGATTTAGTATTGGAAACGTATAATAAACCATTGTGAAATGTGAGACCATATGGCGCGTTTAGACCGCTAATAAATGTATTAAGCTTTGTCATTATACATTTACTATATAATTAATAATTTACAAAAATATTTACTGAAGCATCTGGTAACGCGTGGGCGTTACGTTAGGGTTTATACTAGGGTCAGTAGAGTAACCGGGAGTATAATATAGAGGGGTACGCGGATAAACCGTTAGATTCGAACGATAGTTGTTGTATTGGGAAGGGCGAATCTGGTTTTGCCCAAGCTGTACATAAAATCGGCCACATTGTTGCGTCGCATTACACGATGTAGCATTAATCAGCTTGTGTCGTCGAGTCGAAAGAGATGTCGCACCGACGCCAGCTCCGGGTATATATTTGTTCCAGAGATTTCGGGTCTGGTTACAAGTGGTATTCCCTCCGGGGTTAAATTTAGTGCTGCGTCTACCGCCTACACCAGTATTCTTTTTAAACAAGAATCCGGGAAAGGTGTTTCCACCAAACCAAAATTGGCCGTTACTATTGGAGCCAGTACTAAAACTGCTTTTATAATTAGACATTTATAATAGTATTATATAAAAAAGTTTGTTGTTTATTTAACAAATCACGGGTGTTTAACATCTATCATATACAAATTACAACTTTGTTCCTAAAATTTAAGATATATTTTGACTACAACCAAATAAATAGAATTCTATGTACTGAATTTACTATAATAACAAATATTTGAAGTAATCGATATTTCAAATATTTCACCATTAGTAGTTTATATACGCCTCTAAAATTTGGTCGAATAAATAAGTTTATTTTCTACTTTTTCTACTCGTTCTACCTTTTCTACTCGTTCTACTTTTTCTACTCGTTCTACCTTTGCTACCTTTTTTATAGTTTTGTTTGCTCTTACCACCTAAGGGTGTTTTTTTAGTGTATTGAGTTAATATTTGACCCATCGTTCGAGCAAAATTTGGATCAATTTTTGTATTTGGATCATAACTAATATCGTTAGATTGTAATCTTTCAATAGTACGAGTTTGTAAGGTTGAAATACGCTTATTATTTACTTCTCTTAAAATTTGGTCCGTCATTTCCTTTCTTTCAGCTAACAATATACCAATTCTTCTAAGTACACGTGGTATTTCATCTATGTAGGATTTGTTATACCCATAAGTATATGGTTGCACATTTTTATTAAAAACTTGTAAAAACTTATCATATTCTTCTCTTGTACTTTTAGGATTATCATTAATCCATTTTATTATTTTGGCGGATTCGACATTTGTAACTTCGTTTAAATTACGTAAAAATTGTTCATAGTCTCGTAATTCTGTAAAAATTGAATGTAACGATTTCACTCCATCTGGATTATTCATTAATATACATATACATATATTATTTCTTTCCCGCCATTCAAATTTTATTTATTAGTTTTTTAATTTACGATATCTTACGAGTAGGAATATCGCTCGCCACCAAATAAATCGAATTTTCGGTAATAATAATATATTCTCCAGAAGACTTGTAAAACTTAGCAATCGGTGAAGTATACTCTTCGGCCGACTTTACCAAGAGTTTTTCACCCGATTCGCGCACACCAATAAGAGCCTTCTTGTCCAATGAGTCTGTCCAATAATCCAACATAATGGGTTTATCCTCTACAATTGACAATTTCGACGCGTGTTGTAGAGTAACATCAGAAGGGAGACGATAAGTAGAGTTATTGGTGGTGACAGATACACCTTGACTAGAAGCAACAGACGCACTTGCGGAAGATGAAGGGGTTGTAGTTGTTGACTTTTGTTCTACTAAAGAAGACATTTATATAAAAACTAAATTTAAAGTCTTTAAATACTTATTATCAAAAAGTATTATAATTAAAATATCTATTTATAATAAATGAAAAACGTAAAAATCGTTAGTCCTTTAAGTGAAAATTTAGATTATGTATTGTACAACAT
>Ga0007796_10000180_pt1 | contig 17645 bp, 14 predicted proteins | sample CryBogmetaGMA0M_FD_60373 | JGI IMG/M metagenome (GOLD analysis project Ga0007796, IMG submission 60373) | Freshwater microbial communities from Crystal Bog, Wisconsin, USA - MA0M | ecosystem: Environmental > Aquatic > Freshwater > Lake | place: Crystal Bog, Wisconsin, USA | collected 2009-07-06 | reverse complement strand
GCCATCGAGATCGCCCACAAGGGTGTTCGCGTGAACGCCATCGCCCCCGGCTGGGTCACGGTGGAAAACTATTCCAAGGCGCTGCCCGGCTTCAACGAAGAGGACGCCCGCAAGGCCGCCGCTGAAAAAGTTCCGCTCGGACGGTCCGGCGAGAAAGCCGAGATCGCCAAGCTCGCCGTGTTCCTCTGCTCGGAGGGCGCAGGCTACATCGTCGGCCAGACCATTGTGGCCGACGGCGGCACCACCGCGCTCATGTCGCTCATTTCCGATTTCCGCACCAGGTCCACGGCCACGTTCGGCACAGGGTACGTTCCCGGTCTCTGACTCCCGGCCTCTGGAAAGCCGCCGATGAAACTCCGCGAAGCCATCCTGAGGCAGAAGGTTCCCGCCCGTCACGTGGCCCTGTGGTGGCTCGGCCAGAACGGCTGGATTGTGAAAAGCCCCGGCGGCCAGGTGATCACCATCGATCCCTATCTCACCAACGCCTGCAAGGCCGTCGGCGCGGCCGTCGGCTTGAACTTCGACCGCCTCGTGCCTCCGCCGCTCGTGCCGCGTGACCTCGCCGGGCTGGTGGACGCGTACGTGATGACGCACGGCCACGAAGACCATCTCGATCCCGAGACGCTGCGGCCCTACCGCGCGGCGGGCGGAAGCGGCCCGTTCGTCGCGCCGCCCGAAACCTGCGACAAGCTCCGCGGGCTCTCCGTGCCCGAGAGCGAGATCCGGATGATCTGGCCCAACAAGGAGTTCGTCTGCGGCGACGTCACCGTGCGCGGAACCTTCGCCATTCCGTTCGGCGCGGACGACATGACACACATGGGGTTCATCGTGAAGATCGCGGGCGGCCCCGTGATCTACTTCACCGGCGACACGCGCTATCACGAGGTGCTGGCGAGCTGCGTGGCGGTGCATCGGCCCGAAGTGCTCGTCACCGTGATCAACCCGTTCGCCAACCTCGATCCCGGCCAGGCCGCGCGGCTGGCCAAGGACATCGACGCACAGGTCGTCATCCCCTGCCACCACGACCTGTTTCCCGACAACAGCCTCTCGCCGCGCCTGCTCCGCACCAATCTCGTCGCCCTGGGCATCGGCGACCGCTACCGCGAACTGCGCCACGGAACCATGTATCTGTATCCCGAACCGAAAAAGCCGGCGGCCCGGGGAAAAGTCCGGTGAAACCGCCGCCCATTTCGCTCCGCGACCTCTGCGCGAACCTGAAACGCGCGGGCCATCCCGTGCGCCGGCTGGATTTCCCAACCGGCACCGTGGTGGTGCTGCCGCAGGGCGGCCGCGCCATCGGCCTGTTCCCGAAAAAGTCACAGGCCAGCTTCTTCTGGACCAACGACGCGCTCCGCTCCGCCGCCGGCATCCGCAAGCTCTACGCGGAGTCGCGCTGGCCGAATCCCGGCGGCGACCGCACCTGGCTGGCGCCGACCACGGAGCTGTTCGTGTCGGACCTCGAGCGGTTCTGGGAGACCTGGCGCGAACCGGTCGCGATGGATCCGGGCGACTACGTCTGCCGCGAAACGGGCGGGCGGCTGCACCTCGTCAACCGCGCCAGGCTCGAGTTGCGGCGGCGCGGGCAAGCCGTGGAACTCGAGATCGACAAGTGCTTCGCCCCCGCGGCCGACCCGCTGCGCACCGAACGGAAAATCGCCAAGCCCTACGCCTACGCCGGCTTCACGACGAGCGTGACGCTGACCATCGTGCGCGAGCCGAAACAGTCGAGTGTGCCCATCGGCCTGTGGCAGTTGTTGCAACTCCCTCCCGGCGGAGAACTGATGGTGGCCACGCACGGCCCGGCCCACACGCAGGTGATTTTCGGCGACATTCCGGCGGGGCATCTCAAACGCGAGTCGCACTGCGTCCGCTACCGCATGCAGGCGCCGACGACCGCGAAGCTCGCCATCCGGGGCGTGCAGGCGACGGGCCGCATGGGCTACGTGCGGAACAACGGCGCGGGCGGCTGGGACCTGATCGTGCGGAACTGTTTCATCGACCCCTCGGGCGAATACGTGGACACGCCGTTCGACGACGTGAACGACCGTGGTGACGCCGTGCAGGCCTGCAACGTCGCCGAACCGGCGATCGGAGGGTGCTTCAGCGAGATGGAACACCATGCTCCCGCCGTGGGGGCTGACACCGGCCGGCAGACCGGCACGGATGTCTCGCAGGTCTGGGCCTTTCGCGGCAGCCGCCGCGTCATCAGCCGCATTTCCGAAACGTTGCTGGGCAGCAAACCGAGTTTTTACTGACCGAAAAGGAGAAACCATGAACCCGACTGCGACTTCCAAACCCGATGCTGTTCCGCACCGCGCGCTCGCGGCACACTCCATCCCGATCGACGCGCCGCTGCATGGCCGTCCGCCGGCCCGCTTCTCGGACGGCGAAGTGCTCGCCATCCAATACCGCACCGACGCGGCGGCCATCGCCGCGCTGTTGCCGCCGCCGCTCGAATCGGTCAACGACGTGGTGATGGTGCAGATCGCCCGCTGGGGCGACGTGCCCGGCATGGGCCGCGACACCTACGAGGCGAACATCATGGTCGCCGCGCGGTACAAGTCCGCCGGGACGACGGTGGTGGGCGCCTACTCGCCCTACTTCTACGTGGACAACGACCGGGCGATGGCCGGGGGTCGCGAGTTTCACGGCCAGCCCAAGCGCTTCGCCACCGTGACGCTCGAGGCGCGCGGGGACATCTTCGTCGGGCAGGTGATCGCCAACGGGCTGACGGTCTTCACCGGCACGATGCACTACAAGGCCCGGCGCGCGACGTTCGAGGAGGTCTGCCAGCACGTCAATCCGGTGACGAACATCAACCTGAAAATCATGCCGCACATCCACGGCGGCTACGCGGTGCGGCAGTTGACCGCGCGTGACTTCGTGGACATGGACATCACGCAATGCTTCGGCGGCACGGGCACGGCCGAGGTGCATCCGCACGCCACGATCCCCATGTACCGTCTGCCGGTGCGCGAGCATCTCGACGCCTACTACTGGTGCGGTGATTTTTCCCTGATCGGCGGCGTGGTGCTGCACGACTACCTGGCAGCCGAGGCGAAGTGAGTTCCCGCCCATGAAGCCCACCTCCTTGTTCGACCTGGCCGGACGCGTGGCGATGGTCACGGGCGGCGGCGGCAGCCTTGGCTCCGCCATCTGCGCAGGGCTGTCCCGTGCCGGTGCCACGGTGGTCGTCGTGGACATGGCCGGAGCGAGCGGCGACACCGTGGCCGCACGCATCCGCGCGGGTGGCGGCCGCGCGGATGCATTGGCCGTGGACGTTTCGAATGCGGACGACGTGGCTGAACTGTTCGCGAAGGTCGACACGTTGCATCCCGGCCTGGACATCCTGGTGAACGGCATTTCCGCGGCGGTCGAACGGTTTCAGCCGGAGGACGTGCCGCTCGCCTCGTGGCGGCACATGCTCGACACCAACCTCACCGGGTATTTCCTCTGCCTGCAGGAGGCCGGGCGCCGGATGATCGCGCGCGGCCAGGGCGGCTCCATCATCAACATCGGTTCCATCGGCGGCATGAACGCGCTCGGCCGTGGTGCGATGGCGTACGGCGTGGCCAAAGCGGGCGTCGGGCAGATGACGCGCGAAGCGGCCGTGGCGTGGGCGCGGCACGACATCCGCGTGAACGCGCTTCTGCCCTGCCAGTTCACCAACACGTGGTGGGAGGCCCGCCTGGCGGATCCCTCCTGCAAGGCGTCGAACGAGCAGGTCTTGCGCGGCATCCCGATGGGCCGCCTCGGCCGGCCGGATGAGATGGTCGGCCCGGTCCTGTTCCTCGCCTCCCCGGCGTCCTCGATGGTCACCGGCGCGCTGATTCCGGTCGACGGCGGCAATCTGGCGCTCAATGCCGGCGGCAGCGTCTTCTGGTGAACTGGGGGTGGTCACTCGGCCTTGCCGCGGTGATACAGCTCCAGTTCATCGATAGAAAATGGTTTGCCCCGCGGCATGTAGAGTCGGACATGACGCGCCGTGAAGGCGGGAACGTCGCGTTCGCAGCGAACCTCGCGGTTATCCGCGACCTTGTCGACGTCGGTCCACGCGAAGCCGTCGTCGCTCTTCTGAAGCGTGAAGTGCGCCGGCTGCCAGTCTTCGACTGCCGGCTTGGAAACGACGACGTAGCGATCGATCGTCTGGGGCCGATCGAGGTCCACGTGCAGCCAGTCGTCGCCCCACGTGATGCGGTCGTCCGCGTAGAGTGCGAACGTTGACCGGGCATCCCCGTCGACCGCGTTGAACGGCTGCGTGGCGAAGGACAGCATCTTCGATCGGGCATATCTCCCGAGCGCGAGATTCTCGTCGCCGGGCGGGTTCGGGCGGAACACCGGCGGTTCGCTGCGTAGGTAGGTGATCACCGGGTCCCAGAGAACCTTTCCCTTTTCGCCCTTCAAGGCGGTCACGAAACTGATCGTGTCGCCCTGGGCCACCTCGATCTTCAGGTCGTGCCGTGCAAGGGCTTCGCCCCGCTTTGAGTCTTCTTGCCACAACTCCTCCGTTCCCTTCAGCAGCCTTGCCGAGGCGTTGCCCGGGGGGTCGGTGGCGACCTCTCCCTCGACGCGCACGATGCCCCCATGGGGAGCCACCCACCGCCGCACGGCCTCGTGGCCGAGGTCGGGGATCTGATAGTTGTTTCCGATGCGAACGTCGCCTTCGCCCTGCCAGTCGCGGGTGAACACCTCGTCGCTGGGGACGAATCGCAGCGGTTGCTCGACATCACCGGCACGTTGCAGATAGCGCCAGTTGTTCTTGCCCATGATGCTGCTGAAACCCGCCGATGCCCGGTCGCTTTCCGCCCCGAACTCGAAGGCCATGTGCCCGATGCCGTTTCCCTTCGATTTCGGATGGTGGGCGCCCTTGACGACGATCTTGATCGTATGGGCCTTGTCGGGATCGAGACCCGTCTTGATGTAGACGAAGTTCTCGCTCACCGTGGCCCGCGGGCTGTAGCAATCGACCGTCTTTCGACGCGCTCCGTCGATGAAGACGTCGGCCTGTCCGCTTTCCGGCGACCGCACGGCGCGCCAGTAGATGTCGGGGCCGGTGAACTCGAACTCCACGCTGTCGCCGGCGGTGTCGCTCTCGCGCAGCCGGCCTTCGTAATACTCCTTCGGGTCGGCCTTCTCCCTCCAGTCGCCGGCATACCTCATTTCCGGGCTGGCCGAGCCGACGATCTTCGTCCTTCGCGAGAGGATGGGATCCGAGGACTCCGGATTCGGCTGGAAGCCGAAACGGGGCGTCCCCTGGTTGACCTGCATCGGTCGATCGACCAGCGTGACGTCGAGGTTCTGGTAGGAGTTGTCGGCGAAGAAGGAATAGAACCGAAGCCCGTCATCGCACGTTTCGATGCCGTCGCCCGTGGCGTTGAACAGCTTCATGAAGCCGTGCATGCCCTCGGGAAAGTGTCCCCACACCCAGTCCTGCTTCGACAGGTCGGTGCAGGTGCCGATGATCACGCCATCGACGTTGTAGGCATGGGGCGGCCACCAGGGATCCTTGTTGTAAGGCGAAATGGAAACGTAGCGCTCGAGCTTCGTGCTGTAGATCACGCCCCAGAAATAGCTGGCTCCGATGATGCTGGATTTGCCGCCCAGCGCCGGTTGGTCCCACGTGCCCTGGTGGAAGTAGCGCCACTTCCCCGGGGCCATCTTGTCGCCGATGGCGCAGCGGGCGGCGCGTGGCGCCCAGCGGGCCCCCCACTGCCCCTTGGGATACCAGCTCTCCAGCGGAAAAATGTAGAAGTAGCCGCCGCGCGTATCGACGTAGAAGCCGAAATCGGCGACGCCGTTCGACGTGTCGGATCCGGAAAACTTGTAGGCGTCGCGGGTGTGGTAGTAGGTCTCCGGCGTGACGATGTCGCCCTCGTATTTCCAGGTCTTTCCCTTGTCGGCGCTGGTGGCGAGGCCGATTTTGCGCGAGAACCAGCCCCACGCGGGGTGGAACCGGTAGTTGCCCTCCTGCTCGATGTGGACCGGCGCGTAGAGTTTTCGCTCGGCCTGGTCGTACCAGAGCCCGCCCAGCAGCCATCCCAGCCCGACCTCGGGCGGGTAGGTGCCGTCCTCCATCCTCGTCATGTTGTCGATGTTCGGGCCCTTGAACCGGCCGATCCTCCCCTTGTCGGCGATGAAGTCGATGCGAAACATCCACAGCTCGCCGTCGATCCGCACGAAGGCGTGGCAGCAATCCGGATTGGGCTGCCCCGGAAAGTCGAGGGGTTTCGGCCGCGGACGGTCGGACAGCTCCGCCACATAGCTGAACGGCAGTGTCACGTCGCCGGCGGCGTATTCGAAAGCGCCCGCGCCGCCACCAGCCGCCTGTGAGAAGACGTTGGGCGACTTCAAGCCGATCGCGGTGCCCACTGCGGGAGCCGCCCTCGGCGTCGACGGAGCGGGTGCCGGGGCGGCGGCGCCCGCCGGTGCCCGCACGGTTGTCCGCTGCGGCTGCCAGGGCACGGCCGCCTTTGCGGCCTTTTCGTCCGGTTGGAAATACTTCGCCGCCAGATACCTTTCAACCGCCTGCTGCTCCGCACTGATGCCCTGGTCGTCCGGCGAACCAAACAGACGGGCAAACACGATGACTTCCGCGATCTCACCCCGGAAACGTGCGTCGCGGTTGTATTCGCCCTGGTGCGCGGTGATGGCGAGCGGCAGCCGATCGGCCGCTCCCAGGCGGAGCCCGGTTTCGCGGTAGGCCGTGTAAAAACCGCGCGGCACGAGCGCGGAGGCGACGTCTCCGTCGTAGGTGCACAGTGCGCCGTCGCGCCGGGCGACGATTTTCTTGAAGCGCGGCGAATCGGGCGTACGGAAGACGATGAAGGCGGTGACCTCTTCGTCCCGCGCGTCGAGCGCGTCGAGTTGCCGAAGGCCGGATTCGCCGTTGAACTGCACGACTGAAAATGGCTTTGCCGTGCCCGGCATGGCAATCTCCGCATACACCGGCGCGGCGTCGGCCATGGGAGGGTTCGTATCGGGCTCGAAGCGCAGGCCCCAGCCGGCATCCTTCCACAGCCGCACCGCGTCGCCGGGCCGCAGGCCGGCGTTGGCCAGGTCTTCGGCCTTGAGCCAACACTTGAGCGCCCAGCGGTTTGGGTCTGTGTCCGAAGCCGACGCGGTCTCGCGGGCGGGAAGCTCGCCGCGCAGTTGCAGCCCGTTCAGGATGGCCACCGGCAGAGTGTCCGGGTTCACCGCATCGAGCGCGATTTTCAGGCGGCCGGCGTCGTCTGCCGCCACGTTGTGGAATTCCGCATAGTCGGTGCCTGCCGTGAACGCCTCGCCCGCCGTGCCCTGGGTGAACTGTGGGGGGCCGCCGTTCACACGGAACTTCGCCCCCGCACCCGCACGCGAGTTGCTGCCGAAGAGCCATAGGTCGTAGGGCGTGCCCGGCTGCAGACCCTCGATCGTCACGCTCGCGCCGGAACCTGCGACGAGGTACGAGTTCAAGATCGCGTTGTCGATGGGCGCTCCATCGGCGCGTGGCCAATGGTCCGCCCCCTGGAACCCCTTGAACTTGATCTGCACGGGCAGCGGCGTCTTCCCATCGGCGGCAAGCAGTTTCGCCGGCCGGCTGATCTGGAGCGCCTGGTTGAAGGATTCCGCGTGGATGCCGTTCCAAAAGTCTTCCGGCCCGCCGGCAACGCCCGCGCCGCGGTACGCGGGCGGCGGCTCGTCCGGGCCCCCCTGCGCACTCCCCCCGTGCCCGAGCACCTGCATGTTGAGCAGCGTGCCCCCGGCCGGCTCGGCTGCGACCAGCGAGCCGAACACGCCCATCCCTGTGCATGGGCACAGACAAAGAAGGACGTTGCAGAGCGTGACCATCCCGTTCCGGTGCATCTCACTCCTCCCGTGGGTGTCAGTATGATCCGAGCGCGGGGGTTCTCTCACAAGGCCCGGGGCAAGGCGTGGCGAGGACGTCACGCGTGGAGCAGTTTTCGGCCCGGCGTCGGATGCGACCCCCTCCCCAAATCCTCGCCCACGTCTTGCCAGAAGATCCCCATGCCCTGACGCCGCGCCAAAACGCACCGGGCTGTTCGACATGCCGGAACTCGATGGCGTGGACGCACGTGTGCGGCCCCCTGCCGAACGAGGCGCTGTGCTGCCGAAGTCCAAGGCGGATGGGGTGGGATTCTTCCGGCGAAGATATACCTTCCGCCTGGATTCATGGGGTTTTCGCTGCAACCCATCTGGCAGCATGGTTTTGCGCGTGTCTGGAAGAGTGTGCCGAGAACCGGTCAGAGACGGTTGTCGGCGGACATTCTCAGCACACTTCTGTCACACGCGATTTTCCGCGGCGCTGAAAACGGTCGGATGATCCGGACCATCCGCCACACGCTCCCCTGCCCTGCGATCGCCGGTGCGGCGGGAGGTGCCGCATGAACCTTCGCGAAACATTGGCCATTCCGGCCGATCGCCCGCTCGACGTTCTGATCCACACACGCTACTCGACCGATGAGCAGAGTCAATCGAGCATCGATGGGCAGATCAACGCCTGCCAGCGGTTTCTGACGGCCAACCTTCCCCGGGATTGCACGCTCGAGCAGGTGAACGTGGAGATCATCCGCGAACCGGAGATCAGCGGAGAGATCGCTGACCGGCCTGGAATCAATCAGGTCTGGGCTGGCATCAAGACCCACCGCTGGGATGTCATCCTGGCGGAGGAGTCGAGCCGGCTCTACCGGCATATGACGTTTGCATCGCAGTTCTTCGACACGGCGGTCGATGCTGGAATCCGGGTGATCTGCCCCACGGATTTCATCGACACCGCCGACGAGGACTGGCCCGAACGCCTGCACGCGGCGCTTGGGCATCACGGCCGGGCCAACCACTTCACCCGGCAGCGCATCAAGCGAGCCCAGGAAAACCGCTGGGCGTCCGGGGCGGCGATGGGCCCGCTGGCCATCGGCTACAGGCGGCGGCCATCGATTCCAGCTACCGCCACGGACCCGGCCAGGGGACCGTTCTTCGACACTATCGACGAGGAGCGAAAGCCGGTCATCGTGGAAATCTTCGAGCGGACTGCCAACGATGAGCCGCCCTGGGCGGTCGCTGACTGGCTGACCTCGATCAACTTTCCGAAAGCGAAGAACAGCCAGAAGCCGGAATGGTCGGCGGGCAACGTGACCTCGCTCCTGCGACGGCCGATCTACCGGGGCGAGGAGGTGTTTCGCACCAAGTTCTCCAAGCGGGAGCTCCGCACGGGCCGCTCGAAGCTCGTCTGGAACACCGCAGACGACGTGCTCACCCGGAAGAGCGAGCACCTGCGGATGGTAAGCGACTGGCTGTGGTACCGAGCCAATGCCGTCATTGATCGTCGCTGCACCCGGCTGCATCCCCCACGCGGCCCCGAGCACCCTCTGGCTGGAAAACCCCGCGACTCCCGGAAACTCCTCTCCACGCTGTTTGTCTGCGGCATCTGCGGTGGACTGATGCATGCTGAGGGCCGCAACGAGGGCGGCTACCGCTGTGCCAATGCCAAAGTCTTCGCCTGTTGGAACCGGGCCACGTGTCTCCGGGCACAGGCTCACCCGGCGATTCTCCGGCAGGTTGTTGATGCCTTGATGTCGGTCGCCGGAGTCCGCGATCGGCTGGTTGCCCGAGTTCAGGAACTGCACGCCACCGGCGGCGATATCGCTGCCGAGCGGCGGTCGCTTGAGTCTGAGGCTCGGAAGCTTACGACGAGCATCGAGAACATCGGACTGGCGATCGAACGCGGTGCTGGCAGTATCGACTCCTTGGCCGAGCGGCTGGCCGGTCGGGAACGGGAACTCAAGCTGGTGCGATCCCGGCTCGAGGAACTGGCCTCGCGGGAAAGTCAGCGGGCCGCTCTACCGTCGCCCGAGGAACTGCTCGGGCACCTGGAATCGCTCCGGGCGGAGCTCATCGCCGGGGATCGACGGGTTCCTGTCATCCTGCGGAGTCTTCTCGCCGGTCCGATCCGGGCGGTGCCCTACCAGCAGTTCGGCACTGACAAGGTGGTGCTCCGGGCCGAGTTCGAGGTCACGCTCACCAGCGGTCTGCCGGCCGTGATCGGTGAGTCGATCCGGCAGGACGGCATCGAGACGGTGGACGGCATCACGCTCGTACGAAGGCCGGTTGTGGTCGATCTCTTCGAGATATCCACCGTGCCCCTACACGCTGTCGAGGCCCACGAACTGCGGGAAACGGGGATGTCTCTATCAAAGGTCGGCGCGGCTCTTGGCATCTCCAAGCGGCTGGCGGACTGGGCCACCCGGATGGGCGCTGCGATGGCAGCTCGTGGCCTGTCCGATCCGTTCGTCAGGCTGACGGAACGGCCCGAGAAAGTTTCCCGGTGGAACCGCGAACGCGGCCGCCGCGAAGACGGCAACGATCAGCGCCAAGCATCGTAGGCCGGTTTCTATCAGTCGAACCTTCTTCGATCGCGGCCGTGGCGGCCTTCGCTGCCACGGCCGCAAGCACCGATGTCAGCCGTGCTGACCGCCGCGTTCGCGGTCGAGTTCCAGCAGACCGTTCATCAGTGCGTCGGGCCCACGAAACGACGTAGCTCGCAAAGCAGCGAACGCATCTGGCAGCGACACCAATTTCCGTTCGGCAGCCACCGCAAGAATTGCCAAGGTACCCGTCGTTCGGATGCCGCGTCGCTTGGCGACGTTCGTGCCGGCACGCTCGTCAATCAGGAGAGTGTCCGCATGCGTCTCGAGAGCGAGCGCAATGGCAGTAGTCTCGCCAGGCCCCAGCCCAAGATCATCGACACCGCCGCGAACCGGCACCACGCGAAGCCAGGATGGAGGATCTGCCGCCCACGATCGCACTGCATCTGGGGCCCGCGGGTGCGTCAACTCAGCAATCACCTCCGGCGGCGTTATCAACTCTACGAAGAGTTGCCGCAAGACATCTACGGCCTGGATCTGCACGAGGTAGTGCAGCGGAGAGCTGTCGGCGACGCCCTTCATTGCCCGATCAGTCTACGAAGCGTGGCGATCTGCTCGCCCAACTCTTCCGCCGTGATGAGATCCTCCGTCACGTGATGCCGCTTCAGAAGATCATCGGTCTCGAATCCCGTCATGCCCAGCGAAAGGCCAAGCTGGTGATGGGAGATCGTCCCTTGGCGGTAGAGCTCGACAAGCGCAGCTTCCTTCGCCAAGACATCGAGGTTTGTCACGTCCCGCCGAAGTTGCTGTTCGACGGCGGCCGGTAGGTCGAACGTAATCGACATGGTGATTCTCCACAGCTTCAGGACATCTTCAGTGTAGTCGCAGCCGGCGTCGCTGCCCACACGGTTTGTGAGTCTCCGGATCGCAACCGGTCGCATCTATCCATCTGACTCAGTCGCGGCCGTGGCGGCCTTCGCTGCCATGGCCGTTTTTTTTCGTTTCTACCCTTCCCCTCCCCTTTAGAGGTTTCTATGCGCATCGTGACCTACCACGGTCGACCTGTGTCCCGTATCCACCACCTGCCGAGCGGGTGGCTTCTGCCTGAAGCTCTATGAACGCTTTCCTGACGGCCGTCCGCGGTATCTGCGGATCTCATCCGAGCAGTGGGTCCGCGGCCGCCGCAACGAGTATTTCGACGACAGCGTTTCTCGTAGCCAGGTCTGCCGGAAGATCGCCTCCGACTACGTTCGGAGCGTGCGGCACCACTGAGCCGCAAAGCCGTCCCCAACCGGGGGCGGCTTTTTTTAGCTATCAGAGGGCACGGCCGACGGGGAAAACGGCCGTGCGGCGACCCGGCTCCGCGAAGCAGGAATAGGCCGCGCTCCCGGACGGGAGGCGCGCCTATTCCTGCTTTACGGAAACGCTGCTTTTCACGGTCTTAACGCGGCTGTCGGAAGAGGTCGCTTCGAAGCCCGCTCTCGAGGACATCGGACATATTGCCTACCCATAAGCGCTAGGCAACACCGCGGCGGCTTTCCAAACGGCTGACCTGCCCCCCGGTGCGATACCGGTTTTTAAGTTAGGGATTCCCCCTCGGATAGACCAGCCCTGTGCGGTCGCTGAGGCGTAGCCGAAGCGGCCGCACAGGGCTGCCGCGCCTCAGGGGCCGGGGGACGGTACCCCAGGGCACTGTGCGGCCGGACGGTGTTGTAGGCCTGCCTCCAACGCTCGATGATCACCTTGGCCTCGAGCAGGGTGTCGAACGACTCCCGCTTCAAGAGCTCGTCCCGAAGCTTACCGTTGAAACTCTCCACATAGCCGTTCTCCCAGGGCGAGCCCGGCTCGATGGAGAGCGTCTTCACGCCCACCCGCCCCAGCCACTCCCGGACGCACTTGGCAGTGAACTCGCTGCCGTTGTCGCTCCTGATGTGCTCGGGCACGCCACGACGCACGAACAGGTCGCTGAGCCGCTCCAAGACATCCTCGCTCGTGAGTTTCTTGGCCACGTCGATCGCCAGGCACTCCCGTGTGAACTCGTCCACGATCGTCAGCATTCGGATCGGACGGCCATCGGACGTCCGGTCCATCACGAAGGCGTAGCTCCACACATGGTTCCGATGGGTTGGCCGCAACCGGATGCATGACCCCTCGTTCAGCCAGAGCCGCCTTCGCTTGGGCTGCTTTTGAGGCACTTTCAGACCCTCCTCACGCCAGATCCGCTCCACACGCTTGTGATTCACCCGCCAGCCCTCCCAGTGCAAAAGAACCGCAATTCTGCGGTATCCATAGCGGCCGTACTCGCAGGCCAACCACTCGATCCGCTTCACGAGACGAGGCTCGTCATCCGGGACACGACGCACCCGACGCTGCGTGCTCCGCGACTGCCTGATCACCCGGCATGCCCGGCGTTCGCTGACGCGATCTCGGCCGAACACGTTACGCACGCGATCGACCGCCTCCCGCCGCTTCGCCGGGCTCAGAATGTGAGCTGCGCACGCCTTCGGCAGCCCTCGGCGACTTCCCGAAGGATTGCCTTGTCCAACTCCGCGTCCGCCAGCAGCCGCTTCAGCCGGGAGTTCTCCTTCTCGAGCTCCTTCAACCGCTTCGCCTGGTCCATCCGCAGACCCCCGTACTTCTTCTTCCAGCGGTAGTAGGTCTGCTCCGTCACGCCGATCTTCTTCACCGCCTCCGCGACGGTCTTCCCCCTACCCATCTCGACCTCGACCTCTCGGAGCTTCGGGATGATTACCTCCGCCTGCTCCGCTTTTCCTCGTGGCATTTCCTGCCCTCCCTTGGTTGCGGCCACCCAGGATTCTCGCTCCCGATGTGGCCTCGTTTAAGGGGGGGCAGGTCACACGCCCTGGAGCTGCTCGCTGAGACCGGGATGCGCGTGGGCGAACTCAAGCACCTCACCTGGGCCGACATCGCGGCGGACGGTCCCCATCCGGTTGTCCACGTCCGCCCCAAGGACGGCTGGAAGCCGAAGACGGGCGACATCCGCGCGATCCCGCTCAGCCCGCGGGCGGTCGAACTGCTCGGTTCATTGCCACGGCACTCCAAGTGGGTGTTCACGGCAAAGCCGCGGCGATCCGACCCGCAGGGGCAGCGGCAGATCTCCGAACGCCGGCTCCTGCTGCACCTGAAGCGTCTGCTGGGCCGGATCGGCCTGCCGGGCCACCTGCACACCTTCCGGCATGCCTTCATCTCTCACGCCGCCAGCGAGGGCGTGCCAGAGGCGGTCATCCGATCGTGGGTGGGCCATGTCTCCGCCGAAATCATCCGGCTCTACATGCACATCGCCGACCGAGCATCGCAGGGCTGGATGCAGCGGCTGCACGGGCAGGACGGCGGCAACGGGAAGCCCAAGCCCCCGGCAAAGCCGAGCGACTCACCGAAACGAAAGGGCAAACAGGACGGCAAGGGTGGCGGATAGGTCCGTATTGTCCGCCACCGCCGGAGGACCTAGCACAGATTCAGCACACGCAGGACGGCCCCGGCGCTACGACCGCGCCGCCCCTGCTGCGGATCCAGCACAAATCCAGCACACGCGTGCTGGAAGATCGATGGACGAGTTCTTCGAACCCTTGAAAAAGAGGCACTTATGACACTGGCTTTGTCAAATAGCGGATGGGGTGGGATTCGAACCCACGAGCGACTTTCGCCGCTGCCGGTTTTCAAGACCGGTGCATTCAACCGCTCTGCCACCCATCCGAAATTGACGTGCTGGCCGCCGCACGGGATTGTGACGCATCCGGCCGACGGCGGCCACAGGCCGTGGCCGGCGAGGTACGATCCACCATGCCACCACCCAACAACGTATCGCACCGTTCGCCGGCGGCCCGGGGAGGACGCGTTCCATGACCGCCGAGACGTTCTTTCAGGCCACGAACACGCTGGCACTCCTGGCCTGGATCGTGCTCGTGCTTTTCCCGGGGAGGCGGGTGGTGTCGGGTCTGCTGTGTGCCGTGGTCGTCCCCGGGCTCCTGGCGCTGGCCTACGCGGGCGTGATCGGGTGGAGGCTCGCGACGAACGGCCCGCCGCCGGCGGACGTCATGACGCTGACGGGCCTTCGCGCCGTGTTCGGCGACGACTGGGTCTTCGCCGCGGCGTGGACGCACTACCTCGTCTTCGACATGGTCGTCGGCGCCTGGATCGCCCGCGACAGCGTGAGGCTCGGAATCCCATGGCCGTTCCGCACGCTCGCGCTCGTGCTCACCTTCCTGGCCGGGCCCGTCGGCTTCCTCGTGCACGTGCTGGCCCGCCGCGGCCTGCGCGGGGCCACGATCGCCGACTGACGCGGGTCGTCAGGCGGGCCGGGCATCGGCGTGCGACACCGCGCGAGCCAGTGGGCACGCCGCCTCCGCCGGCTCACCGCTCCGGTACCTGCCGAGCAGCTCCCGCGAACGCTGCGCGAGCATGCGGCGCACCTCGCGCCTCTGGCCCCTCACCCTCGCGATCCGCATCGAGTCGTATGCGGTCGTCTGGTGCCGCATCCAGGCGATCACGGCGGCCTCCGCCCGGCGCTCGATCGGGAGGCGCTGCGTGCGCGCCACGGTGCCGCTGCCGACGGGCGTGGCGTGCGCGGTGACGGCTTCCGCGATCCTGCGGGCGATCTCCGCGTGCCGGCCATGAAACGCCAGGAACTCCACGACCGCCGCCGCGAAGTCCTCGACATACTCGGCCTGACGGCCCGCCCGGCGCCTCGCGTCGGACGCACGGCGTCGCGTGTGGGCCTCGGTCGAACGCTCCGCGGCGAGGTCCGCCTGGATCCGGCGGATGGTGTCCCGAGGCGCCCAGACGCCGCGCGAGAAGAGCCGCCGGCCGACCTTCTCCTGGACCGGCCAGTGGTCTCCCGCGGCCTTCACGCGCCGCGTCAGCGCGGCGTCGCCCGGGGGCACGAGCTCCCAGCCCGCCGGCACGCGGAGCGTCTCGCCGGAGCTGGTCGTGACCGTCTCGGGAGAGGGGCCAGGGAGGAACGTCGACGCTGCCATCAGGATCGGGTATCGGCAGAGTGCCACCGACAGCACCAGCGGGCCCGCGAGGGCCGCTTCGTGCGTTCAGAGCCGCAGCGTGCGGCCCGGCTTTGACGGATCGGGGGGCGTTTCCTAGATTCGGGGCTTTCCCGCACACCCCGTCAGGAACGATTGCATGGGCGGCATCAGCAACCGGATGAAGGAAATCAAGCGGCGTCGGCACCGCAAGCAGAAGCTCACCAAGATGCAGACGAAGCTCAAGAAGGCCACCACCAGCGAGAAGCTCACGATGGCCGAAAAGCTTCGCAAGATGACCACCGGATGCGACGAGCTCATCGCGCGGATGGGCCTCGAAGACCGCAAGCGCGGCTGATCGCCGTCAGGCGGCCCGCTCGAACACGAAGCCGTCCTGCACGAAGTCGATCGTCACCCGGCTCCCCTCCGGGAACCTGCCGCCAAGCAGTTCGCGGGCGAGTTCGTTCTGGAGCTGCTGCTGGATCACGCGCTTGAGCGGCCGGGCCCCGTAGACGGGGTCGTAGCCGAGGCGGGCCACCTCGTCGATCGCCCGATCGGTGCACTCGAGCGTGATCCCGGCCTTCGCCGCCTGATCGACGAGACGCTCGATCTGGATCGAGACGATCCGGCGGATGTGCTTCTGGTCGAGTGGGTGGAAGACGATCGTCTCGTCGATGCGGTTGAGGAACTCGGGGAGGAAGCGGGCCTGCAGCGCCTCCTTCACGGCGTTGCGGACCTCCTCCTCGCTGCCCCCCTCCTTCGTGATCTCCTGGATCGCCTGGCTGCCGACGTTGCTCGTCATCACCACGATCGTGTTGGTGAAGTCGACCGTGTGGCCGAGGCTGTCGCTGAGCCGGCCGTCGTCGAGCACCTGGAGCAGCACGTTGAACACGTCGCGGTGCGCCTTCTCCATCTCGTCGAGCAAGACCACGGAATACGGGCGTCGTCGGACGGCCTCCGTCAGCCGGCCTCCCTCCTCGTAGCCGACGTAGCCAGGCGGCGCGCCGATCAGGCGGGCCACCGTGTGCTTCTCCATGAACTCGCTCATGTCGATGCGGATCATGGCGTTCTCGTCGTCGAAGAGCACCTCCGCGAGCGCCTTGCAGAGCTCCGTCTTCCCGACGCCCGTGGGGCCCAGGAAGATGAACGAGCCGATCGGGCGGTTGGGATCCTGGAGCCCGGCCCGGCTGCGGCGCACGGCGTCGCTCACCGCCTCGACCGCCTCCTCCTGGCCCACGACCCGCTGGTGGAGCCGGTCCTCGAGGACGAGGAGCTTCGCCCGCTCGCTCTCGACGAGCCGCGTGACCGGGATGCCGGTCCACGCGCTCACCACCTCGGCGATCTCCTCGGGGCCGACCTCGCGCCGCAGGAGCCGCTTCGCCGCCGGCTTTCCGGCGTCCTTCCCCTGGTCGCGGTCGCTCCCCTCCTGCTCGAGCCGCTGCTGGAGCGCCTTGCGCCTCACGTCGAGCTCGTAGAGCTGCTGGTACATCTCCTCGCCGACGGGCTGGCCCGAGGCCTGCCGCTCCTTGATGCGCACGCCGGCCTGGTCGAACGCGAGCTGCACCTCGTCGAGCTGCTTGCGGAGCTCCTGCGTGCTGCCCACGCCCGACTTCTCGGCCTCCCACTGCCGCCGCAGGTCGGCGAGCTTCCGCCGCAGTTCCGTCGCCTCGGCCTCGATCTCCGCGAGCCGCTCCTTGGCGTGCGGTTCGGTCTCCTCGGCGAGCTGCCGCGCCGCGAGCTCCAGCTGCACGAGCCGCCGTTGCACCTCGTCGATCTCGCTCGGCACGCTCTGGAGTTCCATCGCGATCCGGCTCGTGGCCTCGTCCATGAGGTCGATCGCCTTGTCGGGCAGGAAGCGGTCGGCGATGTAGCGGTGGGAGAGCTCGGCCGCCGCCACGAGCGCGGAGTCCTTGATCTTCACCCCCTTGTGGTGCGCCTCGTACCGCGGCTTCAAGCCGCGCAGGATCGCGATCGTGTCCTCCACGCTCGGCTCGCCGACGAACACGGGCTGGAACCGGCGCTCGAGGGCCGCGTCCTTCTCGATGTGCTTGCGGTACTCGTCGAGCGTGGTCGCACCGATGCAGCGCAGCTCGCCGCGGGCGAGCGCCGGCTTGAGGAGGTTCGCGGCGTCGGAGCCCCCCTCGGCCGCCCCGGCGCCGATCACGGTGTGGAGCTCGTCGATGAAGAGCACGACGTTCCCCGCAGCGGCCTCGACCTCGCGGAGGATCGCCTTGAGGCGGTCCTCGAACTCGCCGCGGTACTTCGTGCCGGCGATCAGGGCGCCCAGGTCGAGCGCCAC
>Ga0007796_10000178_pt1 | contig 17681 bp, 18 predicted proteins | sample CryBogmetaGMA0M_FD_60373 | JGI IMG/M metagenome (GOLD analysis project Ga0007796, IMG submission 60373) | Freshwater microbial communities from Crystal Bog, Wisconsin, USA - MA0M | ecosystem: Environmental > Aquatic > Freshwater > Lake | place: Crystal Bog, Wisconsin, USA | collected 2009-07-06 | reverse complement strand
TTTATTATTAATAAAAAAATCCAATTTGTTTTTAACTAGGTCTTTTTCTTCAAAGAAAATATTATTAAATGTACGGGTGCTATTGAAGCACGTTTCTGACCACATTTCAGTTATATTTTCGTCCCATTTGTTATTGATTAGGGTATAAATATACCGTTTATTTTCTCTCAAATCTTGAATAGAAGCCAAATATTTATTTGTAATCTCCTCGGCGAAATCTTTGATGGTTTGAACATCGACATGATATGAAAAAAGGTCTATTTTGATTTTTTCAATTTTACTACTACCTTTTGATACCTTATCGTCATTGTCTTTGAATTCTGAATCAAATGTGGTATACGCATAAATCTGGTATTTTTCTGAAATTAGAAATGTTTCATTTTGAACAACCATATAAACCCCCACATCACGATTGCTCTCGTCCTTTTTAAACTTAGAAAAACTATATTCTTTAATGGTGTTAACAGTTTTGTTGTCACCTACATTTTCAATAATATGTGCCCACAATGCTTTGAAACGGTCGCTAAAATGATGTACTTCGTGGAATTTATTTTCGTAATAGGATGTACTAGACGATATTTTCCCTTCATATTCAACTTGCGATTTGTTTTTAAAAAAACGTAATAAATGATATATTCGAATATGTTTTATATCGATGGTATGAATAAAATCGGTAACAAATTGGAACAAATATGTTAGCACTGTTAGTAGTAATGTAGTGGTACATGTGTCTATGAATGGATTACCGGTTTTAATACTGTTAAATAAAACCATATTAAAAATATTTCCGGATAATTGCTTTAGCTGCATATCTAATGAAAAATTACCAAACATAAATTAACTACTATTAATACATAGACAATCTTTATATCTTTTACAATATGTAAATTACTGTTTATCTAATTTACATATTATATTTTTATTCCCAATCCCATTTGTAAATAGTGCCAAAAACTTTTTCTATTCTTTAATTCACATATTTGTGAATCCATTATTACATCTATCCAAGTCAAGTTTTTACTATGCTTTAATGTATCTTTGATTTCTCCACCATAAGCAATAAATCCAACAACTAACAAAACTATAATTAAATAATATATTCCGGTTTCTAATTGGTTAATCATCATAAAATCTTCTTTACGAACCGGAAACAAACGTATCTCAATTGGCCAATCAAATGTAATCCAATATTGATTATCCATAAAAATGCGTTCCTCCTCTTTGTTTTTGATTGGCGGTTCCAAATAAAAGTCCTTATTTAATTCTATAAAATAAACAGCAAAAATAAGTATTAAAACAACGGCTGTAATTTTTATTTCTAACCGCATAACTAACAAGAATCCAATAAAATAAAAGAATGAATATACGAGCTTCTCTATTGGTGGTGTTAGTTCTAGATGACCAGTATCTGCTATTACCGTTACTAAAAAGTAGAATAAAAAGAAAGCTATAATAAACTGTAATAATTTATGCTGATTTATATAATGTATTTGTAGACACGTGAATAAACTCTGTCCAATATAGTTTCCTACTAACAACAAATAAAAAATAGCAAACGATTTTATTAAATCCGCTTGCATTGTTGAAATTTCAGTAATCATATATAATTACCATATATTTTTAGATAGTATACACAAGCTAAAATTTACTAAAATGTTTTACGGTTTTCGACAAACTGTAATAAATAAACCCAAATAATGCGCACGTAAACACAAGTCCATTAAAATTATAGTTTCCATCAGTATGGCACAAAAACGGCAAATATCTGTAAACCGCTTTCTTAAAGAACGGCAACTGAAACAAAAAATACAATACTGCTAAAAGTAGAGGTGCTTGTATCTCATCATAAAGTGAATCCAATGTATTTTCCGTCTTCTCTTTCCTATAATACGCAGACATGTCCTCGGATTCAGCAATATAATCTTGAGTGGTCGGTGGAGGGACATAATTCGGCTGAACATAGTTGTCATGCGTCAGATGCTCTGTTTTCATTGGAATATCTCGGCTTGGCAACTGAGTTGCGCCAGCGATACTCGCTTGCTGTAGCCCATTTACTATCTGGCTAATTGTGCTCTGGTCGAGCGATAAAGTGCTAGCGCTAGAACCAGACCCAGTATTATTCGGAGGAATATTGGAATCATTTGTAACCATACTAATATTACCACCGATGCTGCCGCCATTAGCCGGATCAGTTGGTAAATCATTTATACTTGTGGTATTTATTTCGGACATATATTATCTAAAGATTTGGCGATTAAATAATATACGCAAAACTATATTTTGAGCACTGTTTTTTTCTTGTTACATTGAACAGCATTTTTCTCAATTTTATAACATTTACCGTCAAAACGATAGGTTTGGTCGTCTATATCCTCGATAGGAGGCGCTGTCATGACTCTACAACGTTTTCCTTGACAAACTGCTCTAAAGAATGTGGCCAACCCTATTCCTAACAAAATTGACATGATAATTTTACCAGTATAACTACTAACAAATTTATCCAAATACATTTATATTATACATCTAAAAAATAATATAAATAATTTATTAGTTCTATTTGATTTGTTTTATAATTATGTTGATTGGTTTGTTACTTTATTTTTGTATTGGAACTGTTTTAACAGAGAAAGAATTCATAGGACATTCTGTTACTACTGGTTTAAACTCGAAACATTGTCCGGACCCATCTTTATACTGGTAATTCATATAGGTTTGAGGCGTGGGATAAACATATATATTTTGAGTTTCCGGACCTAACACATAAACAAACACGAGACCAATAGCAAAACTTGTTATAAACACGGGTAAAGATATGTAGTCAGTTAGCATATATATTTATTACACAATTTAATTTATAAAAATCATTTTAATCGAAGATTTTTCATTTTAATCGAAGATTTCTCGCAATTTTATTATTCATTATAAATATTGTCTATAATTTACGCCTTTGGACATTTGAAACGCCTATATTATTATAATGTTGTAATGTAATAATATAATTAAAATAAATTTTTATTAATTGAAGTTGGTAAGCCATGACCAAATAAAATCATATACGCCAATATCACTGCAGCCATTAAGATGCTTCGATTTTCGGCAACAATTTGATTTTGACCAAGTATAAAAATCATAAATAGGTATAATAAAATACCGATTATAGCAGAATGTAACACCATCATTCTTCCGTTTTCCATTTGTATATATATATATATATATATATTATAAAAAAATCGGCATTGTAATTGTATATAATGTAAAATACGATAGTACTACAGCACTACAGCACTACAATGAGATTATCTTCTTGTTTAGAAGGTTTTTACGCACTAGGATTAGGTAAGGGTAGTGGTACCGATTGCTCCAATTCTTCTAAAGCCTCTGTCGCATTTTGTAATTCCAATTTTTGTCCCAAATGCTTCACCTTTAACGTACCCTTATTCGTAGTTGTTTTTGATTTTTTTGTAGTTGGTGATTTAACAGAGCTTGCGCTACCCTTAGTGCCCCTAACAAATTTAAGCACCTTATCTTGTCTAGCTGACCAATATTCCTTGCTTTCTATTGAGTTGGGCATTTGTATTAATTTATACTCACCATTATCATCGTATTCGACGAAATTGACTTGATATTTTAAGCTCTGTATTTCTTTTAATTTGGGCATCATTTCATCGACATAAAATCTTACGGCGCGATTCAAAATTAACTCGTTATCGGTATCTACATATTCTTGAACCATCTGTTTAAACGGGAGCAATAACCCCTTACCAAAATCGTCAATTGTTTTACGCAATAATTGAGCCTTGGCCGGATTATCGTTTTTCAATATATCTCCTTCGATGACCAATCCAGTGTTTTCGGATTCTGCTTTTAGTTCACTTGTTAAATCAGCAAATTTGCTATTTATTTGTGCGTTAAAAAATAGGACATTGTTTTTCTCCTTGATAATATCTAATTTAAGGTTGTCGATATTTTTTAAGCCTTCTACAATCATTTTTTCATAACCTTCGCGCATGGAATAATTAATTTGAATATCTAATGGGCAAGGTGACCGTAAATCACCACATTTTGCTACAAATGTACGTAAATATTCGGCTTCGTTGACATTAATAGAAAAAATAGTGCCAACATTTCTTTTACAATTGATACATTCCGGTTTAGGCAATCGTGAATATTCCACACGTTTCTCTCTTTTAGTCTTTTTTGATTTTAAAATAGGTCTAATATATTTCTCATAGTAGTCACTTTTGTATATTTCTTTCAACCTATAATACTCACTAATGGCTTCAATAGGTGTTAATTTCTCTTCTGTCATTATAATGTATATTTATATATTTATTCTATCGCCTTAACTTTTTTTCTATGGTGTCATGAATCATATCATATTCGTTTTCCCATTGTGGGAGCCCGGTTATCAGTTCTTGTTGCGCTTTGACCTTGGCATCTTGGTAATTTTTAATGCGTGACATTATGTAACGTTTTTTATCCATTTCTTTTTCTTCTATTTCTTCGGGTGTTAGTTTACCTTTGAATTTATATAGTAATAATATTCCTAAAACTATTAAAAATCCTATAAATAAACCGATATTTAATATTGTATTTTGATGTTTTTCTTTGAATTTATGGCATTGTTTTAAACTTTCGCTTAAAAAGAATTTAACGCCCGGTTCTGTTAGCATCGGTCTTTCAGAAAAAGCATTCATTACTATTTATCTGTAAAAAACAAAAAAAAATTATACCAATTATCTATATGGATATATCTGTATTATCATTGTTTTTATTTACTGTTATAACTATTATATATTTCAGTTTTCCCAATTTAGGCAAACCACAAATCACATTACAAGCATTAGAGTCAGATGAACAATTAAGCGAATTTTATAAATCCGATGCTAGTCGATTAGGCATTTACGTAGCAGTTATTATAATTACACAGTTCTTTTTAAACGTCTCCTATCTTGTGTCTAAATGTGGTGGCTCTTTGAATAAAAATTTCGGAACAGCCGCATTATTCACATTTATTCCATGGATTCTTATTTTCGGTTTATTGGTAGCAGTCATATATGTATTTCCGATTTTTAAACGTTCGACTGCGGATGTAGTCGGATATTTTCTCACCGCAAACCAAGCCAATGATATTTTAAGCATGGTATTAAGAAGTACCGACATAAATGATGAAATCGAAAAAACGAATGATCCTCAATTAAAAAGCGATCTCGCAAAAGCAGCCGAGGCTATTGTCAAAATATGTGGTGACAAAACCATCATATTCAATCAAATGAATCCCGATAATTTCTTGAATATATGGACTATTTTGAAGCCATTAATTAAACCAGATTTAGTAAATGATATAGCTGTACAGCAAGAACTATTAAAGGTGGTGACACTTAAAGACGACATTGGACAAGCTGTTTTATATATTTATAGCGCATTGTTAGTATCGTCAATTGTTGGACCCAACTTAGCATCAAAGGGATGTGTCAAGGACGCCGCTCAAATAAAACAAGAACGCGAAGCATATCTACAGCACCAAGCAGAGGTAGATAAACAACAAGAGCTTAATAACTCAGTAACGTATACCAGCAACTAACAAAAGTTCGACGCACTTTTCTTTAAGTTAAAAAATATAGTATTTAATTTTTAAACTTAAAGCCGATGACTAATCATATAATACAGCACAAAAAGATAGCATAGAATGCCTAAAAGTATAGACAAAAGCCATATGGGTAATATCGTTTTATTTTTATAACCGATGCCAAATTCTTTAATGGTACCGTCTACATTGTATAAGAATGCTGGTTGAGAATATTGGATAATTATAAATATTATTAAAAATAACAAAACAGCTGCTAGAGTTGTATTATTTCTTGTAAATGTTTTTAACATATATATTATTATTACTTTTTTTTACTATGTAATAACTATGTTATATAATTCGTAGTCCTTCTACATTTAATCGTAATCTTCACGATTTTCGTATTCATCACCCCACGGATCGCCATCATTATAATCCTCGGTTTCATTTGCGTCCATTGCTAAATCTTCTTCAATACCACGGTCTGTTTCTAATTCTTCTAAAGCATCATCTAATTCTCCATCAGCATCTCGTCTTTGTCGTTTTAGTCTGTTTTGTATTTCCGCCACTTTTTCTGCTACTTTTTTATCGTGGTCGAAATTCTCTGGATCGTATTCTTTTATACCTTTTGACAACCCAATACTATAAAGAGCGCCTAATTTATGATGCTTGAGAATCGTGTCCACAGCACGCTCCTCTTCTGTCATATCTCTTAAACGGTCTGTAAATGTATATTTTTCGGCTTCCTTTAATTTGAATACACGGTCTTCAACGTCATCATATGAAACATTGATTGTCTTTTTGGAGCGCATCATGATAGTTAAATAACTAGACATCAATTTTGCGACCTCTTGTTTCAATTTCACCACATCGCCTTCCATAAATTCTTGTTCATCTTCAGTGAATCTCATCTGCTGTTCTACTAAAAAGTCGCCGCTAAACAATTCGGGGTCTTTACTAGTAGGCGCAACTAATATTCGGGATATTAATGAAGGGTCTTGCGTTAGCGCAACATATTCATTTAAAAGACTTAAAAAGTAGTATTCGTATAAAAGCGTGACGGTTCTTTTCTCAAATATACCATGTAGTTCCTTTTCACCAATCTTAATATTCGAGAAAATCGGCGTATATTTGGACAACAAATGTAAAGGTCGCGACTTATTTTGAATTTCTCTGAGCACATTTTTAATAGTATTGTTTCCATAAAATTTCTCCAATGGTTTATAAAATCCACTTACCATTTCCATAACATCATGAACATGGTCTCTCGACAATCCCCAATATTTTGGCGGGTCAATTGTATGTAATTGCTGGTTTATTATCATTGTGGGGAAAACAATGGAAAACAATTCTATAAAATTTTTAAAGAAATTGGTATAATTATACAAAGCATCATCTGATATTTTTATATCCGTGTTTCTAGGATTTGTATCAAAATTCCATATGGTTAAGTCAGTTAAAAATTTCGTAATATTTTTCAACTCTATACCCGTTAGTTTTGCTTTGCTTTTGAGGAAACTTAGGACATCCTTGCGCATTCTATCGTTCGCGGTAGCTAAGTAGTCTTTAAACAAACGCATGTCTTTGGTATCTTCTTCCAATAATACATCCGCATTTTCCATCAGTCTGTCTAAACGTTGAACTAATACTTTGGGGACATTTTCATTGTTTTCTTCGTCAAACCTTGTTAACAGTTCTCTTAGTCTTGTTGTACAAGAAATATTATCTATGTTTAAAGACATTCGGATTATATTGTTCCTACTCACAATCTGGAACAAACGCAAAAACTGCTCTTTCGTGTAATTTCTACCATCTCGCTTTAATTGCGCAATCTTCTCTTGGATAGAATCCAATTTCTTCAAATAATCCGGTTTGTCCACGCAAATAGCAGCTAATTCTTCACCTAAGGGAATCGTCGATTGAAATTTACACAACACTATAAATGCTTGATAAATTGTTTCCTCGCTAAATTCAGTTGTAATAGACGGATATGAACGCTTGGTATTTACTTCCGAAATCATTATAGCACTTTGCGTAAGAGTCTTGATATCCTTAATTAGCGCACTTAATTGATAGACAATCGTATTATAAAATTCGATATTCTTGTCTTCCTCAACGAAATATTGTAGCGTTGTTAGTGTGTTCTTTCCCCTCTCATTACAGCAAGCATTATCCATAAACATTTGACCACCAGATTTCAATAATAATGCTTTCTTTTCTATCAATTTTTGAATGGCTTCTTGAATCGCCAGAGAGAACGCGATAATTTTAGATTCCACAACCAATATTTTCTCCAATTGTCTGTGATTACCCGTATACAACTCGTTCTGTAACTCTTCTGTAAAACCCGCAGATACATTTTCCAAATGCTTTACGTGAAATCGTTTCAAAGGCGGTAAAAAGTTGGTCCATTTATTGACATTGTATTCTTCTGGGATGTCTTCGTCTGGCTCTACCAAAATATACTCGGTTTTTTCCTTTATCTTTTGCTCCACCTCTCCATAAGGAAGCAAGTATCGTATAATAAAGGACTTGATAGTTGCGGCTATTTTTTCCTCGCTTTTCGGCAACGCATTCCATGGAATTGTAGTTGGGTCGCGGCTTTTTAATGCCACACATGCTACATAATTTAACGCACTGTCGTCGCCCTCACCTTCGAATGGGAATCCCGTAAAAGAACGGACGCAACCGGGTGCTGTTTTGCGTGTTTTTACCGAAGGGATACTCGTTTGGATACCAACCAAGTACATTCCGAGTGATAAATAAATAAGCGTGGAACTGTAGACGAGTGTATAGGTCGGCAATTTCTTTCCTTTTTTAGCGGCTTCTTCCTCTCGTTTTCTATAAGCCGGTTCTTTCTCCAAAATCTTTGTGTCGTTTACCAATTCAGTTACCACCTTTATAATAAAATCGCGAGATGACTCGATATTAATACCCATATTGGATGACATGATAGAAATGATATTGGACACGATTTCACCCTCTGGACTCAATCGCTTCTTCACCTTTTGTTTGTCCTTTTGCTGTTCAATTATTATTTCACCCACATCTTGTTCAATTAAATCTCGACTTCTATCTACAAAACCGTCTTTGTAACCTTCGGATACATCATAGTCTACGTAACAAATAATCTCTCCACTATGTTTGTCTACCCACGCATCGCCATCATCGCCTAATTTTCCAATGTCCCTCTTTAATTGATTGAGCACATTTTCATATTCACTATTCTTTGTAATGAAAGCGTCCGCTAGAATAAAATAAAATCCGGGAAGCAACTTGGTATTCGTTTCCTTACAATAAAGCCACCATTCGCTTTCCATTTCACCATCATGAATATTGGGGATAGTTGGGTCGCCAGCACGACAATATAAACTAACAAATCGAATGATATCTGTCTGCTTTTTAATAAAATCGTTTTGTCCCATGATTAAATCACGTAACTTTACATAGGGGGACACAATTCGCTCTTTTAAATCGTCTGTAACCGTTAGACCAATTTCATATTTTTGGTCATTATACTTGAAAAATTGCTTGCGTTTTAAAGCTTGTAGCTTATCAAACGTCTTACTATAGTAATTCAAATGCTTATGTATTTGCGTATTTAGCTCTTCTTTTGAAATATTGTAGTTCTTGTCAAATTGTTCAAGAATCTGCGACAATGTGTTTTTAATTATGGTATCTTTTGCTACATTCAATGATTCACATTTATCTTCTTCCTTTAATGCTGGATTACTAATACAATTAATGTTTTGTATATTACATAAAATATCACTGTCTTCTATAAACGCATTGGGGTCAATATCCTTATCTAAAACCCAAATATCATTGTTTCTTACATAATATTCTAATGAATCCGGCATCTCATCCTCTGTCGTATTTACTAACAAAGCAAAGTCGCCTTCTCTTACGCGTTTTGCTTGGTTCACCAGTGTTTCTGCTATATATTCTGCCGATTGCTCATCCATCTTCTTCTTAGTCATAAATTCTTCGGTTAAAAATAGTATAAAATCCTCGTTGGACAACTGTTCCCGCTGCTTTCTATATTTTTCATTAATTAAATCATAATTAGTTGTATCATAATCTTTATCAAAAAAGACCGGTTTTTCATTGTCTTCTAAAAGTGCCTCCTTAGAATAATACTTCTTAGCAATGATATACGACGAACACTTGTCATTTGCTTTATCCTTTTCCGTTATTTTTGTTAGTCGGTCCTTATCCATATCAAATACGGCGCTAAGCGCATTTGGATACATTAACTGTAAATTGGTCAGCGCAACCGCTGTATTATACAGATTTCCAAAATCAGCGACTGTGATTTGCTTTAAAAACTCTGAACCCGAAATGGTCATACGACTCGGATCATCAAACCCATAATCTTGGAATATATTTAGCTTTAGACTAGCATCTGCTACATTATCTAACAGTGTAAATACTTCGTTAGAATATACATATGGCGTATCTTTTGTCACTTGTTGTTTACTAGACGCACGTATATGTCTTAGAGTTGAAAATGCCATACCATATTCTCTGTATAAACGATTGTAATCTCTTATCTTTTCTACAATAAATTCATTGATTTCTTTGTATTGTAAATAGGTCAAATCAATGGAGTAAATCATAAAAGGCTCCAAATAGCTAATGACATCGACTAATGATAAACGACCTTTAATATATTTTTTAACTAACAAAAACAAAACACGAATCTTGGGAATAATGGTACGCAAAAATATTTTGTAAATGTCTAGATTTGTTAGGTCGGATGGTTTCTCATATTCAGATAAATCTAACAAATATTGCTTTATATTGTCTACAAAATTGGTATCATCGTATTCTAATTCATTATCTAAACCGTCAATGGTTATCGGTGTTACAGCTGTTTTTTGTTTGAGGAGCTCCCAATAATTCAAAAAATGGAGATTCAAATTGGCTTTTACTAACAAATTAGAGCCGGGTAAATTTACTTGTGAGAAACGCACAGTGGGTTCTGGTAAGGTTACAATGGAACTAATCGAAATAGGGTCGTTTTGTGTCAATTTCACTTTATGTGCCACCATTCGTGGTCCTTTCAAATTGGTCGCTTGTAACTTATCCATTCCCAGATTGTATTTTTGTATTATAAATTTACGATTTGTTAGTTCGGACTTAGCAATTACTGTTGAATACAATTGTCCCAAATTATCAATGATCGCATTTACATTGGTTTGAACATCGCCTTCTATAATGATTCCATTGGGGGAATCGAATACACTGGATTGCGCATCCGGATTCAACGAATAAAAGGGAGTTAAATACGGGTCCAATGAATGATACAGATTGGTATACTTATTTTGACCCTCTGCGCCTTGATTTGAACGATAGTTTTTAAACAATGTTTCTATTTCGAGTAGATTCGTATTCTCATTGATTGTTTCGTAGTCATTGTATTGTTTGTATTCTGGATTGCTGCCATCCGGATAAATTTTCTTCACGTTTTTCGCTACAAACATAATCCAATACAGACTGTTTTTAAATTCAGCCAAATATTCCGCTAGAGGACGGTCATTCGCAGTTCGCTTAATAATACCATTAATGTTTTTATTATTGTCGAATGTGGATGCTATACGTCTTAGCTGAAGAAAACGCGTAATCATGATATGTATGCTATTTAACACATTGTTAGTTCTTCTTGAACTAGGAATTGACGATACGAGTTCTTCCAGTAAATCATTTGTCTGGGTTTCAATGTTGAATCTGTATTTGTCCTTGTCTATGTTGACATATTCTTCTACAGTGACAATATCACCGAACTCCAAATCATTCAAGTCAAACAACATTTTTTGTACCTTTTCTCTAACTTGTTGAGGAAACTGTTGATCGACCTCTTCAAAAGCGGATTGTTGCGCTTCTTCTTCACCTCTTTCAACGAGTTGATCTGCCGTTTCTTCTTTAATCGCGGGTCTAATTTCAAATGTTTCGATAGGCAAATCTTCCGGAATACCATGATAATCAAAATTAATGAATAATGTGTCTCCGTCTAAAGTACGTAATTCAATCATGTCTTCCTCCAAATTGGTAATTTTACCAGTAATGATGGTAGGTACTTCACCTCCAAAATAAATGTTTACCCATGTTCCGGGTAGAAGGTCATTTTGTTTAGCATAGCCTTCCTTGGGATTACTGCTAATGACCTTGATGGTTTGAATGGAACCGTCTCCAATGAGACCATCGACTGAAATAGGTAGTATAACCTTTTCAAATGTCTCGCTATTAATCAGCTTCATTTTTGTAGGGTCAATATATTCAATTAAAAATACGTTGTTATTTAGTATTTCATTGGTAGGGTCGGTAATTAAAATAATATCGCCTAGTTTTAACAAAATTTCGGATTCTTTGTTCTCATTATTTGGTTGTTCTTTTTCCAAAATTTGTTCTTGTTCTTGTTCTTGTTCTTGTTCTCCTTCTTCCAATTCATTTAATTGGGGATTTACATTATTTGGTTCTTCAATTTCACCTTCTTCCAAATCGTTGTTTGTTAGTTCATCTTCTTCTATTTCGCCTTCCTCTAATTCGTTTTTCTTTGATTGTTGTGACATAATATAATTAGTAGAGAGAAATTTTTATATCATGTTTATCAATAATCCTAAAATATAAGTTATAAACAATATGTATTATTATTTAAAGATAATCGTTTATATATTATAAATAATGACCTATCCGACATATCATTTATCAGAGATTCCGGGGTTTAATGATGCTATTCATGGTACAGTAGACGCTAATTTGGAAAAATTTTATTCTATTCGTAGTTATACTACTAAAGAAAATATAAATTATACCATTGTTGGTTACAATAAGGAATTGCTATTTTCGTCTACTGTTTCTACATACGGACTTCTAAGGTCGGTTATTGTATCCGTCGACTACAAAGTAGTCTGTTTTTCGCCACCAAAAGCATTATCTGCGGATACATTTATTAGCGAATATCCCAGCAAAGTGGATGATATAGTTGCTGAAGAATTCGTAGAAGGAACCATGATTAACGTATTTTACGACTACAATTGTGGAATTAATGGTTGTTGGCAGATTTCTACTCGTAATACAGTGGGTGCGAATGTATCGTTTTATAAGGATTCCGATAAGACGTTTAATAAAATGTTCTTGGAAGCATGTGCCGAGCATAATTTTAATTTTAGCACGCTGAATCCATTGTATTGTTATAGTTTTGTATTACAGCATCCATCGAATCGTATTGTAATTCCTATTAAGAAGCCACAATTGTATTTGGTCGAGGTTTACCAGATTGTTTACGAGTCTAAAACCGATACGTATGACGTAATTCAGCAAGACTTAGACGTTGTAAAAACAGCTGGTTTGTGGCATTTGGCGAAGATTCAGTTTCCCAAGCAATACGATTTCACCAGTTATTCGGAGTTGGTTGACCAATTTGCGTCACCAAATACACCATATGATATAATGGGAGTAGTAATCAAGAATAAGAAAACGGGCGAGAGAACCAAGATTAGAAACCCCATTTACGAGGAGGTGCGGTTTTTAAGAGGAAATCAAACAAAACTACAATATCAGTATTTGTCTTTAAGACACTCGGGTAAGGTTCCCGAATTTATTAAATATTATCCGGAAACCAAGGATCAGTTGTCAAAATACAGAGACCAAATTCACATGTTTACAAAGACGCTTCATCAAAACTACATCGATTGTTATGTAAAAAAGGAGAAACCGCTGAGAGAGTTCCCAGACCAATATAGAACACATATGTTCAAACTTCATGCGAAATTTTTGAATGAGCTTAGACCTAGCAATTTATTTGTAACCAATACAGTGGTTATTAAATATGTAAACGAATTATCGCCTTCATTGTTGATGTATAGTTTAAATCACAATTTGAGAAAGCGTTACATAGATACGATAAAATCTGAGTCTATCATTTAGATCTATTATGAAAAATAGTAAAAGTGATAAAAAAGTGACAAAAAATATTATTAACATTATACACAAATATAATGTTATAAAAAATAGCAAAATGATACAATGATGATAATGATTTAACGATCGCGTCTTGTTCCATCAAAACAGCCCTTAATACTTTCTACTTTTTTGATGGCTCTTTCCAACGCATTTTTTACCATGGTTTTTACGGTTGATATACTCTTAGTTTTATCTGTTATTGACAATCGCAAAATACTATAATTGTCATGTGGATGCATCTTCTTGAAGCCAACATAGTCCAATGCTTTCAAATCCGTATAAAACACTGTGTAAAGCTCGTAATTCAGAATGTTACCCAACGTGTAATCCTCGTTAACAAGTGTAACATCATAACAGTTTTCAAGTGTATTGTCCGACGGTTTAATTGGGACTTCATCTTGGTCTAACATATGGTCGAAATGGGTTAACTTGTCCATGAGAAATTCGCAACTCTTAATAATAATCTCGGTATTTTCGTAAATGCCAACCGATTGAATGATAAAATCGAAGCTTTTGGATTTTACATAACGTAATCCTTCTAATAATTTCCAATTTTGTGCTTCAAACCGAATTTCTTCTACTGTCTTGCCCTCGTCCTTCCATTTTTGCTTGCGAATTTCCAATTGCTCCTCCATTTTTTCTTGGTCTACAGTGAAACCATAAGAGCAAGTACCAGTTACATTGAACATGCTGTCTTCACGAGCCGAACTCGAAGAGAATTCACATGTGAGCTTAATACGCTCTCCGGGAATTTCATCGGAAATACGTGGTCTTAATCTTAGAAAATCAATATAATATTCACCGCTGCCAGTGGGAGGAATAAATGGTGGGAATATCTTTTTTGTAGCGCCGTCTTCCAAAAGGGAATTTGTTACGGTGTCTCTGATTTTGAAGTCTTTGGTTGTGACATATAAAACGGTGTCGGTATTGTTTTCTACATCGACCTCTAATAAGTAGTTTTTTAAATTAGTTTTAGGGTCTAAACAAATGGGAATACAACTTAGCCGTTGTTTAACAATTTCATTGTGTAGCCGGCTGGTATTAGCAATAATGTTCGCCTTGTTTTCTTCATATGGTGTAGTTTTAAAGGCTACGACTTGTATATCAGATAATATGGTTCGCCGCACGGCATTGATATAACAAACATCAATGTTTGAAATAGTAAAGGTGAGAGTCCCATCCTCCTCTTTTAAATCGGTAACTTTAGCGGCCATTGTCTTTATATAATGTTGTATATTTAATATTATATATTATTAATTTCAATTTTTTGTAAATAAACAACAATAAACAAAAATAAACAACAATGAGTTAAAAATTTAGCGGAAAAACCTTTAACTATTGTAAATGAGTTCGATCCTCTATTATAGCAATTTTTGCGAGCCATCCAAAAAATTATTACAAACCGTGACCAAAACCCAAAATTCCAAAGATATCCATTTCATATGTATTGATAAACGTGTAAAAGAGAATGGCAAGGTGTATATTGTATTACCCAATAATCAAAAAATTATTATGCCCGAAAATGTTACTCGTGTGCCGGCCCTCTTGTTACTAAATCAGAATTACAAGGTTATTTATGGCGATGATATTTACAATCATTTAAAACCGCAGCAAGTTAAGCAAGTTCAAGAGGCCACTAAAAACAACATGGAACCGGTAACATTTCAAGATGGTTTCGGCGCATTTGGTGGATTTGGTAGCGCATTTGGAGGGGGCATCGTTTCCGACAATTTTAGTTTTTTAGACCAATCTGATACCGAAATGAGTGTTAAGGGAGATGGGGGGTTAAGACAAATGCACAACTATGTGTCTTTAAATGATTCTAACAGTTTATCAATGCACTTGCCGCAAGATGATCATGAATATAAGTCGGATAAACTTAAGGAGGGCGAAATGAGTGTAGAGGCGCTACAACGCAGAAGAGATCAAGAACTGTCTAATATTAATTATAAATAAAATACTTAAAAAGATTTATATGATTATATATATTTTTAAGCGATGAATCAAAACCGTGTACCCCAATTTATAAAACCACAAGCAGATGAAATCACAGTTTACAGCAAAAGTGGGTGTCCAAATTGTGTAAAAGTAAAGAAATTGTTATCTGATAAACATGTAAAATTCGTTGTCATTGATTGTGATGATTATTTGGTGGATAATAAAGAAGCGTTTCTAGAATTTATTCAAGAGATAGCAAAAAAAGACTACAAAATGTTCCCAATGGTTTTTGATGGTAACGCATTTATCGGAGGCTACGTCGATACGACAGAATATATTAATAAATTAGTAGATTTTTACACTGCTTTTTAAAAGAAGTTTTAATGTTTTCTGGTTTTTCTAGATTTCTTTGATTTCTTAGATTTCTTTAATTTCTTGGATTTCTTGGATTTCTTTAATTTCTTAGATTGCTTAGACTTCTTGGATTTCTTTGTTTTTCCACCAAAGTTATACTTGCTTTTTTCATAATAAGATAAAAATTGCGAGTTTGAAACATTGGTAATTCCATTATGAACTAATAACTCTTGTAATGGGGCGTACAATTTTTCTTCAATTTGTTTATTTAATTCGTCGGGATTTGTATCATCTAAATCAATGCCTTCGCCTTTAATTATTTCAAAAATAGGTTTTAATTTTTTTAATATTTGTTGCGATTCTTTTCTTTTATTAATTGCTTCGGTTGCGCCTAATGCTTCTTCTTCTTGTCGAGTTATTTCCATATATATTAATATAATATTTTATATATTAAATAAAAATATCATTTAAAGAATTTCAATAAATTAAAGTAAATGACTAGTATATTATCAGCCTTCAACGACCATTTTGCGGAATTTGTAAATGATATTCAAAGCGTGTTTCCACAAGATGCGGATATTCTAACCGCTAAAAACGCATTGTTGGCTATTAGAAAGGCTAATCCTAAATTGTTAGTTCGTGTTTGGATTAAGTATGTGGTTACCCCTTATAAAACCCAAATAGAATCTGGAGATATTAACTTTTTTATTTCAAAGGATTATACAACTGACTTGTCTAGAAATGACAATTCCGAAAAGATTATTGAAGCCATTGACCGTCTTAGAAATCCAATTAAGCAAATGACTGCCGAGAATCAAGCAAAGACAATGAAATACATCCAAAATTTAACAAAGTTGTCTTTGTTAGTTCCTCCATAAAACAAAAAATTGATTTGTTTAAGATGGTTACTAGTTTTATATATACATTATCAGTATGTCGACGCCATCGATTTATCTTATTTATAGATTGGATGCTATACTAGTCAATGGGAAACCAAATGGCTGGTTTAATTATACTCCTACCGACGTGTTTTCTAGTCTAGAAAATGGTTATAAAATTATAGAATATGTTGATATGACTATAAAAGAACAAGGAGCTAGCCACGAAATTATGCGTGACAAAACATTTATAGGGACATTTGAAGAACTAGCCAAAAACTTGGAATGGGATTGGGAAAAACAACAAAAAAAAAGAAAAAATGGCACGTATATGCCATACGAATATTTCCTTTGTACGACCCCACTCGCAGTCGACAACACTTTCCCAGCACTCAAGCGTGACCATTCAAGAACATTATACAAAGGTAGAAAACAAATGGATGAACATGTTGTAGAAATAATTTAAGTATCAAAATAATTATTTTTTACTCATTTTAACATATCAATCGCATAATATGTTTATATTTATAATATAAAGATATAATGATATATTAATTTAATATGAGAATTATAAACTCCATACTAAAAAGAGCTGTAAATGACAGTAAAAAAATTTTGGGTAGATGGAGTATTGAAACTTGCGATAAGAAAATGAATAACAAAATAGATCTAGCTAATGAGGATCATTGTGGTCCTTGTGGGCAATATATGTTGAATAAATTACCAACAATAAATAATAATAATAATAATATTAATAATAATAATAATATCATTAAAAAACCTTAGTTATTTGTATTTCAGTATTTGAATTGTATATATATAAAGGCGTATTACACCGACCGAAAAGAAAAATGAGACAAAAACATATTAAAAAATAAATAAAAATCTCATTCTTTAATCTTTTCTTTCGGTATTTATAACTTTGGTTCTATCACTCGTCTTGTGATATGATTAATGGTTTCCTACAAAATATCGTA
>Ga0007796_10000177_pt1 | contig 17706 bp, 16 predicted proteins | sample CryBogmetaGMA0M_FD_60373 | JGI IMG/M metagenome (GOLD analysis project Ga0007796, IMG submission 60373) | Freshwater microbial communities from Crystal Bog, Wisconsin, USA - MA0M | ecosystem: Environmental > Aquatic > Freshwater > Lake | place: Crystal Bog, Wisconsin, USA | collected 2009-07-06 | reverse complement strand
CTCATGGGCATTGCCAGCAAGGACCTGGCTGACCCGGCACGCGGCTGCAAGATGTAATTTTTCGCCCCCCGGCTACTCACGGGTAAACACCATGGACCTGTCAATTTTTTTCATCCAGTGCCTGAACGCACTCCAGTACGGTTTGCTGCTGTTTCTGGTGGCATCGGGCCTGACCTTGATCTTCGGGATCATGGGCGTGATCAATCTGGCGCACGGCAGCTTCTACATGATGGGGGCCTACATGGCCTATGCCCTGGCCCCCATCGTCGCTGCCACTTTTGGCGGCGGGTTCTTTGCAACGCTGTTGGTGGGCGTGGGGTTGTCTGTGGCTCTGGGCTATGTGCTGGAGTGGGCGTTTTTCAGCTTCCTGTACGAGCGCGAACATTTGCAGCAGGTGCTGATGACCTATGGGCTGATTCTGGTGTTCGAAGAGTTGCGCAGCATTCTGGTGGGTGACGATGTCCACGGCGTAGAGGTTCCGGCGTTCCTGTCAGGCACCTTGCCCCTGGGCGAGATGATGACCTACCCGGTCTACCGGCTATTCATCTCCGGCGTCTGTCTCTTGCTGGCACTGGGCATGTATGTAGTGTTTACCCGTACCCGGCTGGGGATGATGATCCGCGCGGGCAGTTCCAATCGCGAGATGGTGCAGTCGCTGGGTATCGACATCAAGTTTTTGTACCGTGTCGTGTTTGCCGCCGGGATGGCCATCGCAGTATTCGCCGGGATGGTGGCAGCACCCGTTTCCTCGGTCTATCCGGGTATGGGCGACACGGTGCTGATCATCTGCTTTGTGGTGGTGGTGATTGGTGGTATTGGCTCCATTCGTGGTGCCCTGCTGGCCGCACTTCTGATTGGCGTGGTGGACACCTTCGGCAAAGTGCTGCTGCCGCAGGCGGCCGGCGTGCTGGTGTATGTGCTGATGGCGCTTATCCTGCTGTGGAAACCCGATGGCCTGTTCAAGGCGGGGTGAACGTATGAAGCAACTTCATTTTTTCTTTGTGGCTGCGGTGTTCCTTGCCATGGCACTGTTCCCCTGGGTGGCTGGCAGCTACGGCATCGACTTCGTGACCAAGATCATGGTCTACGCCATCTTTGCCCTCAGTCTGGAACTGCTGGTGGGCACGACCGGCCTTATTTGCTTTGGGCAGGCTGCATTTTTCGGCATCGGTGCCTATGCGGCTGTGCTGCTGTCATCACAGACGCAGGCCTCCTCCATTGCGTGGCTCTTGCCGGCGTGCGTGCTGGCTGCCGCAGCCTACGCCCTCGTGGTCGGGGCCTTGTCGCTGCGCACCAAGGGTGTGTACTTCATCATGGTCACACTCGCGTTTGCACAAATGGCCTATTACGTGGTGCACGATACGCCGCTGGGTGGCGGCACCGACGGCATTTACCTCACACTCAAGCCTGCGCTGGGCAGCTGGATTGAACTGGACCAGCCGGTAACTCTTTACGGTTTCACCCTGGCCTGTTTGCTGCTTGTTTTTGCCGGCATGGCGGTGCTGAACCGTTCGCGCTTTGGTCGCGCGCTGGCGGGTATCCGCGTCAACGAACAACGGATGCGGGCTACCGGATTCTCAACATACCCGTACAAGTTGGCAGCGTTTACGGTCTCCGGTGGCATCGCCGGGCTGGCGGGCTTTCTGTTTGCCGTCAAGGACGGCTTTGTGAACCCGGAAATGATGAGCTGGCACCTTTCCGGTGCGGTACTCATCATGATCATCCTGGGCGGACTGGGTCACTTGCGCGGCGCGCTGGTGGGTGCGTTCGCATTTGCGCTGTTGCAAGAACTTTTCAAGTCCGAGGCGGTTTTTGGCATGCTCGCCAAGCACTGGCATCTGGGGCTGGGCCTGTCGATTATTGCCAGCGTGGTGCTGCTGCCCAAGGGGCTGGTGGGGCTGCCAGAACAGGTGCGGGCGCGCTTGCTGGGCGACAAGCCCAGCGAAGGAGCGATGCAATGAACCATGCTGCAGCAAACCAGGCTCCGCCCGCAGCGGTGCTTTTGCGCGGTCAGAACATCACGCGCCGCTGGGGCGGCTTGGTCGCGCTGAGCGCAGTGAACATAGAACTGACGCGTGGCAGCGTGCATGCCGTCATCGGCACCAATGGGGCTGGCAAATCCACACTCATCAACATCCTGTCCGGCGAGTTTCCACCCAGCAGTGGCACCGTGGAATTGCTGGGTCAGGACGTGACGCAATGGCAGCAGCCCCGCCGCGCCCGCGCGGGCCTGGGGCGCAGCTACCAGCGCAACACCATCTACCCGACTTTCAGCGTGCTGGAGAACTGCCGCCTGGCAGCCCAGGCCACCCATCAAAAGCCCTGGCTGTGGTGGCAAAGCGCCGCAAGCTGCAAAGTCAGCGGTGCCATTGCCGAGAGCGTGGTCGTGCGAAGCGGCCTGAGCGAGATGCGCAACCGGGCGGCGGGACTGCTTTCACACGGACAAAAGCGGCAACTGGAAATCGCCATGTGCCTGGCCACCCAACCGCAGGTCTTGCTGCTCGACGAGCCCCTGGCAGGGATGGGCGCCGAGGAGACCGAGCGCATGCTGCGCATGCTCGATGCGCTGAAAGCCGACCATGCCATTTTGCTCGTCGAGCACGACATGGATGCTGTGTTCCGCATTGCTGATTACGTCACTGTCATGGTGAACGGGTCAGTGATTGCAACCGACGTGCCTGCCGCAATTCGCAGCAATCCGCAGGTGCAGACGGCCTATCTCGGGGACCACTGAATGAGTGCCAATGAATTCATCCTGGATGCGCATGGCATTCACGCCTGGTATGGATCCAGCCATGTTCTGCATGGTGTGGATGTGCAGATCCGCCGCGGGGAAACCATCGGACTGTTGGGCCGAAACGGCATGGGGAAAAGCACGCTGATCCGCACCTTGATAGGGCATGTGCCCCAGCGCGATGGGCATATCAGCCTGTTTGGGCAAGACATTTCGCGCGCCAAGCCCTTTGAGGTGGCTCGTTTGGGCGTGGCCTACGTTCCGGAGGGCCGGGGGGTGTTTCCGAACTTGAGCGTCCGGGAAAATCTGGTGATGGCTGCGCGCCCCGGTCGCCATGGCAACAAGGATTGGACATTTGACCGGGTGATGCACACCTTCCCGCGCCTGGCGGAGCGCCTGTCAAATCTGGGTGCACAGCTCAGCGGCGGTGAGCAGCAAATGCTGTCCATTGGCCGTGCACTGATGACGCATCCGGAGCTGATCATTCTGGACGAAGCCACGGAGGGCCTGGCGCCACTGATCGTCGCCGAGATATGGCGGGTCATCGGCGAAATACGCCAAAGCGGCATTGCCACGCTCATTGTGGACCGCGATTACCGAAAGGTTCTGGCCCATTCGGATGCCGCCATGGTCATGCAAAAGGGGCAAGCGGTTCTGGTGGGGCGCGCCGGGGAGGTGGCGGTCAACCCGGCCTTGGCGGGACTTCTGGGGGTTTGAGGCCTTGGAAGGCGGCGCGCGTGCGCTGCCGGGTGGCGCTGGGGCAAACCCCTAGTTACAGAGTGGCACGCGCATTGCTAGCATACACGGCGATTACCTGACCAAACGGTCAGTTTTGGTTTTTTGGTCTGCCCCGCCTTCGAGGAGTTGCCCGCGTGTCCACCACCGTCCCGAATCCTACGCTGCCCGATATCCGCGCCGGCCGCCTGAGCGCCGCCGAGTACGCGCTGCGCTTCGCCGATGCGTCGCCCCGGCTGACGGCGTCGCAGGCGCTGCTCGAGGCCGAGCGCTGCCTGTACTGCTTTGATGCGCCTTGCGCCACAGCCTGCCCTACGAGCATCGATGTGCCGTCGTTCATCAAGCGCATTGCCGATGGCAACCTGCGCGGCTCGGCGCGCACCATTCTGGAGTCCAACCCCCTCGGCGGCATGTGTGCCAGGGTGTGCCCCACCGAAAACCTGTGCGAGGCGGTGTGCGTGCGCACCGCCCAGGAGGAGCGGCCGGTGGCGATTGGCAGGCTGCAGCGCTACGCGGTGGACGCGCTGATGGAAAGCCCCCAGCCGCAACTGTTCACCCGGGCGGCGGACACGGGCAAAAAAGTGGCGGTGGTCGGCGCCGGGCCGGCCGGCCTGGCTTGTGCCCACACCCTGGCGCGCCAGGGCCACCGGGTCACGGTTTTTGATGCGCGCCCCAAGGCCGGCGGGCTCAATGAATACGGCCTGGCGAGCTACAAGACGCCCAACAACTTTGCCCAGCGCGAGGTCCAATGGCTGCTGGATATTGGCGGCATAGAGATCCGGCACGGCTGGAAACTCGACAGCAGCACCCAGCTCGACGCTCTGCGGCACGACTTTGACGCACTGTTCCTGGGCATGGGCCTGAGCGCCACACACCAGCTGGGGGTGCCAGGGGAGCAGTTGGCGGGGGTGCAGGACGCAGTGGACTTTATTGCCACGCTGCGCCAGACGGAAAACCTGGCAGAGCTGCCGGTGGGCCGGCGGGTGGTGGTGATTGGGGGCGGCATGACGGCGGTGGACGCGGCCGTGCAAAGCAAGCTGCTCGGCGCCAGTGAAGTGCACATGGTGTACCGGCGCGGGCCGCAGCAGATGTCGGCCTCCAAAGACGAGCAGGAATGGGCGCAAACGCATGGCGTGGTGCTGCACCAGTGGCTCAGCCCGCAGGAAATCATCGGCGTCGATGGGCACGCCAGCGCCGTGCGCTTTGCCGAGCAAGCGCTGGTGGATGGCAGGCTGACGGCCACAGGCCGCGCGCTCACCTTGGAGGCGGACGTGGTGCTCAAGGCCATTGGCCAGACGCTGGGCAACCCGGTGCTGGCCCAGGTGGGCCTGGCGCTGCAGGAGGGGCGCATTGCCACCGCCGCAGACGGGGCCACCAACCTGCCAGGCGTGTGGGCAGGCGGTGACTGCCGCGCAGGCGGCCTGGACCTGACGGTAGAGGCGGTGGAGCATGGCAAGCAGTCCGCCCGTTCGATCCACGCCGCGCTGATGGGCGCCTGAAACCGCATCCGAAGGAAACCTATGGCCAACCTCCAATCCCGCTTTGCCGGCATTTCCAGCCCCAACCCTTTCTGGCTTGCGTCCGCGCCGCCTACCGACAAGGCCTACAACGTCAACCGCGCCTTTGAGGCCGGCTGGGGCGGCGTGGTCTGGAAAACGCTGGGCGAAGCCGGACCGCCCATCGTCAATGTGAACGGCCCGCGTTACGGTGCGCTGCTGTCGGCAGACCGGCGCCTGATGGGCTTTAACAACATTGAACTGATCACCGACCGCGATCTGGAGATCAACCTGCGCGAAATCGCGGAGGTCAAGCGCAACTGGGCCGACCGGGCCATGGTGGTGTCGCTGATGGTGCCCTGCGAGGAACAGTCGTGGAAGGCGATCCTGCCCCGGGTGGAGGACACCGGTGCCGACGGCATCGAACTCAATTTTGGCTGCCCGCACGGCATGAGCGAGCGCGGCATGGGCGCTGCCGTGGGGCAGGTTCCGGAATACATCGAAATGGTGACGGCCTGGTGCAAGCAGTACAGCAAACTGCCGGTGATCGTGAAGCTCACACCCAACATCACAGACATCCGCCAGCCCGCCCGCGCAGCGCGCAAGGGTGGCGCGGATGCGGTGTCGTTGATCAACACCGTGAGCTCCATTCTCGGAGTGGACCCCTACACCCTGACCATGAGCCCGTCCACCGGCGGCAAGGGCTCGCATGGCGGGTACTGCGGGCCGGCGGTCAAGCCGATTGCACTCAACATGGTGTCCGAGATTGCGCGTGACCCCCAGACGGCCGGCATGCCGATTTCCGGCATCGGCGGCGTGGGCAGCTGGCGCGACACGGTGGACTACCTGGCACTGGGTGCGAGCAATGTGCAGGTCTGCACTGCGGCCATGGTGTATGGCTTCAAGATCGTGCAGGACATGCACGACGGCCTGTCCGAGTACATGGACCAGATGGGCTTTACCGCTGTGGACCAGATCGTGGGCAAGGCGCTGCCTACCGTGACCGACTGGCGCTACCTGAACCTCAACCGCATCAGCAAGGCGGTGATCAACCAGGACAGCTGCATCCAGTGCGGCCGCTGCCACATCGCCTGCGAAGACACCTCGCACCAGGCCATTACCGCAATGAAGGATGGCAAGCGCCACTTCGAGGTCAAGGAAGACGAATGCGTGGGCTGCAACCTGTGCGTGACGGTCTGTCCGGTGCCGGAGTGCATTACGCTGCGCGACCTGGCGCCGGGCGAGCAGGACTCGCGCACCGGCAAAACCGTGCTGCCCGGACATGCCGACTGGACAACCCACCCCAACAACCCGATGCGTGCCGATGCCGACGCGACCACGCCGGCCTGACGATCCCTTGTGTGTAGCTGAAAATGCCTGTTTGAAAATGCCTAATTTTTGAGGAGCCTTCCATGACTAGCCTTTTGATTCGTGGCGGCACGGTGGTCAATGCGGACCGTGCCTTTGCAGCCGATGTACTCACGCAGGACGGCAAGATCATCGCCGTCGGCGAGCACGTGGACGCGCCAGCCGGCGCCACCACCGTGGATGCCGGAGGCCAGTATGTGATGCCCGGCGGCATCGACCCGCACACCCACATGCAGCTGCCCTTCATGGGGACGGTGACCATGGACGACTTCTTCACCGGCACTGCCGCCGGTCTGGCCGGCGGCAACACCACCATCATTGACTTCGTCATTCCCAACCCGCAGCAGAGCCTGATGGAGGCCTACCAGACCTGGCGCGGCTGGGCCGAAAAGTCCGCCAGCGACTACACCTTCCACGTCGCCATCACCTGGTGGGGCGAGCAGGTGAGCCGCGACATGGGCACGCTGGTGCAGCAGGAGGGCGTGAACAGCTTCAAGCATTTCATGGCCTACAAGAACGCCATCATGTGCGACGACGAAACGCTGGTGAACAGTTTCAAGCGCTCGCTGGAACTCGGCGCCATGCCCACCGTGCATGCCGAAAACGGTGAGCTGGTGTACCTGCTTCAGCAGCAGGTGGCAGCAATGGGCATACGCGGACCCGAAGGCCACCCGCTGTCGCGCCCACCCATGGTGGAAGGCGAAGCCGCCAACCGGGCCATTGCCATTGCCGACGTGCTGGGCGTGCCGATCTACGTGGTGCACGTTTCCTGCATTGAAGCCGCCGAGGCCATTGCCCGGGCCCGGGCGCGCGGGCAGCGTGTATACGGCGAGGTGCTGGCCGGCCACCTGGTGATTGACGACAGCGTCTACCGCAACCCGGACTTCGCCACGGCCGCCGCGCATGTGATGAGCCCGCCGTTCCGGCCCCAGGGCAACCAGGAGTTTTTGTGGCGCGGCCTGCAAAGTGGCAACCTGCACACCACCGCCACGGACCACTGCACCTTCTGCGCCGCGCAAAAGGCTGCCGGCAAGGACGACTTCTCCAAAATTCCCAACGGCTGCGGCGGCGTGGAAGAGCGGTTGGCGGTGATTTGGGACGCAGGCGTGAACACCGGACGGCTGACGCCGTCGGAGTTTGTTGCCATCACCTCGGCCAACACGGCCAAGCTGTTCAATATCTACCCGCAAAAGGGCAGCGTCTCGGTCGGCGCCGACGCCGATCTGGTGGTCTGGGATCCGGCCGGCACCAAGACCCTGTCGGTCAAGACCCAATTCAGCAAGGGCGACTACAACATCTTTGAGGGGCGCACCGTCAAGGGCATTCCCAGCCACACCATCAGCCAGGGCGAACTGGTGTACGTGCAGGGCGAGCTGCGCGCGCAGGCCGGCAAGGGCCGCTACATCAAGCGCCCGGCCTTCGGCGCCAACTTTGCCGCTGCCCAGCAGCGCGCGCAAGCCCTGGCCCCCAGCGCGGTCGTGCGCTGATGGGTTGCTAACCCATTGCTGATTGATTGCCGATCCACTTCCGGGAGACACCATGAACACTGCCACCGCCACAGACATTGACATCGACAGCCTGCGCATCAACAGCGACCGCCTCTGGGATTCGCTCATGCAACTCGCGCGCATCGGCGCCACCGCCAAGGGGGGCGTCTGCCGCCTGACGCTGACCGATCTGGACAAACAGGGCCGCGACCTGGTGCTGGGCTGGGCGCGCGAGGCCGGCATGACGGTGACTATCGACAAGATCGGCAACGGCTTCATGCGCCGGGCCGGGCGCAACAACAGCCTGCCGCCCATCATGACCGGCAGCCATATTGACACCCAGCCCACCGGCGGCAAGTTCGACGGCAACTACGGAGTGCTCGCCGGCATCGAGGTGGTGCGCACCCTGAACGACCTGGGCATTGAAACCGAGGCGCCGATCGAGGTGGCGTTTTGGACCAACGAGGAAGGCTCGCGCTTTGTGCCGGTGATGATGGGCTCGGGCGTGTTTGCCAAGGCCTTCACGCTGGAGCATGCCTATGCCGCGACCGATACCGAAGGCAAGAGCGTCAAGGGCGAACTCGAGCGCATTGGCTACATCGGCAGCGAGGAGCCCGGGGACCACCCGATTGGAGCCTATTTTGAAACCCACATCGAGCAGGGCCCGGTGCTGGAAGACAACGACAAGACCATCGGCGTGGTGCAGGGGGTGCTGGGCATCCGCTGGTTTGACTGCACCGTGACCGGCATGGAAGCCCACGCGGGCCCGACCCCGATGGCGCTGCGCAAGGACGCCCTGCAGTTGTCCACCCACATCATGCAGGAAGTAGTAGCAGCAGCCCTGCGCCACGCCCCGCACGGACGCGGCACCGTGGGCATGGTGCAGGTGTTCCCCAACAGCCGCAACGTGATCCCGGGCCGGGTCAAGTTCTCCATCGACCTGCGCAATGCCACCGACGCCCTGGTCGACCAGATGGCCGACGAGGTCAAGGCGTTTGCCGCGCAGAAAGCCCGCGAGAGCGGGCTCGATGTCAAGATCGAGCTGGTGTCGAGCTATTCGGCCATTGGCTTTCACCAGGACTGCATCGATGCGGTGGCGCGGGCCGCGCACAAGCTCGGCTACTCCAACATGCCTGCGGTCTCGGGCGCCGGCCACGATGCGGTCTACATGGCCAAGCTGGCGCCGAGCGGCATGATCTTCATTCCCTGCAAGGACGGCATCAGCCACAACGAAATCGAGGATGCCAAGCAGGAACACATCACCGCTGGCTGCAATGTGCTGCTGCACGCCATGCTGGAGCGCGCCGGGACTTGAGCTTTCCCCAATATTCTGGGCCAACAGGCCGCTAGCCCTTGTAGTGACTGCGCAAGGCGCTATTATTTTTGTAGTAGTCTGAATCTGGAGAAGGTATGTCAATCAAACTTGTTTCGCGTCGTCGTTCGATCGCTGTGGCTGCGACCCTGGCCGGCTGCCTTCTGGCCCCCGGCCTGACCTGGGCGCAGGCCAAGATCAAGGTCGCCGGCATTTACACCGTGCCGTTTGAGCAGCAATGGGCCGGCCGCCTGCACACGGCGCTCAAAGCTGCCGAGGCACGCGGCGAGATCGAATACAAAGCCAGCGAGAACGTGAGCAACGCCGACTACGAGCGCGTGATGCGCGAGTACGCCACGGCCGGCAATGTGCTGATCGTGGGCGAGGCGTTTGCCGTGGAAGCAGCGGCGCGCAAGGTGGCCAAGGACTTCCCCAAGGTGTCGTTCCTGATGGGTTCGAGCGGAAAGCCAGCTGCGCCGAATTTCAGCGTGTTTGACAACTTCATCCAGGAACCGGCCTACCTGTCGGGCATGGTGGCTGGCAGCATGACCAAGAGCAACAAGATCGGCATGGTCGGCGGCTTCCCGATTCCCGAAGTCAACCGCCTGATGAACGCTTTCATGGCCGGTGCCAAGGAAACCAATCCCAAGGTGGAATTCAGCGTGAGTTTCATCAACAGCTGGTTTGATCCCCCCAAGGCCAAGGAAGCCGCGTTCGCCATGATCGACAAGGGTGCCGACGTGATGTACGCCGAGCGCTTTGGCGTCAGCGATGCCGCCAAGGAAAAGGGCAAGCTGGCCATCGGCAATGTGATCAACACGCAGTCCCAGTACCCGGACACGGTGGTTGCCTCGGCGCTGTGGCACTTCGAGCCCTCGGCCGACCGTGCCATCAAGCTGGTGAAGGAAGGCAAATTCACGGCAGAAGACTACGGCCAGTACTCCATGATGAAGTACAAGGGTTCCTCCCTGGCACCGCTGGGCAGCTTTGAGAAGAAGGTTCCAGCAGACATCGTGGCCAAGGTAAAAGCCAAGGAAAAGGCCATTGTGGACGGCAGCTTTACGGTCGTCGTGGACGACAACCAGCCCAAGTCCACCGCCAAGTGACAGGCCGGCCCATCGCCGGCCGGCGGTCGGGCCTGCGGGTGGCCCTGCACAGGGCACACCCGTGACCGGCCCCGTTCTGTCGCTGTCTGGAATCACCAAGCGCTTTGGCGCGCTGCTTGCCAACGACGCCATCTCGCTGGAACTGCAACCAGGCGAAATCCTGGCGTTGCTCGGCGAGAACGGCGCCGGCAAGTCGACGCTGGTGTCCATCCTGTTTGGGCACTACACCGCTGACAGCGGCAGCATCACCGTGTTCGGCCAGGCACTGCCGCCAGGCGACCCCAGGGCGGCGCTGGCGGCGGGCATCGGCATGGTGCACCAGCATTTCACGCTGGCTGACAACCTGCGGGTTCTGGACAACATCATGCTGGGGTCGGAGCCGCTGTGGCAGCCCTTCACCCGCAGGGCGGCTGCGCGCGCACGGCTGCTGGCGGTGTCCCAGCGGTTCGGTCTGGAGGTGGACCCGGACGCCGTGGTGGGCACGCTGTCGGTGGGCGAGCGCCAGCGCGTGGAAATTCTCAAGGCGCTGTACCGGGGCGCGCGCATCCTGATCCTCGACGAGCCCACGGCGGTGCTCACGCCGCAGGAGAGCGAGGCGCTTTTCCACGTGCTCGGGCAGATGGTGGCGCAGGGCCTGTCCATTATTTTCATCAGCCACAAGCTCGCCGAGGTGCTGCGCGTCTCTGACCGGGTGGCTGTGCTGCGCCAGGGCCGCCTGGTGGCGCAGGCGCGTTCTGCCGACACCAGCCAGGCCCAGCTTGCGCAGTGGATGGTGGGCCATGCCGTTGGCGCGCCGCAGCGTCACCCGGCGCAGCGCACGGGCGAGGCCGTGTGCGTGCTGCGCGACGTATGCACGCCCGCCGGGCGGGACCGGCTTGACCGGGTGTCGCTGGCATTGCACAGCGGAGAAATTGTGGCCGTTGCCGGAATCTCGGGCAACGGGCAGGTGGCCCTGGCAGAAGTGCTGTCAGGGACGCGGGGCATCGCCAGCGGCGAGGTTCGCCTGCTGGGCGCACCGCTGCCGAAGTCGCCCGCCCAGCTCACGGCGCTGGGTGTGGCGCGCATTCCTGAAGACCGCCACGCCGTTGGCGTGGTGGGGGACCTGCCGGTGTGGGAGAACGCGGTGTCGGAGCGGCTGCGCAGCCGGCTGTTTTCGCGCTTTTCCTGGGTGCGGCGGCGGGCTGCCCTGGCCTATGCGCAGGCGCTCATCGCCCGCTTTGATGTGCGCGGAGCCGGCCCGCTGGCGCCGGCCCGGTCGCTGTCCGGGGGCAATATGCAAAAGCTGATCCTGGGCCGGGCGCTGATGCATCCGGCCGGCACCGGCACCCCGCGGCTGATCGTGGCGCACCAGCCCACCTGGGGCCTGGACATCGGTGCCGTGGCCTATGTGCAGGCCCAGCTGATCGCGGCACGCGAGGCCGGGGCCGCGGTGCTGCTGCTGTCGGGCGACCTGGACGAAGTGCTCACCCTGGGTGACCGGGTGGCAGTGATGCACCGCGGGCACCTGAGCGAGGCCGTGCCGGCGGCGCAGTGGACGCGCGAGTCCATTGGCCTGGCAATGGCCGGTGCCCGCCCACACGAGGACGCCCATGCGGCTTGAAAAACGCCAGCAGACGTCGCCCCTGGCCTGGGTGCTGGCGCCTTTGGGCGCAGTTGGCTTCACCCTGCTGGTCAGCGCACTGCTGGTGCTGTGGGCCGGTGCACCGGTGGGGCGCACCTACCTGCTGCTGCTGCAGGGCGGCTTCGGCTCGGTGTTTGCGCTGAGCGAAACCCTGACGCGGGCCATCCCACTGATCCTGACCGGGCTGGCCGCCACGGTGGCGTTCCGGGCGCGGCTGTTCAACATTGGTGCCGAGGGGCAGCTCTACGCCGGCGCACTGGCTGCAGTGGCGGTGGGCGGCGCCCACGGCGGCACCGGCTGGGACTTGCCGCCGGCACTGCTGTTTGGGCTGATGCTGGCCGCGTCCGCTCTGGCCGGGGCACTGCTCTTGCTCGGCCCGGCCCTGATGAAAGCGCGCCTGGGCGTCGATGAGGTGGTGACCACGCTGCTGCTGAACTTCATTGTGCTGCTGCTGGTGTCCATGATGCTCGACGGCCCCATGAAAGACCCCACCGCCATGGGCTGGCCGCAAAGCGTGGCGCTGCTGCCCGAGCTCGAACTGTCCAAACTGATTGCCCAGACGCGGGTCCACTCCGGTTTGCTGGCAGGCATGGGGCTGGCGCTGGGACTGTGGGTGCTGATGCGCTACACCGTGCTGGGGTTTGACATCCGTGCCCTGGGTGCCAATGCGGGCGCTGCGGCGTTTGTGGGCGTTCCCGTGACGCGCACCCTTGTCTGGGTGGCGGTGCTCTCAGGCGGGCTGGCCGGGCTGGCTGGCGCCATTGAAGTGGCCGGCCGCACCAGTTACCTCACCCTGGACATGTCGCCGGGCTATGGCTATAGCGGTATCGTGATCGCGATGCTGGCCGGCCTGCAGCCGCTGGGCGTCTTGTTCGCCGGCGTGTTTGTAGCGGGCATGCTCGTCGGCGCGGACAGCATGAGCCGCGCTGTGGGCGTGCCGACCTACATTGCCGATGTGATCGTGGCCGCCTCGCTGATCTCGGTGCTGGTGGCCGGTGCCCTGGCGCAGTACCGGGTGCGCTGGAAATGAGGGGCCCGGCATGAGCGAACTGCAAGACATCCTGGCAAACCCCGCGTTCTGGGTGGCGGTGCTGCGCATTGCCACGCCACTGATTCTGGGCACGCTGGGCGTGCTGCTGTGCGAACGCGCCGGGGTGCTCAACCTGGGCATTGAGGGCACGATGGTCGCCGGGGCTTTCACTGGCTGGCTGGCGGTCTATGCCGGTGCGCCGCTGTGGACCGGGGTGCTGGTGGCAGCGCTGACCGGTGCCGTGCTGGGCCTGCTGCATGCCTTTCTGACGGTGGTGATGGCGCTGTCTCAGCATGTGGCCGGCCTGGGCATCACGCTGCTGGCGACGGCGCTGAGCTACTACGGCTACCGCGTGAGCTTTCCGAAGGTGGCCACGCCGCCCACCATCACCCCGTTTGCAGAAATGCACTGGCTGGGGCTACCGGTCCTGTCGCAGCAGACGCCGCTGACCCTGCTGGCGCTGGTGGCGGTGCCGCTGCTGGGCTACCTGCTGTACCGCACGCCGCTGGGGCTGGCGCTGCGCATGGTGGGCGAGAACCCGCACGCGGCTGAGGGCCAGGGCCTGTCGGTGGTCGCGGTGCGCAGCGGTGCCATTGTTGCGGGCTCGGCCTTGATGGGGGTGGCCGGCGCATTCCTGACGCTGTCGGCCTTCAACGCCTTCTTTTTCAACATGGTCAACGGCCGGGGCTGGATTTGCGTGGCGCTGGTGGTGTTTGCCTCGTGGCGTCCGGGCAAGGCCCTGCTGGGTGCCTTGCTGTTTGCCTTTTTTGATGCCCTGCAACTGCGCCTGCAACAGGCGGGCAGCGCCGTTTTCCCCTACCAGGTCTACCTGATGCTGCCCTACGTGCTGTCGATCCTGGCACTGGTGCTGGTAGCGCGCAAGGCCAGCTACCCCCAGGCACTGATGAAACCCTACCGCAAAGGAGAGCGCTGATGCTCGATCTGCTCGTCAAGAACGCCACCTTCCCCGACGGGCGCACCGGCATGTGCGTCGCGGTGCAGGACGGCAGGATTGTGGAGGCCGCTGCCGGCCTGGACTACCCGGCAACAGAGGTGCTGGACGCGCAGGGCCAGTTGCTGAGCCCGCCCTTTGTCGATGCGCACTTCCACATGGATGCCACGCTGAGCTACGGCCTGCCGCGCGTCAACCAGTCGGGCACGCTGCTCGAAGGCATTGCGCTGTGGGGCGAACTCAAGCCCCTGCTGACGCAAGACGCGCTGATCGCGCGCGCCTTGCAGTACTGTGACTGGGCGGCTGCCAAAGGCTTGCTCGCCATCCGCACGCATGTGGACGTGTGCGACCCGCGGCTGCTGGCGGTGGAGGCACTGCTGGAGGTCAAAAAGCAGGTAGCGTCCTACATCGACCTGCAGCTGGTGGCCTTCCCGCAGGACGGGGTGCTGCGCGGGCCGCAGGGTGCAGACCAGCACCTGCACAACCTGCTGCGCGCGCTCGACCTGGGCGTCGATGTGGTGGGCGGCATTCCGCACTTTGAGCGCACCATGGCCGACGGCGCTGCCAGCGTGCGCCTGCTGTGCGAGCTGGCCGCCGAGCGCGGCCTGATGGTGGACATGCACTGCGACGAGTCGGATGATCCGCATTCGCGCCATGTCGAGACCCTGGCGTTCGAAACCCGGCGCCTGGGGCTGCAGGGCCGCGTGACCGGTTCGCACCTGACCTCCATGCACAGCATGGACAACTACTACGTGAGCAAGCTCATTCCGCTGATGGCCGAAGCCGGCCTGCATGTCGTGGCCAATCCGCTGATCAACATCACGCTGCAGGGCCGGCACGACAGCTACCCCAAGCGCCGCGGCATGACCCGGGTGCCGGAACTGCTGGCGGCCGGCATCAACGTCGCTTTCGGCCATGACTGCGTGATGGACCCCTGGTATAGCCTGGGCAGCGGCGACATGCTCGAGGTCGCACAGATGGGCCTGCACGTCGGGCAGATGACCAGCCAGGCGGCGATGCGCCAGTGCTTTGACGCGGTCACCACGCATCCGGCGCGCATCCTGCAACTGCCAGGCTATGGGTTGGCGGCCGGCTGCCATGCGGACTTTGTGCTGCTGCAGGCGCGTGACCCGGTGGAGGCGATCCGCCTGCGGGCGGCGCGCCTGCAGGTCTTCCGGCGCGGCCGGCGCATTGCCACGTCGCCGGGCAACACGGCCCAGCTGATGCTGCCAGGGCGCCCGCTGTGGACGGCTTTCATACCCGGATAACCCGCACACATCAGACGTCAAAGTAATTTAGAACAAACTATTGAGTTGTTTGAGTTTTAAAACATCGCTTCCAGAATGCGCTGCATGGCACGTTTGCCTTGCATATTTCTGGAATTTCGGATGCCGCTTCGCCCCTTTCGCCTATTTTTCGCCGCCGGCGCACTGGCGCTGCTGACCCTGGGTGCCGCCGCCGAAACCGGCCCCACCCTGCTCAACGTGTCCTACGACCCGACGCGCGAGCTGTATGCGGAAACGAACGCGGCTTTTGGCAAGTACTGGAAAGCCAAAACCGGCCAGGAGGTGGCGATCAAACAAAGCCACGGCGGCTCGGGCAAGCAGGCGCGTTCGGTCATCGACGGCCTGGAGGCCGACGTGGTCACCCTGGCGCTGGCCGGGGACATTGACGCCATCGCGAAAAACGGCAACTGGCTGCCCCGGGACTGGCAAAAGCGCCTGCCGCACAACTCGGCACCCTATACATCGACCATCATTTTTGCGGTGCGCGAGGGCAACCCCAAGGGCATCAAGGACTGGGAGTTCGTAACCAGGGCGATGTGCTGATCGCCTGTGAGAACGAGGCCTACCTGCTCGAAAAGGAGTTCGGCGCCCGCTTCGATGTGGTGGCGCCGCCGCTGAGCATCCTGGCCGAACCGCCGGTTGCCGTGGTCGACAAAAACGTGGACCGCAAGGGCACCCGTGCCGTGGCCGAGGAGTACCTGAAGTTTTTGTACACCGAGGAGGCGCAGGACATCATTGGCAAAAACTTCTACCGCCCGGCCGTCTCTGACAAAGCCAGGGCGAAGTACGCCAAGCAGTTCGCCAGGGTCAAGCTTTTTACCGTTGACGAGGCCTTTGGCGGTTGGGAAAAGGCCGACAAAGAGCACTTTGCCGATGGGGCCAATTTTGACCAGATTTATACGCGAAAATAAGCGCCCACAGGTCCTCGCCGTTTCGGCCAATGCTATATATTCAAGAGCAGCAGGCGCACATTCGGCGAGGGATTGCGCTCAACCGATTGTATTTTTCCGTTGCCTCACCCCACACCATGTTCGGCCTGCCCACGCCTTCAAACACCGCCGTTTCCAAGCCCGGGGCCTGGGAGGTGGAGTGGCCAACGTGGCTGCTGTGGGGCGTGATCTGGGCCTGTTGGCTCGCCCTGGTCAGCGCAGGTGGCGAACTACCGGGCTGGGTCCGCGCACCGCTGCTGGTCGTGCTGCTGGCCTGGTACCTGAGCTTTCAACACGAGCTCATCCATGGCCACCCCACTTCCAATGCTGCCTTCAACCGCCTGCTGGGGCTGCCACCGCTGGCGATCTGGTACCCGTTTGACATCTACAAGCTTGACCACCTCAAGCACCATGAAGACACGTACCTGACCGTGCCCGGCGTGGATACCGAAAGCAATTACGTCACGGCCGAACAGGCCGAGCGCATGGGCGCTGCAGCGCTGTGGCTGCTGCGCTCGCAGCGCACCGTGCTGGGCCGGCTGCTGCTGGGCCCGGCCATCATGATCACCAGCCTGGCGGCCAGGGCATGGCGCGACCTGGTGGATGGCAACTGGCGCGCGCTTCGGGTTTGGGCGGTTCACATTCCCCTGGTGGCCTTGCTGCTGTGGCTGCTGGGCAGTTACACCACCATCTCGCCCTGGCAGTACTGCTTTGGCATCGCCTACCCGGCGCTCGGTCTGGTGATGCTGCGCTCGCTGTACGAGCACCGTCCCGGCACCCTGCCCGCGCACCGCACGGTCATCAACGAATCCGGTCCGCTGTGGCGCCTGCTGTTTCTCAACAACAACTACCACGCAGTGCACCACGCTTACCCGGAACTTTCCTGGTACCGCATTCAGGTTGCTTATGCCGCAGACCGCGCCGGTTACCACAGCCGCAACGGCGGTTTTGTGGTGGAGGGTTACAACTGCCTGATCCGCCAGTACGCCTGGACGCCGGTGGACAGCCCGGTGCTGGCCACCGCGCAGCAAGCACCGCGGCGGGCCCCGCAACCGCCCGCGGCGGCCACCGGTTCGTGACGGTTGCCGCACTGCCCATGTATGCCGCGCCTGGGGCGGCGCTGCAGGCCTTCTGGGAAGCGCTGGCTGCCCTGCTGCAAGCGCACAGCAGTGCAGCGCTGCCCGAGACGCTCAGCCGGCCGGACGACCTGCATGCCCATTGGTTACGGGACGATCTGCTGCTGAGCCAAACCTGCGGCTTTCCGCTGAGTACCGCGCTGGGGGACCAAGTGCAGGTACTCGGTGCCTTTGCCTACACGGTGGCCGGCGCCGACGGCGTGCAATGCCGCAGCCAGCTGGTCTGCCGCAGCAGCGATGCGCGCACCCGCCTGGAAGCCTTCCAGGGCAGCACCCTGGCCTACAACAGCACCGATTCACAGTCGGGCTACAACGCCCTGCGGGCCCTGGTGGCGGGCAGCAGCAGCGCGCGTCCGTTCTTTGGCCAGTCGATTGGTGTGGGCTCGCACGCCCAGGCGCTGGCCAGCGTGCTGGCGGGCGCGGCGGACATGGCGGCGATTGACTGTGTCACGCTGGCACTGTGGCAGCGCGACAACCCGGCTATGGCCCGCGGCATCCGGGTGTTTGGCCAAAC
>Ga0007796_10000176_pt1 | contig 17719 bp, 28 predicted proteins | sample CryBogmetaGMA0M_FD_60373 | JGI IMG/M metagenome (GOLD analysis project Ga0007796, IMG submission 60373) | Freshwater microbial communities from Crystal Bog, Wisconsin, USA - MA0M | ecosystem: Environmental > Aquatic > Freshwater > Lake | place: Crystal Bog, Wisconsin, USA | collected 2009-07-06 | reverse complement strand
TACCAAGTCCGTTGTTTTACTCGAAATTTACGACGAGCAAATTTTTTAAAAACTTGGGGAGCTGAATTAGTCTTTGGTGATTTAAGTTTACCAGAAACAATTCCTCCGGCTTTAAAAGGTATCTCATTAATTATAGATGCATCAACAATTCGTCCCAATGATGATAAAAATGCAGAATTAATTGATTGGAAAGGTAAACAAGCTCTTGTTGAAGCAGCGAAATTGGCAAAAATCAAAAAGTTTATTTTTTTTTCAATTCTTGGCGATGAAGAAAATGAAAATAATCCTTTAATTGATTTAAAGTTAAAAGTAACCAAATTACTAGAAGAATCTTCAATTTCTTGCACAATTTTTAAGTGCTCTGGATTTTTTCAAGGAATTATTAATCAATACGCTATACCAATTTTGGAAAACAAAAGTATTTGGTTGATTGGTAATTTAAACCCCATTGCTTATGTCGATACAACAGATGCAGCTTATGTTATTGTCAAGTATCTTTCCGATACAACTCCTGGTACAAAAATCTTTTCGTTAGTGGGAAAGAAATTTTGGACATCAGAAGAGATTGTAGCTCTGTGCGAACGATTATCGGGAAAAAAAGCAAAGATATTATATATACCTAATTTAATTTTAATTCTGTTAAAAAAGGTTTTTCGATTTTTTGAATTTACTTGGAATATTGCAGACCGATTACAATTCTCAGAAATTCGTTTAAATTTTGAATTAGGAAGAAGTTGTCTAGAAGTAGATTGGCCTAATGAAAGATTAAGTTTGGAAAATTACTTACAGGAATATTTTGGAAAAATATTAAAAAAATTAAATGAAGCAAACTTTCAACAATCAAAACAAAATAATGAAATATCATTTTTGTAAGGGCTTGAGTTTCAATTAAGAATTTAAACTTGACTATTGCGCATAGGAATACTAAATTTGTATGAAATCAAGTTATAGGGGTTGTAGTTCAATCGGTTAGAGCACTGCCCTGTCACGGCAGAAGTTGCGGGTTCGAGTCCCGTCAGCCCCGCATTTTATTAAAACATTTAAATATGTATTAAAACAATATTTAAATGTTTTTATTTATTTAATAATTAATAACTTTTAATTTCGACATCTACACCGCCAGAAAGATCAATATTTCTAAGATTTTCAATAGTTATTTCACTTGGATAATACAAATCAATTAAACGTTTATGCGTTCGTATCTCAAAATGCTCACGCGCATCTTTATTAACATGCGGTGAACGTAATACACAATAAATTCTCCGTTTTGTTGGTAATGGAATTGGCCCAATAATTTTTACAGAGGTTGTATTTAAAACATTAATGATTTTAGCACAGGATTCATCTAAAATCTTTGAATTATAGGCTTTAAGCGCTATACGAAGCTTTTGAGGTTTATATAATTGCATTATATGAAACTATTGTAAAATTTTTGATACAACACCTGCACCTACGGTTCTTCCACCTTCACGGATAGCAAAACGCATCCCTTGTTCAATAGCAATCGGATTAATTAATTCTGCAGTCATTTTAATACGATCCCCAGGCATTACCATTTCAGCAAGACTACCGTCATCCCCTGTAAATTGAACAATTGTTCCGGTAACATCAGTAGTACGTACATAAAATTGAGGACGATAACCTGTAAAAAATGGAGTATGGCGCCCGCCTTCTTCTTTACTTAAAATATAAACTTCGGCTTCAAATTTTTTATGAGGCGTTATAGACCCAGGCTTTGCAAGAACCATGCCTCTTTCTATGTCTGTTTTTTGGATGCCGCGAATTAAAATACCTACATTATCACCCGCCATTCCTTGATCGAGTGTTTTTTGAAACATTTCGATACCTGTCACAGTTGTTGTTTTAGTATCTTTTAAACCTATTAGTTCAACAGAGTCACCTACAGAAACAACACCTCTTTCAATTCTGCCTGTTGCTACTGTTCCTCTTCCTGTAATAGAAAAAACATCTTCAATAGCCATTAAAAATGTTTTTTCAATATCTCTTTCGGGTGTTGGAATATAATTGTCGATTGCATCCATTAAATCATAAATTAAATCTACCCATTTGTCTTCGCCACGCGGTTTGGGACCATTTTCAACTGCTTGGAGTGCTAATAAAGCTGAACCTGAAATAAATGGTATATCATCGCCTGGAAAATCATAACTTTGTAGAAGCTCTTGTACTTCTAATTGTACTAGTTCTAATAACTCTGCATCATCTACTTGATCAGCTTTATTTAAAAAAACAACCAGATACGGTACACCCACTTGTTTCGCAAGCAAAATATGTTCTCTTGTTTGTGGCATTGGTCCATCCGCAGCTGAAACAACTAAAATTCCACCATCCATTTGTGCAGCTCCCGTAATCATGTTTTTCACATAATCGGCATGCCCAGGACAGTCTACATGTGCATAATGACGATTAGCTGTTTCATATTCAATATGAGCCGTATTTATAGTAATACCTCGTGCTTTTTCTTCAGGGGCTGAATCAATTTCATCAAATTTTTTTGCTTGTTTTGCGTTATAAAATGCTAAAGTTGCTGATATTGCAGCCGTTAACGTTGTTTTGCCATGATCTACATGCCCAATTGTACCAATATTAATGTGGGGTTTTGATCGTTGAAATTTTTCACGTGCCATAATTAATTTTAAATTGTTATTTTTTTACGATATAGTAATAAAGAGTTTTTCAAATACTTTTGGCGTTAATTTAACTCTAATATTTAAAATGTGCAAATGCTTTATTTGCTTCTGCCATTTTATGGGTTTGCTCTTTTCTTCTTATTGCATTTCCTGCTTCTTTTGCGGCGTCCATTAATTCATTGGCTAACTTTTGTGCCATACTTTTTCCACTACGTTCACGTGCAAATTCTGTAATCCATTTTAAGGAAATATTTGTACCTCGATAAGTCCGAATTTCCAAAGGTACTTGATAAGTTGATCCTCCAATCCGCCTTGCCTTTACCTCAACTTGAGGTGTAACATTTTTTACCGCTTTTTCAAGTATTAAGATCGGATTTTCGTCACTTTTAGTAGTTATGATTTCAAGTGCTTGGTAGACTATACGTTGTGCTAAAGATTTTTTTCCTGATTTAAGAATTCGTGATACTAATAAAGTCACTAATCTACTATTATAAATTGAATCCGGTTGTGCCAATATTCTTGAAGCTTTATTTCTGCGAGACATAATTTTTTAAAAAATTATATTTTTATTTTTTAACTTTTTTACCGCCATATTTTGAACGACTTTGTTTTCGATCTTTTACACCTGCAGCATCTAAAGTTCCTCTGATTATATGATATCTACAGCCGGGTAAGTCTTTAACTCGACCACCTCGAATTAAAACAACAGAATGCTCTTGAATGTTATGACCAATTCCCGGAATATAAGCTGTGACTTCAAAACCTGTTGTTAAACGAACGCGTGCAACCTTTCGTAATGCAGAATTGGGTTTCTTTGGTGTCGTAGTATACACACGAGTACAAACACCACGTCGTTGAGGGCAAGATTGAAGTGCAGGTGATTTTGTTTTCTTTTTATAGAATGTACGTTCAAATCGAACTAATTGTTGTATTGTAGGCATATAAATAATAGCAATTATTTTTAATTATCGATCCCATATTTACGAAGAAATCGCTCTACGCGTCCTTCAGTATCAAGAATTTTTTGGTAGCCTGTATAAAAAGGATGATTCCCGGACCAAATATCAACATTTAATCTAGGCTTTGTCGATCCAACTTTCATAATAAGCTGACCATCACAGTATACTTTTGCATTAGGAAACCATTGTGGATGAATGTTCGGTTTAGCCATGTTCTAATTTTTAAATTTATTAACGTTTTGAGAACTGTGGTGCTTTTCTAGCTTTATGAAGGCCATATTTTTTTCTTTCTTTTGCCCGAGCATTTCGAGTTAAATAACCAGACGGTTTTAATAAAAGACGGTTATTTGATGTCATATAACATAAAGCTCTAGCAATTCCTAATTTTATAGCATCTACTTGACTTTTTATTCCCCCACCATGCGTATTAACGTATATATCGTAGGTATTTTCTAAATTTAGTTTAATTAAGGGTGCCTTTGACGTTGTAATATATTCAGAATTAAATTGTAAGTACAGTTCTCCTGGTTTATGATTTACAGTCATAGAACCAGTGCCTGGAACAAGAATAACTTTTGCAACAGAAGTCTTACGCCGTCCAATACCAAAATATGTTGATTGTCCATTTGGAATCACATTACACATAAATTTGTTTTATGATAATTTTTTTTTAATAATATATTAGTTCAAAGATTAACCCAATATTTAATCTTGTCTGTTTACAATCGTTTAAAAAATTTTAATTTAAACTTTTACCAAATTTTGCTTTTAATCTAAAACAAACTTCATCTGCTGATTTTTGACCAAAATTTTTAAATCCAAGCAAATCTTTCTGCGAATATTTTAATAACTCTCCTAAACTATTAATGTTTGCCCGCTTTAAACAATTGTATGCACGCACGGATAATTCAAGTTCTTCAATTAAAATATTATCGAATTCCGCATTTAAATTATTAGTTTTCGGAACTAAATTTTCAATAGGGAAAGAAGTAATTTTTTTTGGCAAATCTAAAATTCGTAAAGAATCAAAAATATTTTGTAAAATATCAGATGCATAATTTAGTGCATCAATTGGTTTTATACTCCCATTTGTCGATATTTCAAGTATTAAAGTTTCAGCATTACTTAAAATATTATCTTCCGACGTTTCAATAAAAAAGTTTGCTTTTTTTACAGGCATATATATTGCATCAATAGCGAGAAAACCTTTCGGTAAATCATTACTTTGCTTTAATGAATATCCCTCTCCTTTTTTAATTAAAAATTCCATCTCAATAGTACTTGTTGCGGTTACAGTAGCAATATATTGATTTGGTTCAACAAACTCTATTTCTGTAGGTAAAGCAATCTCCTTTGCTGTTATAATTCCAGGCCCAGTGTAAAGTAGACGGCAGCAAACAGATTCAGTTATAGAACCTTTTAATATTATTTGTTTTATATTTAATAAAATATCAATTACATCTTCTTTTATGTTAGGAACAACAGAAAACTCATGATTAATATTCGCAATCCTAACACCAGAAAAGCTTAACCCCTCCAAATCAGATAATAAAACTCTTCGAAGTGCATTACCAATTGTTATTCCTTGTCCTTTCTTTAATGGTCCTATAGCAAATCGAGAAAAAATATTATTAATTTCTTTTGTTTGAGATTCTAAACAATGAATTTGTAACATTACAAGATTGAATAAACTACTAATCTTTTAAGCTTTGATTTGCTTAATATACCGTTAAAGCCTTTAACTTATACTCTTCGTTTTTTTGGAGGTCTACAGCCATTATGCGGAATGGGAGTAATATCTTTTATTACTAAAATTTCAAGACCACAACCCTGTAATGCTCGGATAGCTGTTTCACGACCACTACCAGGGCCACTCACAATAACTTCTGCCTGTCTCATACCCTGCTCGTAGGCTTGAGCAGCAACTTTTTCCGCTGCAGATTGAGCTGCGAAGGGAGTTCCTTTTTTAGCTCCTTTAAATCCGGTACCGCCTGCTGAGGCCCAAAAAAGGGTGTTACCAGTTTTATCTGTTATATTTACAATCGTATTATTAAAGGTTGATTTAATATGGACAATACCTGTAACAATAGTTTTTTTAATTTTTTTCGTTGAAAATCGTTTAATTTGTTTAACCATAAACCTATTTTAAAATATACAATATGCTACTTAGATTTTTTAGCAACAACTTTAATTTTTCCTTTTCTAGTTCGTGCATTTGTCCGTGTTCGTTGACCTCTTACCGGTAATCCTACTCGGTGACGACGTCCGGCGGATGATCCAATCTCTGTTAAACGCTTAATATTTTGTGCATATATGCGACGAAGGTCACCTTCTGTTTGATAATTTTCATCTATTACTGTTCTGATTCTAGTTATTTCTTCATCTGTTAAATCAATACAGCGTGTATGCGCGGATACGTTAGCGTCTTGGATAATTTTTTTTGCACTTGTGGGTCCAATTCCAAAAACATAGGTTAAGCCTATATCAATTCGTTTATTACGAGGGAGATCTATTCCTGAAATACGTGCCATTTTTTTATTTTTTAACTATTATGATTTTTGTTTTGCTCTTCCTTGTCTAACTTTTAAACGAGGATCCGTTTTACAAATCACGTAAATTCGACCACGCCTTTTAACAATTTTACAATCTTTTGAGCGATTTTTTAAATTACCTATAGAGCTTACAACTTTCATATAATATTTTTTTCAATTAATACAGATAAACTTAACTTAGTTAAACTAAAAAGTCTATACTTTTTTAAAACCTTCGTAATTGCGAGAAATTAGATATCCTCTAATTTGAGCTGTGACATCTGTGATTACTCCAACTAATATTAAAAGTGAAGTAACATTTTTAAAAACATTAAATTCAAAAATATTTCCTAATATAATAGGAAAAAAAGCTAAAAACGCTAAAAATATCCCCCCTAAAAATGCTAATCGACTTATTGTTTGCTTTAAATATTCAGTTGTTTGAGTTCCTTGCCTTACAGCTGGAATATTGTAAGCCATTTTAGCCAAATTTTCTGAAATATCATTAGGTTTTAATACTAATAGAGAATAAAAGTTACTAAAAAATATTACCAGAAAAATATTTATTGTGAAATAAGCTAATGTTGTCATTAAGGGAAGAAATTGTAACTCCTTTCCAAAATTTGAATTTGAAAATATTTGAAGAGGATAATATAGAAACGAAGCAATGGTTGAACTAAAAACTAATGGCATTATCCCACCTTGGTTTAATTTTATTGGAATATAACTATTTTTTAATTCGTTAATATTTGAATTTTTTTCGGTATAATTCAAATTTAATTGTTTTGCTGAAATAATGTTAATCTTTTTATACGCGTCTTGAAATAACACAATGGTTAAAACAATAAGAAAATATAATAACGTTGCTTGTCCTAGTAAATAAAGTACATTCGTATATTCTAAACTTTGTATCTTTTGTGTAAACTCCTTGAACGTACTTGGAATACTTCCAATAATATTAATAAAAATAATCATAGACGAACCATTACCTAAGCTTTCTTCGGTGATTAGTTCTGCAAACCACATGGATAGTAATGAACCAGTAGTTAAAGATAGAATTATTTTAAGAGCGACGAAATTATTCCAATCAAATGTAAGAGGCTTTACAAAAAAAAATGCAATCGCGGTACTAAATATAATAGCCCATATAAACGTCAGATATCTCGTATAACGATTTAGCTTTTGTCGCCCGATGGATCCTTCTTCTTTTTGTAATTTTTCTAAACTCGGTACTACCGAAGTTAATAATTGAATAATTATTGACGAATTTATATAAGGAAGAATCCCAAGCGATCCAATACCTAAAAATGAGCTTCCTGTTAAAGTTTTTGCCAAACCAAACATTGAGTTTACATTTTGCCCTTGAGTAAAAATATCTAAATCAATATTTGGTATTGGGATATAAAGGCCTAATCGCACTAATAATAATAGAAATAAAATTTTTAGTATTTTATTTTTTAATGATATTGTGGTCTGAGATGATATCATGTTAATTCTGTAACCATTTACATTTAGCCATTATAAGATTGTAATAAACTTAATCCATTTATAGTAGCTCTTGCATTATTTAATAAATTTTTCGAACCAAGTTGTTTTGATAAAATATTTTTAATGCCTGCTAATTCTAATACAGTTTTTATTGAACCTCCCGCAATTACCCCTGAACCTGCAGCAGAAGGACGTAAAATTAACTTCGCCGCACCAAAATTGCCATTTATTGGATGAGGTATAGAATTTGAACTAGTTAAGGAAATAGAAATAATATTTTTTTTGCCGTCTGTTACACCTTTTCGAACGGCGGTTATTACATCGGCAGCCTTTCCAACACCAACGCCTACTTTCCCTTGTTCATTACCAACTACAATTACGGCTCGAAAGCTCATTTTTTTACCGCCTTTGACAACTTTTGTAACTCTTTCTATTGAAACAACTCTTTCAAGCCAATCTGATTTTGTTTTTAAAAGTTTTTTACCAGTAGACATATTTTTCTTTTTTTAACATTTTTTTAAATTATTTTTTGCCTGTCTTTCCTACTTTGCGACGAATAAATTCTCCATCATAAGCTATTCCTTTACCCTTGTAAGGTTCTGGTGATCGAACAGAACGAATTTTAGCAGCAAATTCTCCAACTGCATCTTTTTCTATACCTGATACTAAAACAGTCGTTGGAGATTCAATTTTTATTGTTAAAGTGACTGGGACGATCATACGCACGGGGTGACTATATCCCATATTTAAAACTAAATCTTTTCCATCTAATTGGGCACGATATCCAACTCCGGTTATTTGCAGCCTTTTACTAAAACCTTCGGATACACCAATTACCATATTTGATACAAGCGTACGTGACAAGCCATATAAGGCTTGAGACAACTTTGTTTCTTCTACCTTTTCTAAAATAAGTTTTTGCTGTTCATCATTTTTGGTACAACAAATAAGCGAAGGTAGAATATGAGAAAGACTTCCTTTAGGGCCATCAACAAGTAGTTTTTGCCCATTAATTTTTACATTAACTTTTTGAGGTATAAGAATAAATTGTTTACCTATTCGAGACATCTTTTTTTTAGTTTTTTTGTTAAATTACCAAATATAGCATAATATTTCACCACCAATTCCTTCTTCTCGAGCTTTTTGATCCGTCATTAAGCCCTTTGAAGTTGAAATTATCGATATACCAAAGCCTCCTAAAATACGGGGAATATTTTTAGCTTTATTATATAATCTTAGGCCCGGGCGACTGATTCTAACAATTTTTTTAATAACTGGTGTTCGATCTTTTCCATTATATTTAAGAGATAAAAGTAGTGAACCACTAAACTCATTTTTCAATTCTTCAAATCCTTCAATAAAGCCCTCTTTTACTAGTAGAATAGCAATATTACGCGTAACTTTGGTTGCTGTAATATGAACAATTTGATGTTTTGCTAAACTTGCATTACGAATTCTAGTTAACATATCTGAAATAGTATCTTTGCTCATATCTTTAAACTATATTAAAAAACTAAATTGCTTTATATGGCAGTCCTAAATTTTTAAGAAGAGCCAACGCTTCTTCATCAGTTTTTGCAGTGGTAACAATCGATATATCAAATCCTCTCATCTGTGTAACTTGATCATAAGAAATTTCAGGAAAAATTAATTGTTCTGTTAAACCGAGATTATAGTTTCCCTTACCGTCAAATCCATTTGGATCGATACCTCGAAAATCCCTAATCCTAGGTAAAACAATATTAATTAACTTTGTTAAGAAATTATACATCCGATCACGTCTTAATGTTACCGAGCCACCAACAGGCATTTCTTCACGAATTTTAAACCCCGCGACAGACTTTCTTGCTTTATTTATTGTAGGCTGTTGGCCTGAAATTGTCGCAATTTCTTTAAGACTAAGTTCTAATTCTTTGGAATTTTTTGAAACATCTCCCAATCCACGATTAATTGAGATTTTAACTAATTTTGGTACCTGTTCAATATTCTTGTAATTAAAATCCTTTATCATTAAAGGAACAACTTTTTCTTTATATAGTACTTTTAAATCTTTATGCATTAGTTAATAAATTTTAGATTACGTTTAATATAGTCAATTAAAGTACTTCCGGAGCAAGGGAAATAATTTTTGTAAATCCTTTTTCTTTTAATTCTCTTGCAATAGGACCAAAAACCCTTGTTCCTCGTGGATTGTTTTCCTTATTGATAATAACAGATGCATTGTCATCAAAACGTATTCGTGAACCATCTTTTCGTCGTATAGAGTATTTAGTTCGAACAATAACCGCTCTTACAACGTCTGAACGTTTAACTGTTAAATTAGGCGTTGCGTCTTTAACAACTCCAATTATGACATCTCCAACATAACCGTAACGACGATTTGTTCCAAGGATACGTATACACATTAAATTTTTTGCTCCACTGTTATCAGCAACTTTTAAGCAAGTTTGTGGTTGTATCATGTTTTATTAGGTTTAAGATTTTCTTATAATATCGATTAAAATCCAATTTTTTGTTTTACTAATTGGACGTGTTTCACGTATTCTAACTTTATCGCCAATTTCACTTTTAAAGTTTTCATTATGAACGGCGTAACGCTTCGTTTTTGTAACAATTTTACTATAACGTTTATTCATCACACGGTCATTCACGGCAACTATACACGTTTTTTCCATTTTATTACTAACAACAATACCTAATTTTTCTTTTATGGCCATTATGTGCAAAGGGTTTAAAATTAACGACTGATTATTTTTGTTTTAATGGGAAGTTTATATGCAGCTAATTTTAAAATTTTATGTGATTGTTCTTCATCCAATCCATTAATTTCAAATAAGATTGCACCAGGTTTTATAACAGCCACCCAATAATCAACTGATCCTTTACCCGACCCCATACGTGATTCAGCGGCACGCTCTGTAATTGGTTTATCAGGAAAGATTCGAATCCAAATCTTTCCTGATTTTTTTACATAACGAGTAATACTACGACGGGCAGCTTCAATTTGTCGTGATGTTAACCAAACTGGTTCAATTGCTTGTAAGCCATAATCACCAAAAACAACCGTATTGGAATTTGACATGCCTTTAAGTCTTCCTCTATGAACCTTACGAAATTTTGTTCTTTTCGGCAGTAGCATATTTTTTTTAATCGATTACTTTAAATTATTTCTTTATTAAAAATCCAAACTTTTATACCCAAAACTCCATAAACTGTGTGGGCTTCAACCGTAGCATAACTAATATCAGCCCTTAATGTTTGAAGTGGAACTCTTCCTTCTCGTACCCATTCCGCACGAGCAATTTCAGCTCCATTAAGTCGGCCCGATACTTGTATTTTAAAACCTTTGACACCACTTTTTTGCAGCATTTGTGTCGTTTGTCGAATCGCTTTTCTAAAAGCTACCCTTTTTTCTAATTGACTAGCTAAAGATCGAGCGACTAGTGAACTTTCATGTTCACTATTATTAATCTGTATGACTTTAATACGAATTAATTTAGATTCTTGTAATAATCTTTTAATTTTTGTTTTTAACTCTAAAATAGTCCCTTCTGTATCAGTAGCTGTAGCTAAAGCCTTTGGACGAGCAGCATAAATAACTAATTCAATTTGATTGACTTTGCGATTTATTTCCAATTTAGAAATTTTAGCTTTGTTATAAATCAAAGAAAATTCCTTTTCAAAAAAACTTCTAATTTTAAAATCCTCTCTTAAAATTTTACTGAAGCTATTATAACTTGCATACCACGTAGAGTTATGCGGTTTATTTATACCGATACGAAAACCAGTTGGATGTGTTTTTTGTCCCACAACTTAATATATGATAAATGTTATAAAATTAATATTTTTTAAAATTAAATTATGCTGCAACGACTATGGTGATATGAGAAGTTGGCTTTTGAATTTTAAATGCACGACCTTGAGCACGGGGGCGAAACCTTTTCATAGTCGTCCCTGAATTAGCAAACGCAGATTTTATAATTAAATTTTTTTCATTTAACCCTTTATTATGCTTAGCATTTGAGGCGGCTGAACGTAAAACTTTTATAATTGGTTCACATGATGTATAAGGCAAAAATTCCAAAATTAAGAGTGCATCACTATAAGTTTTTCCTTGGATTTGCTGTAAAACACGACGTATCTTATTTGGTGCCATTCTAATATATTTAGAAACAGCCAACGCTTCATTTTCTTGTATTGATAATTTTTTCATTAAAGATGACTAACGTTTTGCTTTTTTATCTTTTTTAATATGAGATTTAAATGTTCTTGTTGGAGAAAATTCACCTAATTTATGTCCAATCATTTGATCTGTTATAAAAACAGGTAAATGTTGATGGCCATTGTAAACGGCAAAAGTATGTCCAATCATATTTGGCAAAATTGTTGTTGACCGTGACCAAGTTTTAATAATTTCTTTTTTTCCGGATAAATTTAATATATCAATTTCCTCAATAATTGAGGAAGATACATATGGACCTTTCTTTAAAGAGCGTGACATATATCTATATGTGTTTCAATAAAATGTTATTTGTTTAACTTCTTGAGCGTAAAATATATCTACTACTCATTTGTTTTGGTTTGCGAGTTTTTATACCTAAGGCTGGTTTGCCCCATGGAGTAACTGGCTTAGAGCGTCCTATTGGTGAACGGCCTTCTCCCCCTCCATGTGGATGATCATTAGGATTTTTTACAACTCCACGTACTTTAGGTCTTTTTCCTAGCCATCTTTTACGACCTGCTTTACCAAGAGTTACGTTAATAAACTCGATATTACCAACTTGTCCTAATGTTGCACAACACTTTTTATTTACTAAACGAATTTCATTCGAAGGTAATTTTAAGGTTACGAAATCTCCTTCTTTCGCAATCAATTGTGCATATGTTCCGGCTGCTCGTGCAATTTGGCCTCCTTTTCCTAGCGTTAATTCAATATTATGCACAATACTGCCTAAAGAAATATACTCTAGTGGTAATCTATTTCCAATTTCAATTGGACTTGTCGAACCAGAAAATAATTTTGAGCCAATTTTTAAACCACGTGGTGAAATAATGTATTTTTTTGATCCATCGTCATAATATAATTTCGCAATTCTTGCATTTCTATTAGGATCATACTCAATGCTAACTACTTTCGCACCTACCGTGGTTTCTTTTCGCTTAAAGTCTATAATTCGATATTTTTTTTTATGGCCTCCTCCACGTCCTTGTAATGTTATAATTCCCCTATTATTTCTTCCATTACATCGCTTTTTTCCATAACTTAAAGAACGCTCAGGTTTAATTTTTGATAAGTCATCAAAAAATAAACTAGATCTTGAGCGTGTCCCAGGAGTATAAGCCCTATATAAACGAATTGGCATATAATTCTATTTTTCTTAATAAAGTAAAATTTTTCAAGTTTCTATTATACAATTTATGATTTAATCTTCAAAAATCTTAATAAAATTATCAGTTGCTAAAGTAACAATTGCTTTTTTATATTGTGATTTTTGCCCTATATACTTACCGACACGACGCTTTTTTAAAGGGCGTAATGTTGTATTAACAGAAATAACTTTTACATTAAATAATTTTTCAATAGCCTCTTTTACGTTAGGTTTGGTTGCAGTTGCAGAAACAATAAAACAATATTGTCTCTGTTCTAATAATTTAACAGTTTTTTCTGTTAACAGTGGATATTTTATGATATCAATAGATAATGTTTTAATAACATCCATAAAGGAAATTTTTGCTGATATATACTTAAAATTAAATTGAGTCTATACTTTGTATTTTTATATTCGAATTTGATTTACCGGGAACTGAACCTTGGACAACTAGAATGTTTTCTTCATGATTTATAAATAGAATCTTGCTCCGTTTAATAGTCACTGTCTTATTGCCAAGCTGACCTGCCATTTTTTTACCAGGAAAAACACGCCCGGGCGTACTTCCTGCCCCAACCGAACCCGGTAACCGATGGTTTTTTGAACCATGGGTCATTAAACCACGACTAAAATTATGCCTTTTTTGATTTCCAGTAAAACCTTTACCAATACTTTTACCTGTTATACGAACGTTTTGCCCAATAGTAAAAGAATTTAATGTGATTTCTTGGCCAAGTGTAAAACTCTCGGGATTAGGGACCCTAAATTCGCCAAACGATGAACAGATAAAATTACCACTTTTTTTTAGATGGCCTAAATTCGCTTTTGTAACGTTAGTTATTTTTTTATTTTCATAACCTAATTGAATCGAACTATAGCCATCTGTATCTATAGTTTTAATTTGGGTAATTTGACATTTTTTTGTTTTTAATAACGTCACTGGAAAAATTGTTCCAAATTCATCAAACAATTGCGTCATACCAATTTTTGTTGCAAATATACCAACAGACATAATATTATAAAAGATTTAAAACTTTTAAATTTTAATAAAAAACAAAACAAAAAAACTTTTAGTTTTTTTTTATTTGGCTAAATAGTCAGCGAAATAAGGTAAAGTAAAACAATTATAAACCAATTGAATTTGTTTTGTCTATCTTTTGTTTTTATTGTTGAAACATCTAAATTATAAGTAAAATGTTAAGTTTAAAATGTGCGGTAAATAGTAATTGTTTAGAAATTTTAAAGGAATTAATATTTGTGGATATAAACTTTTAGAACAATTACGAATCTTAAATGGCAAAAATTATAGGGATTGATTTAGGAACCACAAACTCAGTAGTGGCAGTAATGGAAGGTGGGAAACCGGAAGTAATTGTAAATGCCGAAGGTCAAAGAACAACTCCGTCGGTGGTCGCATACACAAAAAAAGGTGATTTATTAGTGGGTCAAATTGCTAAACGACAAGCAGTAATAAATCCAGAGAATACTTTTTATTCTGTAAAACGTTTTATTGGTAGAAAGACAAGTGAAGTAACCGAAGAACTTCGCCAAGTATCTTACCGTGTAATACAAACAGAAGATATTATTAAATTAGACTGTCCGGCATTAAAAAAACAATTTGCAGCTGAAGAAATCTCAGCCCAAGTTTTAAGAAAGTTAGCAGATGATGCGTCTAAATATTTAGGTGAAACTGTTAAACAAGCAGTAATTACAGTCCCAGCATATTTTAATGATTCTCAACGACAAGCAACTAAAGATGCAGGTCAAATAGCCGGACTTGAAGTATTAAGGATTATTAATGAGCCAACCGCAGCCTCTTTATCGTATGGGTTAGATAAAAAAGAAAATGAAACAATCTTAGTTTTTGATTTAGGTGGAGGAACATTTGATGTGTCAGTACTAGAAGTTGGCGATGGAGTATTTGAAGTTTTAGCAACTTCAGGTGATACACATTTAGGAGGTGATGATTTTGATGAAAAGATTGTTCAATGGTTAATTAAAGATTTCAAAGACAGAGAAGGAATCGATTTAACAAAAGATAATCAAGCACTTCAGCGACTTACGGAGGCCGCTGAAAAAGCCAAAATTGAATTATCAACATTAACTCAAACTTCTATAAATTTACCGTTTATTTCAGTTGGAGCTGATGGTCCAAAACATCTTGAGAAAGAATTAAGTCGTGCAAAGTTTGAAGAATTATGCGCCTCTTTAATTGACCGTTGTAAGACACCTCTACAAACAGCTTTAAAAGATGCAGAATTAAATCCTGAATCTATTGATCAAAATGTCTTAGTAGGTGGTTCAACTCGTATTCCTGCAATACAAACTTTAGTAGAAAATGTTTTTCGCAAAAAGCCTAATCAAACAGTAAATCCAGATGAAGTAGTTGCCGTTGGGGCCGCTGTACAAGCGGGTGTCTTAGGGGGTGAAGTCAAAGATATTTTATTATTGGATGTAACACCTTTATCTTTAGGTGTGGAAACATTGGGAGGAATTTCTACAAAAATTACACCTAGAAATACTATTATTCCAACAAAAAAATCTGAAACTTTCTCAACTGCTGTAGATAACCAACCCAATGTAGAAATTCATGTTTTACAAGGTGAGCGAGAACTTGCAAAAGATAATAAGAGTTTAGGAACATTTAGATTAGATGGAATTGCATCGGCCCCAAGAGGCGTACCTCAGATCGAAGTTACTTTTGATATTGATGCTAATGGAATATTATCTGTAACGGCTAAAGACAAAGCAACAAATAAGCAACAATCAATTACGATAACAGGTGCGTCAACGTTACCAAAAGATGAAGTGGAGAGAATGGTAAAAGAGGCACAAGAAAATGCTGCACAAGATAAGGAAAAATTACAACAAATTGATTTAAAAAATCAATCTAGCTCACTGGTATACCAAACAAAGAAACAAATGGAAGAATTTGGGCAAAAATTATCTTCTAATGAAAAAGAAAATTTAAATGAGTTAATTTTAAAACTTGAAGATGCAACTAAAAACGAAAATTATTCCGTTATGCAAGAATTAATTGAGCGTATAAAAAATAATATGTCTGAAATTAGTCAAAAAATTTATACTCAAAATTCACCCTCTGAATCTAAGAATTCCGGTACGAATGAAGATGTAATTGAAACAGATTATTCTACAGAAAAATAATTTGAATTGTTAACAATTCATTGCTTTATTTTTAAAGAACGCATTTTTCTATCAATAATTTTATTTTTTAATGCTTGTGCATTTTTAAATTATTTGTTAATTTTAAAAGGGTATGGGGCCGATGCCCGAGTGGTTAATGGGGACGGATTGTAAATCCGTTAGCATAGCTTACGTTGGTTCAAATCCGACTCGGCCCATTATTATTTATTTTATACGCATTTTAAGTATTTATAATATTAACTATATAGAGCAGCAATTAAAAAATGTCTTAAGTTTAAAAAAAATCATGTTATCTTTTTTTCTAATTGAAATATAATAGTTGGCAAGCACTTAAAATTTTAGTAAGTTTTTGTCGAACGTGTAACTTAAATTAGCTAAAGCAAAATGACCGATATATTAAAATTACAAATACCTTCTCCAACATTCGGAGGTACTACTGGTGGTTGGCTGCGTGCAGCTGAAACAGAAGAAAAATATGCTATCACTTGGACTAGTCAAAAAGAACAAATTTTTGAAATGCCTACAAGTGGTGCTGCAATTATGCAAAAAGGTGAAAATCTTTTATATTTAGCAAAGAAAGAACAATGTTTAGCACTTGGAACACAGTTAAAAACATTATTTAAAATTACTGACTATAAAATTTACCGAATATTTCCTAACAGTGAAGTTCAATATCTACACCCAAAAGATGGCGTATTTCCTGAAAAATTAAATGAAGGCCGATCAGGTGTAGGAAATATTTTTCATTCTATTGGAAAAAATATTCAACCTATAACGGTAAAATTTACTGGCCGTACAACAATTGATTAAATAAAAACCCTAAAGTTTTTTTTTAAGTTGCATTAGAAATTTTTTCAAACTTAATTAATAGTTTTCCTAGCTTTGACAAATATTTAATTAGCAACTCTATAATTAAAATTAACAGTTTATAGTTAAACTACAATTTATTGTTTGATTACAAAATTAAAAATTTAGAATCGTATGCTAAAAAATAAATTTTTAATGGGTAGTTTTTTAGCTACTCTTTTCTTTAGTTCTAATATATCATATGCAAATGCATTAGAATTAGATGAAGATACAAGAACCGTTCCTTTAGATAGTAAAGGGAACAGTGTAATTTTAACTCCAGAACAAGTAAAACGAGGCAAACGTCTATTTAACAATGCTTGCGCCATTTGCCATGTAGGCGGTTTAACAAAGACTAACCCAAATGTAGGTTTAGATACGGAATCGCTTAGTTTAGCAACCCCATCGCGTGATAACATTACTAATTTAGTAAGTTATTTTAAAGATCCTTATTCATACGATGGAATCGAATCGATTTCGGAAGTTCATCCAAGTGTTAAAAGTGCCGACATTTTTCCAAAAATGCGTTCTTTAACGGATGAAGATTTATTTGCCATCGCTGGACATATTCTTTTACAACCAAAAGTTGTCAATGAAAAATGGGGTGGTGGAAAAATTTATTATTAATCAGATTTTTTACTAACACACAGAAATACTATTAAAATGTATTATACATTTTAATAGTATTTTTTTCAAATTAGAATAGTATATAG
>Ga0007796_10000174_pt1 | contig 17781 bp, 14 predicted proteins | sample CryBogmetaGMA0M_FD_60373 | JGI IMG/M metagenome (GOLD analysis project Ga0007796, IMG submission 60373) | Freshwater microbial communities from Crystal Bog, Wisconsin, USA - MA0M | ecosystem: Environmental > Aquatic > Freshwater > Lake | place: Crystal Bog, Wisconsin, USA | collected 2009-07-06 | reverse complement strand
GCCTCGAGCTGCTCGATCAGCTCCGCGGCCCGCCGCCGCGAATCGTCGCCTGCCCCCACGGCCTCGAACGCGACCGCCCGTGACGTGGCCTCGGCCTCGATGCCGGCGCGGATCTCCTTGCGGACGGTCTCCGGCGTGATGCCGTGCTCGAGGTTGTAGGCCTCCTGCAGCGCCCGCCGCCGTCGGGTCTCGTCGACCGCCTGGCGCATCGACTCGGTGACCGTGTCGGCGTAGAGGATCACGCGGGCGTCGACGTTCCGCGCGGAGCGGCCGATCGTCTGCATGAGCGACGTCTCGCTGCGCAGGAAGCCCTCCTTGTCGGCGTCGAGGATCGCCACCAGCGACACCTCGGGCAGGTCGAGCCCCTCGCGCAGGAGGTTCACGCCCACGAGCACGTCGAACTTCCCCTCGCGGAGCTCCTTGAGCAGTTCCACCCGTTCGAAGGCGTCGAGCTCGCTGTGCAGCCAGCGGCAGCGGACCTTCCGCTCCTGGAAGTAGGTGGTGAGGTCCTCGGCGAGCTTCTTCGTGAGCGTGGTGACGAGCACCCGCTGGCCACCCGCGACCACCTTGTCGATCTCCCCCGAGAGGTGCACCACCTGCTGCTTCGCGGGCACGATCTCGATCACCGGATCGAGCAGGCCCGTCGGCCGGATCACCTGCTCGACCACCTCGCCGCCGGTGCGGGCGAGCTCCCAGGGGGCGGGAGTCGCCGACACGAACACCGTCTGGTGCAGCCGCTTTTCCCACTCGTCGAACATCAGCGGCCGGTTGTCGAGGGCGCTGGGCAGCCGGAAGCCGTGGTCCACGAGCGTCATCTTGCGGCTCCGGTCGCCGGCGTACATGCCGCGGACCTGCGGCACCGTGACGTGCGACTCATCGACGAAGAAGAGGAAGTCGTCGGGAAAGTAGTTGAAGAGCGTGCCGGGCATGCTGCCCGGCGCCCGGCCGGAGAGGGGCCGGGAGTAGTTCTCGATGCCGGGGCAGAAGCCCGCCTCCAGCAGCATCTCGATGTCGAACCGCGTGCGGGCGTTCAGCCGCTGGGCCTCGAGCAGCTTGCCCTGGCTCTTGAGCTCCTCGAGCCGCTGCTCGAGCTCGGCCTTGATCGTCGAGACGGCCGCCTTGATGCGATCTTCCGGCATCACGAAGTGGCGGGCGGGATAGAAGTACATCTCGTCCTTCCGGGCCACCACCTCGCCGCTCGTGGGATGCACGATCGCGATCGATTCGATCGCGTCGCCCCAGAACTCCACCCGCACCGCGAACTCGTCGTAGGGGGGCCAGATGTCGAGCGAGTCGCCGCGGACGCGGAACGCGCCCCGATCGAGGGCCACGTCGCTCCGCACGTAGTGCACGGCCACGAGCCGCTCGAGGAGCTGGTCACGGGAGAGCGTCATGCCGCTCGCGAGGCGGATCACCATGGCCCGGTAGTCGTCGGGGGAGCCGAGGCCGTAGATGCACGACACGCTCGCCACCACGACCACGTCGCGCCGGCTCACGAGGGCGCTCGTGGCCGCGAGCCGGAGCCGGTCGATCTCCTTGTTGATCGCCGCGTCCTTCTCGATGTAGATGTCGCGCTGCGGGATGTAGGCCTCGGGCTGGTAGTAGTCGTAGTAGCTGACGAAGTAGTGCACCGCGTTGTGCGGGAAGAAGTCGCGGAACTCGGCGTAGAGCTGGGCGGCGAGCGTCTTGTTGTGCGAGAGCACGAGCGTGGGGCGGCCCACCCGCGCGATCACGTTGGCCATCGTGAACGTCTTGCCGGAGCCGGTCACACCCATGAGCACCTGCGACGCCCTCCCCTCCGTGATGCCGCGGACGAGCGCGTCGATGGCCGCGGGCTGGTCGCCGGCCGGCTCGTAGGGGGCGACGAGTTCGAACACGCCCGGGTCGAGCGTCGTCGGGAGAGGTGTCATCGGGTCGGCTCGGGAACGCGAATCGGTCTCAGGTGGGGCCGCATCGCCTCGAGCGTGGCCGGGCCGACGTCGGGCACGTCGAGGAGCGCTTCGATGTCGGGGAACGGGCCGTGCTCCCGGCGGTGCTCCACGATCCGGCGGGCGGTCGCTGGGCCGAGCCCCGGCAGCTGCGCGAGCTCGTCGATTCCGGCCGTGTTGACGTTCACCGTGTATCGGTCGGTGGCCGCCGGCGGCGCGTCGTGGTGAACGAGTCCGCCCCAGGGGCCTCCCTGCGCGAGATAGGCGGCCGCCATGGCCACGAGCGCGAGGGCCACCCCGGCCGCGATGGCGGTGCGTGCACGGTCGGCGGGCGACGGAGGGTCGGCGGACGGCATCGGCAGGGTCCGGATTCAGCGGCGGACGTGGCGACGGGGCGACACTGGTAGGATAAGCGATCCAGCCGCCGCGTCCCCGGCCGTCACGGACGACGCACGCCCGAGCCCGCGCCGCCATGCTCGACACCGCCCACGAACCCGGATTCCGGCAGCTCGAATGGAACGACCAGCTCGCCGCCCACGTGGCCGGGCTGGCGCCGGGATGGTTCGCCGAGGATCTCGGGAACGAGTGTGACTGGACGAGCATCGGCCTGATCGCGGCCGACGCCCGGAGTCAACTGGACGTCGTCGCCCGACGGGCCGGCGTCATCGCGGGTCTGCCGGCGGCGGCGATCGTCGCCACGGTGGCCGATCCGGGGAACGTGCTCCGGCCCCTCGTGGCGGATGGCGCGGTGGTCGCCGCCGGGGATGTCGTCGCGACGCTCGCGGGGCCCACGCGGGGCGTGCTGGCGGCCGAACGGACGGTGCTCAACCTTCTGGGCCGGCTGGCCGGGATCGCGACGGCGACCCGCCGGCTGGTCGACGCGGTCGCCGGCACGGCGTGCCGAGTGTACGACACCCGCAAGACGGTGCCGGGCTGGCGGCTCCTCGACAAATACGCGGTGCGGGCGGGAGGCGGCTGGAACCACCGGCTCGGCCTCTACGACGCGATCCTCATCAAGGACAATCATCTCGCCGCCGTCGCCGCGGCGGAGGGCATGTCGCCGGCGGACGCCGTGCGCGCGAGCCGGGACTTCATCGCGAAGACGTTTCCGCCGGCGCGGTCCGCGGCGATGGTGGTGGAGGTGGAGATCGACGCGGCGGAGCAGTTGGAGGCGGTGCTGGCCGCCGGGCCCGACATCGTGCTGCTCGACAACATGACCGTCGCGGCGCTCGCACGATGCGTGGCGATGCGCGACCGACTTGCGCCGCGGGTGGTGCTCGAGGCGTCGGGGGGCATCCGTCCCGAGACGGTCGGGGCGATTGCCCGGACGGGCGTGGATCGCGTGAGCACCGGCTGGCCCACGCACGACGCGCCCTGGCTCGACGTCGCCCTCGACTGGCGCTAGCGTTCCTGGGCCACTCTGTATCAGCCGGCAACGGCCGCGAAAGAGTTATTGGCGTGTGAAAACGGCCCGGCCGGATGCCGGGCGTCTCGCGCCTCAGCCAGCAACGGCCACGAAGGTGTTGCTGGCGTGTGAAAGCGGCCCGGCCGGATGCCGGGCGTCTCGCGCCTCAGCCAGCAACGGCCACGAAGGCGTTGCTGGCGTGTGAAAGCGGCCCGGCCGGATGCCGGGCGTCCCGCGGCCTCAGCCAGCAACAGCCACGAAGGTGTTGCTGGCGTGAATCAGACGCCGAGCAGCCGGTTCCGCTTCGTCCGCCGCTCGGCACGCAGCCGCGCCCGGCGGCGGGTCTCGCTGGGCTTCTCGAAGAACTCGCGGCGGCGCATCTCCTTCTTGATGCCGCTCCGCTCCACGAGTTTGCGGAAGCGACGCACCGCCTCCTGAATGCTCTCACGCTCACGAACCGTCAACTTGACCATGCCATCTCCGCACGCTGGATCGTCCGCGGGGACGAACCTCGTCCTGCCGCGCAGCCCCCGAGAATAGCGGGCCGGCCGGCGTTCGTCCATCGAGGTAGCGGTCATCCGCCGCCGAGGCCGCAGTTTCGGCGTTCCGGCGGCCGGCGTTTGTCGGCATGGCGGGCTCCCGGCACAATCCCCGGTCGGTCGCCCGGCTCGACCGGCCTCCCTCCGTGCGGATCGCCTCGATGGCCCCTCTCCCCCTCGCCACGTCGTGGATGCTCCTGGCCGCCGCCGAGGCGGCCGCGTGGGGACCGGTGGTGGCACTCCGTCGGCAGATCGTCGCGGCCCTCGTGGCGCTCGCCGTCGTCGCCGTCACGCTGCCCCGCGGCCGCCGCCGGCTCGCCTTCTGGCCGGCGGCGCTCCTCGCCGCGACACCGCTGCCGTTCTTCGCCTCCCTGTGGGTTCCCGAGTTCGCCGCGGCCCCCGGCGACGGCGTCGATCTGGCCCGGTTCTTCCTGCTCGCGTCGCTGCTGCAGTCGATCCTGCTCATCGCCCTGGTCTGCGTCTGGGAGCGGATCGCGCGGCCGGTGTCGCAGATCTTCCTCGACGTGTTCCGCTGGCTCATGCTCGCGGCGGCGCTCGTCGCGATCCTCTACGAGGCCGGCGTGAACGCTGGCAACCTGTTCACGGGATCGGCCCTCGTCACGGCCGCCCTCGGCTTCGCGCTCAAGGACACGCTCGGGAACGTCTTCTCCGGGCTCGCGATCCACGCGGAGCACCCGTTCGACGTCGGCGACTGGATCCAGTACGACCCGAATCCCGCCCACGTGGGCCGCGTGGTCGAGATCAACTGGCGGGCCACGAAGGTGCTCACGCTCGACGAGGCCTACGTGATCATCCCCAACGGCCAGCTCGCCCAGGCCTCGATCCGCAACTTCACCAAGCCCGAGCCCTGGTCCCGCCGCTCGCTGTACGTGGTCACCCCCTACCAGGTTCCGCCCCAGCGGGTGCAGGCGCTCATCCTGGAGTCGATCCGGGGCAGCTTCGGGGTGCTCGAGCACCCCGCGCCCTCGGTCGTCACCAACGCCTTCACCGAGCGGGGCGTCGAGCACTGGGTGCGGCTGTTCACCACCCAGTTCGACAAGCGCGACCGCGTCGACGGCATGGCCCGCGACCGGATCTGGTACGCGCTGGCCAGGCACGGGATCGAGATCCCGGTGGCCACGCATGCCGTGCGGCTGACGACGCTCCCGCCGCCGCCGCCCGAGCCGCTCGAAGCGGAGATCGACCGCCGCATCGCGAGCCTCGCCCGGATCGGCTTGCTGCAGTCGCTCGACGGCGACCAGGTGCGGAGCCTGGCGGCTCAGAACCCCGAACGGATGTACGCGGCCGGCGAGCAGGTGGTCCACCAGGGCGCCGAGGGGGCCAGCATGTTCGTGATCCTCTCGGGCCGCGTCGAGGTGACCGCGTGGGAGGGCGACCTGCCGCCGGTGCGGCTGGCGGTGCTCGGAGTCGGCGAGTACTTCGGCGAGATGTCGCTGATGACGGGGGCCGCCCGCGTCGCCACCGTGACCACGCTCGAGGAGACGCGGCTTCTCGAGATCTGCAAGGACTCGTTCGGCCGCATCCTCGCCGCCCGGCCGGAACTCGTGGAGGAGATCGGTGCGGCGCTGCGGGCCCGGCTCGCCGAGCGGTTCCGTGCGATCGCGGGGCAGGAGCAGGCGGGCGCCGACCAGGCGCCCGACATCTTCCGCACGATCCGTGAATTTTTCGAGATCCGACCCGGCCCGCGCCCGGAGCGACCCGCACCATGAGAGTCGAACTGCTGCCCTCGAGCCTGCCGCCGTCGGATTCCCAGTTTCTCGTGTCGTTCCTCATCGACGACACGGTGGCGATCGATGCCGGATCGCTCGGCCTGCTCGCCGACCTGGGACGGCAGGAGCGGGTGCGGCACGTGTTCATCACGCACGAGCACCTCGACCACATCGCAACGCTGCCGATCTTCCTCGAGAACGTCTACTTCCCCGGCCCCGACTGCGTCGAGATTCTCGCCCTGCCCACCGTGCTCGATTTCATCCACGGCGACATCTTCAACGGCCGCGTCTGGCCCGATTTCTTCGCGCTCTCCACGGGCGCGGATCGGTTCGTTTGCAGCACGCCGCTCGGGGCCCACGAGCCGGTGGTGCGCGGCGGGCTCACCATCACGCCGGTGCCCGTGGCCCACTGCGTCGACACGCTCGGGCTGGTCGTCGACGACGGCCGGTCCGCCGTCGCGTTTCCCTCCGACACGGGACCGACCGACGAGCTCTGGCGGCACCTCGCGGCCGTGCCGCGGCTCGACGCCGTGTTCCTCGAGGTGAGCTTTCCGAACGCCTACGCCGAACTCGCCGCCGCCACGGGCCACCAGTGCACCGCGACGTTCGCCGCCGAGATCAGGAAGCTCGATCGTGACGTCCGCTGGATCGTGGTCCACCGCAAGGCGCGGTTCGCCGCCGAGATCGCCCGCGAGCTCACGGCCCTGGGCCTGCCGAACGTCGAACTCGTGAAGCCGGGATTCACGTACGAGTTTTGATCGGCTCGACTGCGGCCGTTCGCGGTGCATTGGGGGGGTGGGGCGCCGGTGCCGGGCAGCCGGGCTTTGTTTGCAAGCGCCGCCCGGAGGGCAGAGCGCCGCAAACAGGCAGTGAGCGGTGGCCACGATGGCCGCCGTGAACGTCCGGCGGGCCGGCACGGGCGACCCCACCGAGCGAAACAGGTTCCGTTCGCGGGGGCAGCGCCGTCAGGTCACGGCCGCCTTCTGCCGCGACACCTTCTTCCGCTCATTCTCCGAGAGGAGGATCTTGCGGAGGCGCACCACCGCCGGCGTGACCTCGACGAGCTCGTCGTCCTCGATGTACTCGAGCGCCTCCTCGAGCGACATCCGCCGCGGCGGCTTGAGGAGGATGTTGCGGTCGCTTCCCGAGGCCCGCATGTTGGTGAGCTTCTTTTCCTTGGTCGGGTTCACGGTCATGTCGTCGTTGCGGGCATTCTCTCCGCAGATCATGCCCTCGTAGACCTCGTCGCCGGGCTCGATGAACAGGTCGGCCCGCTCCTGCAGGCCGTCGAGGCCGAAGGCCACCGCCTTGCCCGGCACCATCGATATCAGCACGCCGTTGGCGCGGCCCGCGACCTCCCCCTCCATCGGCCGCCAGGCTTCGAAGCGGTGATGCATGATCGCCGTGCCCTGCGTGGCGTTGAGCACCCGCGTGCGCAGGCCGATCAGGCCCCGGGCGGGGATCGAGAACGTGGCGTGGGCAAACTCACCACGCGAGCCCATGTGCTTGAGCTGGCCGCGGCGGGAGCCGGTGAGCTCCATCACGGGGCCGAGTTTGTCGTGGGGTACCTCGACGACGAGCGTCTCGAACGGCTCCATCGTCACGCCGTTTTCCTTGTGAAGGATGACCCGGGGCTTGCCGACCGAAACCTCGAACCCCTCGCGCCGCATCGTCTCGATGAGCACCGAGAGGTGCAGCAGGCCGCGGCCCGAAACGGCGAACTGCTCGGTGCCCGCGATCGGCTCCACCCGCAGGGCCACGTTCCGCTCCAGCTCCTTCATGAGCCGGTCGCGGAGGTGCCGCGTGGTGAGGAACTTGCCCGACCGGCCCACGAGCGGCGAGGTGTTGATGCCGAACACCATCGAGAGCGTCGGCTCGTCCACCGAGAGCCGTGGCAGCGGGCGAGGGTCGGCCGCGTCGCAGATCGTGTCGCCGATCTCGACGTCTTCGATGCCGCTCACAGCCGCGATGTCGCCGGCCGCCGCCTCCTCCACATCCACCCGGCCGAGCTTGTCGAACACCTGCACGCCCACGAGCTTCGCCGGCACGAGCGTGCCCGCCGCCGTCGAACGCACCACCGGCGATGCCTTGGAGAGCGTGCCCGACTCCACGCGGCCGATCGCGATCCGGCCGACGTAGTCGGACCAGCCGAGCGTGGTCACGAGCATCCGCAGCGGTGCCGTCGGATCGACGAGCGGGCCCGGGATCTTCTCGAGCACGAGGTCGAGCAGCGGCTGCATCGTGCCCTCGCGGACGGCCGGATCGTGCGAGGCGTAGCCGCCGCGGCTCGAGGCGTAGACGAAGGGGAAATCGGCGAGGTCGTCGTCGGCGCCCAGTTCGAGGAACAGGCCGAGGATCTCGTCGAGCACCTCCAGCGGCCGGGCATCGGGACGGTCGATCTTGTTGACCACCACCACCGGCCGGAGCCGGCATTCAAGAGCCTTGGAAAGGACGAACCGCGTCTGGGGCATCGGCCCCTCGGCGGCATCGACGAGTACGAGGGCCCCGTCGGCCATTCGCAGCACCCGCTCCACCTCGCCGCCGAAGTCGGCGTGACCGGGGGTGTCCATGATGTTGATCTTCGTCCCCTTCCACTCCACCGCGATGTTCTTGGCGAGGATCGTGATGCCCCGCTCCTTCTCGAGGTCGTTGGAGTCGAGCATCCGCTCGGAGAGCTGGCTCGCCCGGTACTGGCCGCTCTGCTGCAGCAGGCAGTCGACGAGCGTCGTCTTGCCGTGGTCGACGTGGGCGATGATCGCGATGTTGCGGATGTCGTTGCGGCGGGTGCCGACAGCGGCGGTCTGGACGGTGGGCGCGGAGGACATGGGCGAGGGGGCCGCGGCGAAGCCGCCGGCGTGGGGGGAGATGAGGCGGAAAACTGAGATCGATTATTCAGGAAGCCCGCAGCGTTGCATAGAGCCGGTCGATCAGCGTGCCGGGCGTGTCGGCCGGCTCGGCGATCGCCGCCGCGGTGCGCAGCCGCGGGGCCGTGACGGCGGCGAGTTCGGCGGCCGCCCGGGCCGCCGTGACGGCGGCGACGGGGCCGGTGAACACGGCGACGAGCTCGTCGCCCCCGAGTCGGGCCACGATCTCGGCCCCAGGTGTGGCCTGCCGCAGCGCGCGGGCCGCGCCGGCGAGCATGGCGTCGCCGGCCAGGAATCCCTCGCGTTCGTTGACCTCCTTGAGGCCGACGACGTCGCACATCACGACGGCGCATCTCGCGCCCCCGCCGGGAACGACGATCGCTGCGAGCGCCCGCTCGAGGTCGCCCCGCGTCGCGAGGCCCGTGACGTGGTCGGGGACGGTCATCCGATGAAAAAGATGGAGACGATGGGGATCGAACCCACAACCCCCGCCTTGCAAAGGCGGTGCTCTCCCAATTGAGCTACGTCCCCGAGCCATGTCGCCGAACAATCCATCCCTGTCCTTGTTCGGCTCGGGTCGTCCGGAGGGAACGCCAAGGGTTCCCTCGGACGACGGCATCGCGTCCGGCGATGCCTTCCCGATGTGGTCGACGGCCAGTGAATGCGCGCGCCAAGATTCGAACTTGGGACCTCTACCTTATCAGGGTAGCGCTCTAACCAACTGAGCTACGCGCGCGTCCGCCAGGCGACGGGCATGTGGCCCGCCCTGGAAGCCCCGAAGTTTAGAAGTCGGCCGCCCCGAGTTCAAAGGGGCGGCATCGCCGCCGCCGTGGAAGGGGGCCGCACGGAAAATGGCGCTGGCGCCGGATGCCGTTCCGGATAGGTTTTTGCACCTTCGCACATGCCCGACAGGAGCCCCGTCATGCCGTTCTCGCCGAGCCGTCCCGCGTTTCTCCTCTCCGCACTGGTCGTCGGCGCCGCCGCGTTCGTCGGCCGCCCCGCCACCGCCGCGCCGCCGACGGCCGAGGAGGCGCTGGCGCTCAAGCCCAAGCAGCGGCCCGTCGACTACACCGTCCTCTCGGCCGAGGAGGCGAAGCAGGCCACGATCAAGCAGGAGAAAGAGGGAGGCGTGATGGCGCTCGTCGTCCGCGGGCCGACGGGCGACGTGCTGAGGGCCTTCGCCGACAGCGACGGCAACCGGGTCGTCGACCGCTGGAGCTATTACAAGGACGGCGTCGAGGTCTACCGTGAGATCGACTCCGACAAGGACACGAAGGTCGACGAATACCGCTGGTTCAACGGGGGCGGCGGCCGCTGGGGCGTCGACCGCAACGCCGACGGCGTGATCGACTCCTGGCAGTCGATCTCCGCGGAGGAGACGACCGCGGAGATCGTGGCCGCCATCCGCGACCGCGACGTGGCGGCGTTCACGCGGCTCCTGCCCACGGCCGACGACCTCAAGGCCGCCGGCTTCGAGGGGGAGCGACTCGCCGAACTCGTGGCCCACGTGACCGCGGCGCCGGCGGCGTTCGCGAAGTTTCTCGCCGCAGAGAAGGAGATCGGGCCCGACGCGACGTGGTCCAACATGCTCACGCCGCAGCCCCCCGGCGCGATCCCGGCGGGAACGGCAGGATTCGCCCGCGACGTCGTCGCCTACGACAACGTCGTCGCCCTCGTGGAGCACAAGGGGGGCAACGGCCAGGTGATCGTCGGGTCGCTGGTCAAGTGCGGCGACGCGTGGCGGCCGGTCGACGCACCGCAGACCGCGGGCGGCCCCGTCGACGGCGGCGAGGCCTACTCGTTCTTCGCGCCGCGCGGCGCGGTTCGCGGCGCCGGGGCCGGCACGGCCGACGTCGCGGAGAACCTCAAGCCGATGCTGGCGAAGCTCCGCGAGATCGAGACGAAGATGGTGGCGGCCGACCCCGCGGCCCGGCGGGAGCTGGCCGCGCAGCAGGTTGGCACGCTCGAGCAGCTCGTCGCCGCGTCGGCGGCCGGCGATCGCACGTTCTGGATGACCCAGCTCGTCGAGACGCTCGCCGCCTACGTGCAGGAGGGGGTCCTGCCCGATGGAGCCGCGACGCTCGAGAAGCTCGCCGCCGACGCGAAGGGGGACGACACCCTGTCGGCCTTCATCGGCTTCCGCCTGATCCAGGCCCGCTATTCGGCCGGCATGGGGCAGGCCGGCGCCGACGGCGAGAAGCTGCAGAAGGCGTGGTTCGAGGAGCTGCAGGCGTTCGCCGACGCCTACCCGAAGGCCAAGGAGTCGGCCGAGGCCCTCCTGCAGCTCGCCTTCCGCGACGAGTTCGAGGGACGCGACAAGGACGCGATCGACCGCTATCGCGGCATCGCCACGACCTTCCCCGACGAGCCGCAGTCCCGCAAGGCGGCCGGCGCCGTCCGCCGGCTCGAGAGCGTGGGCAAGCCGCTGGCCCTCGCGGGCACGACCGTCGATGGCCGTCAGGTGGCGGTCGCGTCGTTCAAGGGGGTGCCCGTGCTCGTGCACTACTGGTCGACCGACTGCGAGCCCTGCAAGGTCGACCTCGCCCAGATCCGGGAGCTGCAGGCGAAGTACGGGCCGAAGAACTTCGCCGTGATCGGGGTGGCGCTCGACGGCGACAAGGCGAAGCTGGAGAAGTATCTCCAGGCCAAACCGCTGCCATGGCCGCAGCTCCACGAGCCCGGCGGTCTCGACAGCCCGTTGGCCGAGGAGTTCGGCGTGCTGGCGCTGCCGACGATGGTGCTCGTGGCCGCCGACGGCAACGTGGTCGATCGCAACGTCTCGATCACGGAACTCGAGCGGAAGCTCGAGGAGCTCATCGGCGGTGCGGCGAAGTAGCGGGCCGGCGGCGTTGCGGCCGGGTGCCTCGGCCGCTATCGTCCCGACCCCCGGTCGTTCCGGCATCCCGCGCCCGCGAGTTGCATCCCGATGGCTCTCCCCTCCCCCGTGCTCCTGGCGGTCGCCGTCAGCCCCATGCTCTGCGCGCTCGGCGCCGTGCAGGTGCTGTGCATCGCCGCGGCGGGCTTCTCGCGGCTCACGGTGGGCACGCGATTCGAACGCGGCGGACAGTGGCTCTGCCTGACGGCCCTGGCGGTCGTGGGGGCCGCGTGCGGGGTGGCGATCCAGTTCGGACCCGATTCGGCCGCGGTCGCGGCGACGACGCTGGCCCTGATGACCCTCATCACGGTCGCCGACTTCTCACCGCAGGCCTAGCGGGTCGCCGCAGATCGCCCGCCCAGCCGATCCGCGCCCGGTTTCCGTTGAAACCGGAAAAAAACTCCCCTTCGGTGCGACCGCCAGCCGAAGAGAAGACGGTAGGGAGCCCTCGCCCGTCCGCCGCCGGGAGGCGAACCGGGTGAACCCCTGCCGGAATCGAATCCAAGGAGTGTTCCATGTCCATTTCGAAGATCACGTTTCTGCTCGCCATTGTGGCCTCGGCGTGCCTCACGGCGACGGGGCGTGCCGAGGACCTGGCGGCGAGCGTCGCTGGCAAGCTCCGCGACTCCGGCGCGCTCGCCGGCTACCGCGTCAACGTGAAGGCCAAGTCGGGCACGGTGTGGCTCGAGGGCCGCGTCTCCGACGAGAAGCAGCTCTCCGCGGCGGTCGGCATCGCCGAGACAACGCCGGGTGTCGAGCGCGTCGTGAACCGTCTCGTGATCGAGGGGAACGGCAAGAACGCGGCGAACCCCGCGGCCACCAACCTCGCACTCCCGTCGTCCGCGTGGGGTGCCGCCGGCGTCGAGCAGCCTGTCCAGCAGGCCGCTCCGCAGGCCGTTCCCGAGGCGTCCACGACCAAGAGCCCGTTCGCCGTTCTCGCGGGCGGGTTCCTCTTCCCGACGCCGCCGGCGGCCGAGGCTGCGATCAGCCCGGTTCAGCTCGTGCGCGGTGGCACGCCGCCGAGCCAGCCTCGCGGCAAGGCCCCGCCGCGGAATGGTGCGTCCCGACAGCGGCCCATGCCGATGGGGCCGCCGCAGGCCCGGCCGATGGGTCCGCCTCAGGCCCGGCCGATGAACGCCGGCCGCCCGCAGGACCCTCGCTACCGCACCGCGATGCGGACCGGCATGCAGGAGCCGATGACACTGCCCGGGCCGGGTGGCTATGAGGGTCCCGTGGCGGATGGGCAGATGGTGCCCGGCACGATGCAGTACAGCGACGGCTACGCTCCGGGTGCCGGGCCGGCGGGCGGTGCCGGCGGGCCGGTCGCGGGCCCGGGCATGGGCCCGGGCATGGGCGGTGCCCCGATGGCGATGGGCGGCACGGGTGCGGGCATGCCGCCTGTCCCGATGCGAGCGGACGGGCCCAACATGCCCAACTACGCCTGGCCGAGCTACGCGGCGTACCCCAACTACGCGGCCCTGCAGTATCCCACCCAGTATTCGCCGACCGCCTGGCCTTACATCGGCCCCTTCTACCCCTATCCGCAGGTGCCGCTCGGCTGGCGTCGGGTGTCGCTCGAATGGGACGACGGCTGGTGGTGGCTCGACTTCGACAACCGGCACTACCACAGCCACCACAACTAGGTGCCGCCGGACAAAGCCCCCCGTGGCCTTGGTCCACGTGGTCGATCTCTCCGCCCGCTCCCCCGGTTCGTCCCGGGGGAGCGGTGTCGTTTTCGGGTGTCGGCGGGCCGCGTCCCGCCACCGCCCCCCAATCGGAAAAATCCGCAAGTTCCCCCGTCGCGGCGCCGATACATCCTGCAGAACCCGCATTCCCGACCGCCTCGCCGCAGGAGCGACCCCATGAACTCCCGGACCCGATTCCTCGTGACGGCCGTGATCCTGGCCATCGGGGGTTCCACTCAGAGCGGCTGCTTCTGGCTCGCGGCCCAGGGACCGAACCTCGGCCCCCTCGCCTTCCCGATCCCCGTGCCGGTCGGGCTCCAGAAGCAGAAGGAAGACCAGTTCTGGAACTACGAGCGTTATGAGCGGGCGCCGGTGCTCGGCCCGCTGCAGCCGGGCGGACCCTGCGAGGCGCTCGACGAGCCGAGTGACGACGAGGTGATGCGGGCCCTCGAGAAGGCCCGACCCGTGCAGGGCAACTGGCCGTTCCTCTACGAGATCCAGCGGAACCACGTCCGCATCGCGAAGTGCAAGATCTCCGACTACGTCGATCCGCCGCGGCACATGCCGCTCGTGGGACCGGTCCAGCTCCACCACGCCCACTACAAGTGCACCGTCTACTTCCAGGAGGTGCGGCGTGTCGGCTGGCCCGTGCCGCACACCCTCGTGGACGACGACTGCCAGGAAGTGCTCTACATCGACCACGACCACCTGCACATGGTGGGCGACGTCGACACGGGCTGCGACGCGAACTTTTGATTCGCGCCCGCCGGGCCATCCATGGCCCCGGCGGGCTTGGGTCGGCGGAGGGGCAGCCAAGGTGCCCCTCGCCGCCCGCGGCCGCCCTCGTGGCGGCCGTGGTGGAAGGCCGAGCAGGCCCGCAGGGATGCTCGGTCGCGACAGTGAGCCCATCCATGGCCCCGGCGGGCTTGGGTCGGCGGAGGGGCAGCCAAGGTGCCCCTCGCCGCCCGCGGCCGCCTTCCGGGCGGCCGTGGGGCCGCCGTGATCCGCGGGGTCGGTCAGCCGCCGCATGACCGTAGCCTCACTCGTCGCTGTTCCGGGAGGGGTTGGCCGTGCCCCGAGAGCCGGCGTGTGTCGACAAGCGAAGGCAGGATGCCGAAGCGCCGTCGGCAGCGAGTGAGCGGATGCCACGATGGCATCCGCGAACGTCCGGCGACGGGGCACGGCCAACCCCGACCTGCACAACACGTCGCCAGTTCAATCCGCGCCGACCCGCAGCCGCGGCACCTCCGGGCGTGCCGACAGTACGGATTGTGACGGTGGGTGGCCGTTCCCCCAAAGCACCGGCCGCGGGGTGCCGAACGCGTCGATGATCGAAGAGCGACTTCGAGGGAGTGGGGTCGCGTACCGCCACTGGCAGGCACCGGCACGATGCCGATCCGGAACCGTTTCGTCCGTACCGCGTTCGCCGCCGGCACGGCGATTCTCATCCTCGTGGCGTGTGACACCGCCGCCCGAGGCCAGAGCCCGCGCGCCTGGGCCGGGGCCGCCGATCCGGCCCGCGAACCCCTCAGGGTCGCATCCGCCCCCGCCGCCTCCACGGCCGCCGACCCGGCTCCCGCCGTCGCGCCGACCGAGGGCCTGATCCCCACCGGCAACCTGCTCGCGACGATCCGCGACGGCGGCATTCTCATGATTCCCCTGCTCGGCTGCTCGTTCCTGCTCGCCGTCTTCGGGATCGAGCGGGCCGTGAGCCTGCGGACGGCCCGCGTCGTGCCCCGGATGTTCGTCGACCGGTTCGTCGAGCAGGTGCAGTCGGGGTCGCTCGCCCGCGGGGCCGCCCTCGACGCCTGCGAGGAGAACGGGAGCCCCGCGGCCCGCGTGTTCGCCGCCGCGGTCCGCCGCTGGGGCCGTCCGGCCGTCGAGATCGAGCAGGCCGCCATCGACGCCTGCGAGCGGGAACTCAACCACCTGCGCCGCTACCGCCGCGTGTTCAACGGCGTGGCCACGATCGCGCCCCTGCTCGGGCTGCTCGGCACGGTGTTCGGGCTCATCCAGTCGTTCAACGACGTGGCCACGGCCGGAGCGATGGGCCGGCCCGACCTCCTGGCCCGTGGCTTCGGTGAGGCGCTGATCACCACCGCCACCGGCCTCCTCGTGGCGATCCCCGCCATGGTGCTGCATTCCTACTTCACCGGCCGGATCGACCGGCTCGCCATGCGGTTCGACGAGACGTGCCAGCAGGTGATCGACGCGATCTCGCAGGAGTCGCTCGCCGAGGCCCGGGCGATCGGCGAGTCGAAGCGACGGGCGGCGGGGTGACCGATGCCGCTGGTGCGACTCGACGCCGAGGACGATCCCGCGCCGAACGTGGCGCCGATGATCGACGTGATCCTCGTGCTCACGATCTTCTTCATGTGTGCGACGAAGTTCTCGGGGGACGAGCGCCGGTTCGATCTCGACCTGCCGCAGGCCGGCGGTGCCTCGGTCGTCGACGGCGGCCGTGCCGAGGTGGTGGAGGTCGAGGCGGGCGGCCGGGTGCGGCTCCACGGTGAAGAGGTCACGCTCGACGAACTGGCCGCGCGGCTCGCCGCGGCCCGTGGCGCGGCACCCGACCTCCGCGTCACGATCCGCGGCGAGCGGGCCGTGTCCCACGGGAGCATGGCGGAGGTCTACGAGTCCTGCCGCTCGGCCGGCGTGACCCACGTCGCGATCGCGGTGCAGCCTCGGGCCGACGCGCGAAGAAGGTGAGGCCGTCGCGATGGGCACCGCCGCGATCGTCTGGGCCGTGCTCGCCGCCGCCGCGGCCGTCGCCCTGACCGTCGTCGTGCGCACCCGCTGGCTGCAGTCGCACACGCTCGCGAAGTGCGTCGCCATTTCGGTGCTGCTCCACGCGGTCCTCGCCGTGGTGGGCGTGTTCATCGGCGGCTGGTCGCCCTCGTCGTGGGGCCGCCACGACGAGGGGCGGATGACGATGGTCGTGGCGCTCGCCGACGAGTCGACCGACGAGCACGCCGTGGGCGACGCCTCCGAGGCCGCCCGGCCCTCCGACGAGTCGCCGGCGATGGCTCCGGCCCCGGCCGACGGCCCCGCCGCGCCGCCGCTCCTGCCCGCCACGGTGGCTGCGGCCGAGCCGCCCCCCGATCACGTGCCGCTGCTCGAACCGCCGGAGGAGGCGCCCTCCGCGGCCGCCGCGCCGCACGAAACCGCGGGCGCGGAGTCGGCCCCGCCGGCCGACGCTCCCACGGCGGCCGCGCACCGGATGCCGGCGACCTACGCCGACCGTGTCGGCGAGCGGCGGGCGGCGGCTGCGGCGGCCCGCGGCGGGTCGGACGAGACCGAGCGGGCGGTGCAGGCGGGCCTGGCATGGCTGGTGGCCGCGCAGTCGGCCGACGGCCGCTGGAGCGCCGCGGGGCACGGCGGCGGCGTCGAGCGGGCGGTGCAGGGCCACCATCGTCACGGCGCCGGCGCACGGAGCGACCATGGCGTCACCGGCCTCGCCCTGCTCGCATTCCTCGGGGCGGGCACCACGCACCGCGACGGGCCGGCGGCCGGAACTGTCGCCCGCGGGATCCGGTTTCTCGTGGAGCGGCAGCGGGCCGACGGCTCGCTCGCGGGCGATGCCGAGTTCTTCGCCGCGCTCTACTGCCACGGCATGGCCACGATCGCGCTCGCCGAGTGCGCCGCCATGACCGGCGACGACTCGCTGCGGCCGCCGCTCGACCGCGCGGTGGCCCACACGCTCGCCATGCAGCATCCGCAGACGGGCGGCTGGCGGTATGCGGCGGGCGACCGCGGCGACACGAGCCAGTGCGGCTGGCAGGTGATGGTCCTCGCCAGCGCCCGGGCCGCCGGCCTCACCGGCTTCGATGCGGCCGAGGACCGGGCGCGGGGGTTTCTCGCGAGCGTGTCGAGCGGCGCCGCGGGAGGGCTGGCGTCCTACCGCCGCGGCGAGCGTCCGAGCGCGGCCATGACCGCCGAGGCCCTCTTCTGCCGGCTCATGCTGGGATTGCCCGTCGGTCATCCCGCCGCCACCGAGGCGCTCGCCGCGATCGCCGCGGCCCCGCCGACGACGGCCAGCCACAACTCCTACACGTGGTACTACGCCACGCTCGCGTCGTTCCACGCCGGCGGCGGCCAGTGGGAACGTTGGAACGCCGCCCTGCAGGCGACGCTGCCCCGCATGCAGCGGCGCGACGGTGGGCCGCTCGAAGGCAGCTGGGATCCCGATCCCGTCTGGGGTGGCCACGGTGGCCGCGTCTACTCCACGGCACTGTCCGCGATGACGCTCGAGGTCTACTACCGCCATCTGCCGATGCACCAGCGGCAGCCGAGAATGGCGGCCGTCGGGCCGGCGCCGGGGCCATGAGTGACCCCCGCGGCCGACGCCCGGCGGCGGCTGAACGTTTGACCCCCGGACCCCGGGGGTTAGACTCGATTCGAGGGACGAAACGGCGGTCGCGTCCGTCCGCTGGTTTCTCGACCTCCTGCCGGAGAGATCTCCCGTGTCCACCGTCCCCATGTTCGCGATGTTCGGCCTCGGCCCGATGGAGTTGTTGATCGTGGCGGGCGTCGTGCTCCTTCTCTTCGGCTCGCGGCTGCCCAAGGTGATGCGGTCGCTCGGCGAGGGGATCGTGGAGTTCAAGCGGGGCGTGCAGGGCATCGAGGACACCGGTCCGGCCGGAATCCCGCGGACCGGTGTCCTCGATGCCCTGCACGCCCCGCTTGAACTCCACGATCCCCTCGCCGAGCGACCGCATCACCTTGGGCAGCCGCGAGCCGAAGAGAAGGAGCACG
>Ga0007796_10000172_pt1 | contig 17869 bp, 16 predicted proteins | sample CryBogmetaGMA0M_FD_60373 | JGI IMG/M metagenome (GOLD analysis project Ga0007796, IMG submission 60373) | Freshwater microbial communities from Crystal Bog, Wisconsin, USA - MA0M | ecosystem: Environmental > Aquatic > Freshwater > Lake | place: Crystal Bog, Wisconsin, USA | collected 2009-07-06 | reverse complement strand
CTGATTCGCCAGGCCAAGGAACGGCCTGGATCACCTCGCCCCCGAGACTGCCTGCGTGAGTTCTGCCCCTGCAACGCCCGATGTCACGGAGGGCGATAACGCCCCTGCTCCCGATTCCGGTTCAGACGCTGGGCAAACTCGGCCGCTGCCGCCCGTGCTCGGCCGCTTACTCTCCGGCACCTTCTGGCTCGCCCTGCGCACCCCTTTGCAGGTGATCTTCGCCTTCTGGAGCATCCCGCTCATCCTCGAATACGGCGGCGAGCCGGTCTTCGGGGCGTTCGGGTTCGCCTGGGGTTTCGGCTTCCTCCAGTTCCTGCTCGAATTCGGCATGAGTTCCGCGCTCAACCGCGAGATCTCCGAGCGCTGGACCCGGGGCGACCGAGCGGGCGTGGATCGGATGATCGCCACCGGCATGCGGTTCTATGCCGCCATGGCTGTGCTCCAGGCCGTCGTGCTGCTGGCCATTGCCGCGTTCGGCGTACCCGCCGAGTTCACAGGAGACCAGCGCGCCCTGATCATGCGGCTGCTCTGGCTGCAGGCACTTACCGCCCCCTGCTTTGGGCTGGGCACCGTGGTCAGCAGCGTGCTTCAGGCTGCGCGCCGGTATGACTTCATCCCCAAGTATGAACTGGCCATCGTGGTGCTGCGGTTCCTGGCGCTCTGGGGCGGCCTTAAAATGGGCCTGGATTTCTTCACCATTGTCGCGATCCAGACATTCATCACCGTGGGGCTTTCGCTGGGACCCGCGGTGCTCGTGATGCGCAGCCAGCTTGGTCTCTCGCTCCACTTCCGGGGTGCCACCACGGCCGACATCAGATCGCTCACGCATATCAGTCTTTATATGTTCATCATGCAGCTTAGCGTGGTGCTGGCCGACCGCATCGACACCACGATTCTGGGCTATGCACTCGATGCCCCCGCGCAGGCAATCTCGCTGTACCAGACGATCAGCAAGCCGTTTTCCCAGATCCGCCAGATTGGCTGGATGCTGGCCTACCTGGTGATGCCGGCGGTGGCCAGCTTGGCCGCGGTCAACGACCAGGCCGCGCTCACGCGCATCAAGTACGACGGTAACCGCCTGATGGTGGCTGTGCTGCTGCCCGTGGCGCTTCTGGCGTGGATTGACGCCCGGCCGTTCCTGGCCGCCTGGGTTCCCCAATACGCCGATCAGGCGTGGTACCTGCAACTCTTCCTCCTCGCCACTATTCCGCTGGTGCTGGCCGTGCCCGTGCAGATGGCGATCGGCCTGGGGAAGATCCGCGTGATCGCCCTGGCCGCGCTCGGCGGCTCGCTGGTGAATTTGCCATTGAGCTACATCTGGACCAAGACCAGCGGCGATATCTCGGGCGTGATCTGGGGTACCGTGCTCACCACCCTGATCTCCAACTTCCTGATCCCCGGGCTCTACTGCGGTAAGGTTCTGGATATCAGCCCGGGCAACTACCTGCGCAGAACGCTGGGGCCGCCCCTGGTGGCGGGTGTCTGCCTGATTGCCGCCGCCTCTCTGACGCGGGGAATTGTGGCCCCAGCCGCGCTTGATGGATTACCCAGAATCGAACGCGTTGTTCCGCTGGCCCTCCATCTGAGCCTGGGCATGCTGGCGTATCTTGCGGGATATACACTGACATCCACCGGCCGGGCCGACTTGCTGGCCCTGGCTGATCGCGTTCGCCGCAAACGATCGGCGCACGCGTGACCTTTCTGATTTTCTCTGGCAATCAAGGAACACTCAACATGTTCACGGGTCTGGTGCAGGTGCTGGGACTGGTGGCGCAAACGACGGCCGAGGGGCCAGGTCGGCGGCTGATCATTTGCTGGCCAGGGCTTGCGGAACCGCTGCAACTGGGCGAAAGCGTGGCCGTGAACGGCTGCTGCCTGACCGTGATTGAAGCCCAGGGCGACCGGTTCACCGTGCAGGCCGGCCCGGAAACGCTGCTCAAAACCAACCTGGGCAGCCGCGTGGTTGGCTCGTCGGTCAATTTGGAGCGTGCGCTCAGGCTGACCGATCGCCTGGGCGGGCACTTCGTGCAGGGGCACGTCGATTGCGTGGCCACGCTGGTGGAACGCCGGCCCGAGGGCGAATGGGACTTCCTCAAGTTTGAGCTTGAGCCAGCCTGGACCGAGCTGATGGTCCCCAAGGGGTCGATCTGCGTCGATGGCGTGAGCTTGACCGTCGTTCAGGTGGACCGAACTTCATTCTCGGTGATGTTGATTCCACATACCCTGGCCGTCACCAGCTTGGGCGCGCTCAAAGTGGGCGACACGGTCAATATCGAAACCGACATGCTCGCCAAGCACGTGCGCGAACTGATCCGCCGCGAGCTGAATGGGTGAGGCTGGGGTTGGGGGGTGATGAAACTCTCGAGTTTTCGGTTCACCCTGCACTCTGAATCACTGGCTCAATGCGTGAGTTCGCCAACGGCGTCGAGAATCTGCTCACGCACCTTCTGAGACATGTTGAAAGCATGGCGAGCAAGCTCATCCAGTACAGGAGCAACTGCTGCAATAAGACCCTGCCGCTTTGCATCAACCAGCAAACCGAGTGTTCCGGTAAAAGGAACACGCAATAGAGATGCCACGGCTCGGGCAACACCATCGTCAAGAATGGCGACACTGCCTGGCTTCTCAAGTGCCAACCACAAGACACCGGATTCGCCGAAGCCCAATCGTGCTGCATTGGGAAGCTCTGGCACCATTTTTGGCTTACAAACCAGCATCCAATCAAACGACGAAACTTCTGGAAGATCATACCCGGCTTTGCGACCCTGGCGGAGTTCCTGTTCAACAGCCGCTGGCACAATAATACGAGAGCCGAGAGCAGGAAGAATTCGGAGAAGGTTCACCTCATGAAGGGCTGTCAGGACCGAGGTATCACAGATCAACTCAGCCAAGGCGTGTCTCCTGTGCGAACTCCTCCTCGCTCATATCAAAAAACGGAACACCGTACTGGATAAGGCGTTTCAGAAAATCGACCCGGGTAGTACCGGCCAATCGGGCAGCCGCGCCCGAAGAGAGTTTCTTCAACTCAAAAAGTTTGACAGCCGCCAGCATTCGCAATTCCGCGCTCGCTTCTTCAGGCGAGTCGGCGAATACCGCGAGAGCTTCATCGGGAATCGTCATCGTGATCTCGCACATCGTCGGCTCCTGAGTCCCTGACCCGGACTAGCAAAGTAATATACCCGAAGGATCGACCTGTCAGCTCAACGGAAAACCACGTGGGCGAAGATACCCGGCCTGTTTTCCTTCCAGCGGCCTAAGTCTGCCCGTTTGGCTTCCACCCAGCGGCCTAAGTCTACCCGTTTGGCTTCCACCGTTCCCGCTTTGGCCTGGTAGAAGACTTGAGAAGCTATCTCAAAATCATCACGTGGTGATCTGAGGCCTTTCATGAACTGGCAAGAGCGGATCAGTATCTGGCCCGACATCAGCCTGCCTCGGGGAGCGTGACCACACGACCTGACGCCAGATCTGAAGCATAATAAATGGCCGCTCAAATATCCTCGGGTTTCAGAGTTGGGTAGCTGTGCAGGATTTCCGCTTCGCTCCGTCCCTCCGCCAGGTTATCCAGGATCACCGTCACCATGATCCGGGTGCCGGCGATACAAACCTTGCCATGGCAAACGTCCGGCTTCACGCTGATCCGCTCTTGCCAATGCATCATCCAAGCTCCTTTGGTATTCAGAATCGAACCGTGACCATGCACCGTGGTGGCCGATGGAATGTACTCTGATTATACGGCCTCCAAAACCGGTTTGTCTGATCAAATTGCCACTTTTAGAAAGCTCGGACGGTGATCTCCGTCTGTTCAAGCGACCACGCTGGGTTCACAATAGGAATATACGAACCGCTCCAGGCAACGTGTTCTCGTCTCCTCTCACGGACAAGGTCGGCATGGCAGATTTTCGTCAGACTCTCACCTATCTCCGGGACCTGTTCGAGCAGCGGGGGATCTCGCCCCAGCACCGCTACGGCCAGAACTTCCTGATCGACCTGAACCTGCACGCGCTCATTGCCCGCACGGCCGAGCTTTCGCCCAATGACGTGATTCTGGAAGTGGGCCCAGGCGCGGGCTCGCTCACGGCGCTCATGGCCAAAGAAGCCGGCGCGGTAGTCGCCGTGGATATTGACCCCGGCATGGCCGAGCTCACCCGCGAGGCGGTCGAGGACTTCCCCAATGTCCGGGTGTTCAACGCCGACGCGTTGGCCGGCAAGCACACGCTTAACCCCCAGGTGGTAGACAGCCTGCGGGCCGGCCTGGCGGTCTCGCCCGAACGCCGGCTCAAGCTGGTGGCCAACCTGCCATTCAACGCGGCCACCCCGCTGATGTCCAACCTGCTCGTCCACCAAGACTTGCGCCTGACCCGGATGGTGGTGACGATCCAGAAAGAGCTGGCCGACCGGATGCTGGCCGAGCCGCAAGACTCCAATTACTCGGCCCTCTCGGTGCTGGTCCAGGCCCTGGCCGATGTGGAGATGATCCGGGTGCTGCCGCCCAAGGTCTTCTGGCCGCGGCCCAAGGTGGACTCGGCCGTGGTTCTGGTTGTCCCCCGGTCTGAGAAACGAGCCCTGATCCAGGACCTGGCCTGGTTCCATGCCGCCGTCAGGCGCATCTTTTTGCACAGGCGTAAGAACCTGCGCGGGGTGCTGTACAGCACCTGGCGCGAAGCCTGGACCAAGCCCGAGGTCGATGAGCTGCTCGAAAAGCTGGGACTGAGCGGTGAAATCCGCGCCGAGGCCATGAATGTCGAAGAGTGGATCTCGCTCACCGACGCCCTGAAGGTTCGGCTGGGCCCCGAGTTGGTGACGAAAACCGAGGCCGAACTGGGATTCGTGGGCGAAGGGTCTTAATTCTTAGTTTTCAGTTTTCAGCAAGATCAGGGTTCAGGGTTCAAAACACATTCATGGTCTCCGGGTCCATACCGTCCATGTTTCTGCCGTGGAACACTAAACCAGAGATGACATTCGTGCCAAGTTTCAGACGGTTTGCGGCGAAGGGTCTGGTCATTCCGGTGGTGTGCGGGCTATTACCGGTAGCCACGGCAGAAGCCCAGAACGACCAAGCTGCCAACCTGGATGCCTACCGGCAGGCGGTTCTGACCGCGCCCGGCGATGCCGACCGGGGCCGCAAGCTGTTCGAGAACGTGGAGCAAACGCAGTGCGCGAGTTGCCACGCGCTGGGGGGTCAAGGGGCCGCGCTTGGCCCTGATCTGGCCGGCCTGGGCGGCGATCGCTGGCCGGCGGCTGAGATCCTGGAATCGATCCTGCACCCCTCGGCCAGGATTCATCCCGATTACGCGTCCACAGTGGTTGCGCTCAAGTCGGGCCGGGTTCTAAACGGTCTGGTGCGCCCGGGCGCGGAGGGCAAGATCGAGATTGTGACCTCGGCCACCGAGGTTGTGCGGGTGACGCGTGACGAAATCGACGAGCAATCGCCCAGCTTGGTCTCGTTGATGCCAGAGGGGCTGCATGAGCGTTTGAAACCAGCCGAGATGGCTGATTTGCTGGCGTTTTTGACCAGGGCTGCCAGCGGTCAGGCCGGCTCTCTGGCCGAAGCAATGCAGCCAGGTGATATCCCCAGAGCCCGGGTACCTGTTTCGTTTCGACCGATTCTGCCGACGGATGAGCCGTTCCGCCGCCCCGTCTGGTGCGGGCCGCTGCCCGGCCAGCCGGGCAGCCTGGTGGTCATCGAAATGCAGGGGACGAAGGTCTGGCTGCTGGAAGAGGGTGGAACCCGCCGCGCACTCTTCGCCGACCTGCATGAAGAGACAACCCCGGGCGAACTCACCGGCCTGACCAGTATCGCGTTCCACCCTAACTATGCCCAAAACGGCCGCTACTTTTTGGAAATTCACGCCAAGCCAGGTCCCGGCGAACGCCCGGTCCAGATCATCGAGCGGCAGGCTGACGCCGATCGCCGGCGCGACTCTGGCCAGCCCTCGCGGTTAGTCCTGGAAATCCCGGTGACCACCGGCATCCACAACGGCGGCCACCTCGACTTCGGCCCCGACGGCCTGCTGTACATTGGTATGGGAGATACGGGCCCGCAGGGCGACCCGCTCGGACACGGCCAGGACATGAGCACGCACCTGGGCAAGATCCTGCGCATCGACGTTGATCAGCATGACGCCGACCGGCCCTACAGCATTCCCGCCGATAACCCGTTCCGCGACCAAGCGGGCGCTCGACCAGAAATCTTCGCGTTCGGCTTCCGTGAGCCCTGGCGATTCAGCTTCGATTCCAAGACGGGCGACCTCTGGGTGGGCGACGTCGGCCAGGGGCTCTACGAAGAGGTAGCCCTGGTCCGCGCGGGCGAAAACCACGGCTGGAACGTGGTGGAAGGGTTCCGGCCATTCTCAGACAAGTTCGCCCGACCGGGCTCAACGTATGTTCCCCCTGTGTTCGCGTACCATCACCGGGTCGGGGTGTCGGTGACCGGCGGCTTCGTGTACCGCGGTGCCCGCTATCCAGCGCTCGTGGGCAAGTACATTTTTGGCGATTACGAAACGCGCAGACTGTGGGCTCTGGAAACCCGGGACCGGCGGTTCGCCACGATTGTTGAGATTGGCCGGGCCCCCGAACGGTTCGCCGCGTTCGGGATCGATCATGAGGGGGAACTGTACCTGGTGGGCAACGACCGGGGCCAGATTTACGAACTTGACGCCCACGCGGCCGATCTCACGGCGACCTTGCCAGCCCGCGAACTGGTGCCCACCGCACGGCTCGAACCCGTCTCTTGGCGGTACACCGAAACCGAGCCGCCAACCGCCTGGCAAACCACTGATTTCGACGCCACGGCGTGGAAGGAAGGGCCAGGCGGGTTCGGTACTCGTGGCACCCCGGGCGCGGTCGTCCGCACAACCTGGAAATCCGAAGATATCTGGATGCGACGAAGTTTTGATCTGGCCAATCCGTTACCGACCGGCCTGAGCCTCTCGGTCCATCATGACGAAGAAGCCGAGATTTACCTGAACGGCGTGCTCGCGGCGAAACTGGGCGGCTTCACGGGCGACTATGACGAAATCGAGATCTCGGAACAGGCCCGCGCCAGCCTCAAACCGGGCCGCAACGTGCTGGCCGTGCACTGCCACCAGAACCGGGGCGGCCAGTATATTGATGCGGGGATCCTTCAGACCCGACCCCCTATCACACCCACTCCCTGAGCAGACTTGGTCAGGAATTGGGCCGGCCATAAACTCTAACGCTCTCCCGCCAATCCCTAACTCCGGCTTGACGATCTTCGACGCAAGACCGATATTCTCGGTCAACCTCCGAGGTCAGGGGCCGTTCCCTGACTGCTTCCCTGATCTGCACGCATGGATGCTCGGTTGCCTTTGCTTACACGGACATCGCCCAGGTTCTGGCGATTGTTGATCTTGCTCGGCCTGGCCGTGCTGGCCGCTGGGCTGGCTTTCTCTGCGCGCGGGCGCGGGAAGCGACAGGCTGTGGTGACCCACTCACGGGGCAGCGACCTGGGCCACAGGGTCGCCAATTTCACGCTTCCTGACCTACAAGGGAAACCGGTTGCGCTGGGCGACTTTTCAGACGCCCCAGCCGTGGTACTGGTGTTCACGGGGATCGATTGCCCGATCGGCAATTTGTACCTGCCCAGGCTGGTGGAGCTCGCGAACCGGTACCAGGAGCGTGCGGTGAAGTTCCTGGCGATCAACGCCAATGCCCACGAGACAGTTGATCAGATCGCTGCCCATGCCGCCGAGCATAAGCTCCCGTTCCCGACCCTGAAAGACACCGACAATCATCTAGCCGATACCCTGCGAATTGATCGCGTGGGCGAGGTGCTGGTACTTGACCTCGAACGCCGGCTGCGCTATCGGGGCGCGGTTGATGATCAGTACGTCCGGGGCGCTTACAAACCCGAGCCGACCCACGCCTACCTGAACGATGCGCTCACCGCCGTGCTGGCCGGCCAGGCCGTTCCCACTCCGCTCACCCCGGTGGTTTCTTGCCCGATTGAACGCGTGCAGCCGCAAAAGACCAGGCGGCCGGCCGCGCCTGGTCCGGAAGCAGTCGCCCGTCTGAGGCGCAGGCCGTCGCCCGAACCGGTTGAGGTGGGTACGGTGACGTTTAGCCGCGAGATTGCCCCCCTGATGCGCGAGAAATGCCAGGTCTGCCATCGGCCGGGTGAAGCGGGCCCGTTCTCACTGACCACGTTCGAGGACGCACGCCGCCACGGTGCAGCCATACGCGACGTGATCGACCAGGGGCTAATGCCCCCCTGGGGGGCCGATCCCCGGCACGGCACTTTTGCCAACGATCGCAGCCTGACCGACCGGGAGCGGGCTTCGCTGCTCGCCTGGATCGACCAGGGCATGCCGGCAGGCGAGTTGGATCAGGAGTTACCCCGGCTCCCTTCGCACCAAGGCTGGACCATTGGCGAACCCGACCTGGTCTTCGAGATGCCCGAGCCGTTCGACGTACCGCCCAGCGGCCAGGTGCCCATCCAGAAGTTCCTGGTTCCCACGAACCTGAGCGAGGATGTGTGGGTACAGGCTGCCCAGGCGATGCCCGGCGACCGTGCGGTGGTTCACCACATCTGCGTGTTTATTCACGACCCGGCCAGCCCCGCGACCCACGGGAAAAAAGACTGGGAAACCAGGCGCCTGGAACGGCCCGAACTGGTCTGCTACGCGCCTGGAGATATGCCATGCATTTATCCGGAAGGGATCGCCAAGAAGCTGCCGGCCGGGTCGGTGCTTGAGATCCAGGTGCATTACCAGCCGGTGGGAGCCGCGCGGTTCGACCGATCCAGCGTCGGAATCAAGCTGGCCCGCCAGCCTGTTCGGAAAATGGCCGTGTCTCGGAGCGCATCGTTTCGGGACCTGGTCTTGCCACCAGACGCGGCTAACGTGGAAGTGAAGGCGAGTTACACGCTGCTGGAAGCTGGCCAGCTCCTGAGCCTGACACCACACATGCACTACCGAGGCCAAGATTTTCAGTTCGAAGCCGTGTACCCAGACGGGCGCCGGGAAGTCCTTTTGCGCGTTCCGCATTACGATTTCGACTGGCAAGACGTGTATCGTCTGGCCCAACCCCGCTCACTTCCCAAAAGAACGCGAATCGAGTGCGTGGCCCACTTTGATAACTCGGCCGCCAACCCAGTGAACCCAGACCCCACACAAACCGTGACCTGGGGAGAACAGTCCACCGATGAAATGATGATCGGTTATTTCGACTATTGTGTTGATTTGAACGACAACAAAGAGACGCCGGAGTGAGATAAAGAAACTGAGAAGAGAAGAGTTTTTACCGCGAAGACGCAAAGAGCGCCAAGGACGCGAAGGAAAGATGAGAAAACATAAGGGAAGACAAGGGAAGACAAGAAATCGATTTCTCTGACTTTGCGTCCTTCGCGCTCTTTGCGTCTTCGCGGTAGACATTTCAATTCGTCAAGGGGCCTGAACAAGCATGCGTGACCGCTGGATACTGGCTGGCCTGCTATTGCTTACAGTCTTGCTCAGGCTCCCATACCTGGCAGCCCCTATTGCCGACCACCTGCAAGCCAAGCAGTCCTACACTGCACTCAGGGCGCGGGCGATTTCCCGGCCGCCGTTCAACCCCTTGCGACAATCGCTTGACCTGCTCGATGACCAGGGACAGGCCGTCAGGCTTGTCGAAGAGGTTCCGCTGTACTGCACGCTCGTGGCTTTGTGTCACCGGCTGTTCGGCGAACAAAACGCATGGGCACGCCTGGTAAGCCTGGCGGGCTCGCTGCTGGCTGTAGCCGCGTTTTATGATCTGGTTCGCCGCAGGGCCGGTCAGCAACTGGCGGCGGTGGCAGCCTTGTTGTTCACGGCCGCGCCCCTGTTCGTGTTTTACGGCCGCGCCGTCATGCCCGATAGCTGGATGCTGGCGCTCATGATTACCGCGGCCGCACTCTACCAGCGCTATCTTGGGACAGGGTCTCCCCGCGGCTGGCTGGGCGCGGCCGTGTGTGCGGCTCTGGCGACCCTGTTCAAGTATTACGGGCTGATGATCCTGGTCGTGCTGGCGCAGATGACGGTGTCCGTGCCACAGTCTGGATTTTCTGCGTTATTTCGTAGGCGATTTCTCTTACTGCTTACGATCGTGTTGACACCGGTGACCCTTTGGATGGGCCTGGTGTTCTTCCAGAACGCGAACCCCCTGGTGACCGGCTGGGTGCCTGGTACGGAGCCCCGCCCCTATCTGGTGTTTCAGGACCCCTCTGTGTTCTTCAACCCCGCGCTTTACACAGGGCTCTGGCGGTTCCTGACGCGTGACATGGGGCCAATTTCGGCGGCGTTGCTGACCATCGGTCTGATCTCGGCCGTTCGTCGGCGTACTCTTCCCGAAGGCTTCGGCGGCCTGCTGGCCGGCTGGGGCATACTGGCAATCGGCTTCTACCTGATACTCGGCCCCAAACTGATCGACCATGACTATTATGAACTCATGATGCTGCCAGCCGGCGCGCTGGGAGCCACTCTCGGCTGGCGGCACATTGTCACTCGTATTTCCCAGCGCTGGAATAGCCAGACGGCATCCCGGTGGGGAGCTGGTCTACTTGCTCTGGTGGTTGTCGTGCAGTCGCCCTGGCTGATGGGCGAGCACTTTCGCCCTGAGTCCGGAAAACTGCAACTCACGCAGGCCATTCGCCAGGCTGTTCCTAGCAATGGTCGGGTTCTCTTCATGAGTCCGAGCATCGGCCTGATCTCGGTGTTGTACGAAAGCCACCGTCAAGGCTGGACCGTGCCCATGCGCGAACTCGATGCACACTGGCCCGACCTCGTGAATCGATACCGATCACTGGGGGCCACGACCCTGGCCGTTTACTTTGACGCCAAGACCACACCCGAACAGCGCCAATCGTTCAAACCGATGATCGAGGGGATATTCATTCTGCGCCATGGGCGTAGCCAGGGAACCAATCATCAAGACCGCTATGAATACGTGTTGTTGAATCTTGATTAATCAGAGCCTTGCCGTCTCCGCCCAACCAGTATGAGCCGCCACTCAACCCAGCAAATGCTGCAAGAACGGCACGGCCGCGCCCACAAGCACCAGAACCGCCGCGACCCCCGCGGTGCGTACCAGCGGCTGCTTTTCGACATCTGTCCGGTCAGCCGCCAGCACCGCCGGCCGCAAGAAGAGGGCACAGACCATGCCCGTGAGCAAGCCCCCCAGGTGCGCGCGGTTATCCACGGTTTCGCCCATCAGGCCAAACCCCAGAAGGAGCTGATAACCGGCCCAGATCGCCAGCGCGATGCCAATCTGCCGGTGCCGCAAATGAAGTCGACCGCGATAGCGCCAGAAGATCGCGATTAAAGCACCCGCCAGCCCGAATATTGCACCAGAGGCACCCACGGAAGGCTTATCACCCAGCAGGCTGAGTAGCGAGCCACCAGCCGCGCAGGCTACATATAGCACCAGGAACTGGCTCAGGCCAAAGGCGTGCTCGCAGGCCATCCCCAGCACAAACAGCATCAGCATATTACCAATCAGGTGATCCGGCCCGCCGTGCATGAACGCAGCCGAGAGCAACCGCCACCACTCCCCCTGCTCCACCAGGTCCTGCTGGAGCGCGCCCTGATCGATCAACTTCTGCACGTCCACCAGGCCGCCGCCCAGCACCTGAAACACAAACACCACAAGACACGCGGCAATCAGCCCTATGGCCAGCGGCGGAAATGCGTTCATCCCCCGTTCAAAGTCGACCGGCCGGCCACGGTCGAGCATCGAATCGTCGATCATCGGCACGTCGTCATGAAAGCCGGGCGGCGTGGGGAAGTGCTGATGCGAGTCGGCCATGCTCGGTTCTTTTGACTGAGTACTCGGAAGAGTGGACTGAAATGGACGGAATAGACCGGCGACTTTCGATCAGCGGCGTTCGCCTGTATCAAGCAATACGGCCAACGCCACTCCCAGCCGCCGATCGACCAGGTGTCCTGGATCGTCCGAAAGATCCAGTACATACCGATCGAATAGCGAGAACTTGCGATTAAACTGGCCGATCACCTCGTCTGATCCCGCCGGCTGAAACACGAAATTCGTCATCAAGAGGCCAAAAAATGGACCCAAGAATCGCCTGAGTAGCGAAAGGATGATCGAGTCTTCCTGAACCAGCAACAGCGGATTTCCATCAGGATCATTCACATACCATCGCTTGCGGAAAAGATCATATAGATAATTTTTGATACATGTACCCAGAGGTGTACCGTCTGATGTTTGCACCAGGTAGGTGGCGTTGATGATATTGATTTTATCTCGCTGCAAGATCTCGACCAGCGGTTCCTGCTTGGTTTGGTCGGTGTAAATGGTGATGTGCCGGAGCGGCCAGAGCCAGATCGCCACGGCAACAGCGCCCACCAGTGCAGCGATGGCCCCTAGAACCCCCAGCACGCCGGACATCGGTCCGGGAACAGTCGAGACCAGCACGCCAACAAGTCCGAACGTGACGATGAGAAAGGCAGCCATCGCCAGCACGGCCAGCAGCGTTTGCCGCAGACACGCCGGGCGTTCAACGAACAGAATCGGCTGCTTGTTCTCGTCGAACACGAAGTATTTCTCGCTGATCGAGATTCGCTTCTGGTTGACCAGGAACCGATCGCGGTCGAAGGCATCGTGCTGATAACCGTGCTCGGCACGCTCAACTTCGGCGTCGGAAAGCAGATACTCGGCCTCGGGCACCACGAGCATACTCTCGCACCGCTTGCACCGGAGCTTCTTGCCCGCAAGGTCGTCCTTGAGGTTGTATTCCGCCTGGCAAACGTCGCAAGTCAACTGGATCGCCATCGAAACTACCCTTCCCGGAACCGATCTTCGGACGCGTTTTGGGTTCTGAAACGTTGGTCAAGCTCGGCCTGGTGGTGCGTGACTCGCTCCAAGCCAAGGCTGGCAAGGCAGGAAACCCGGCCACGGCGGATTCAGGGGGCGGTGGCCGCTGGGGTTGATAGTGAAGCGGCATGGGTATCGAGCACACACGCAGAGAACCCAGCCGGTAGGGCATGATCTTCGCGTACCAGGTCCCAGATCTTCCTGAGATCGCTGGGAGCCCGTTCTGGGGTGGTGCCCTGGAGCAGAGCGTCGATCTGCGTGCGCAAGAGGTCTCGTTTCGGCTTGGGCAGCGGTTTCGGCTGGTTGAGCGCCACCAGCATCGCCCGGGTCTGTACCAGAGCCAGGGCCCAGGCTTCGCTGCCCACGTTGGGCGGTTGGAGATTCCCCAGTGGATGGACGGCCGTGGAGACCCCAGAGCGGTCGCGGCTCGAAAGCAGCGGCCCGGCCTGATCTTCCAGCGAGAGCCAGAGCGCGGCCAGCGTCTCGGCGGCAATCTCCGGGCGAACACCGTTGATGCGTTCCTGGATCTGCTGGCGGGCCGAGCGCATTTGCATCACGTTCAGCGCGCCCGAGGCCGTGACCTCGACAAGCGCCTCGCGGGCCTGATTCACGATCTGTTCCCACTCCTCGGGGCTAACCGCCGAGGGGACCGTTTTCACCAGGGGAGCAATGGCAGCGGCCACGCGATCGGCTCCATAGGCCGAAAGCTCGCTGTACTGGCTCCGCCATTGCCGGAACAGAACCAGCAGAGCCAGCGAAAGACCCGCCAGTAAAAGCACCAGCACAATCACAAAACCACGGCCCGACCGACCGGGGCCGGCCAACGGGTTCACGGCCCCCCCCGGACTTGCGCCGGTATTGCCTGGCTCGGCCGCCGCAGCAGGCTGACCATTGCCCGAAACGTGTAAACCATTCTGACCCAAACCCATGAATGGCTCCTCGCCCTCGTAACCTTTTTATCTGTGTTGATCGACCCTATACTGTAGGCTCTCCAGCAACCGATCGGATAGTCCGAGGTAAGACTCTCTCGGCCTGGGCCCGAAAACAGCCCCCTTCGGCTGGTCCTTCCGCCAACTAAACCTCTGAATTCGCATGGTATTACGGCAACAGAGCTTCCACCAAGTTGCGACCGACCGCATGGATCGGTTACATTGATCACGAGGGAGTCTTTGCATCCTTGATTTCAGGCGGACTCTCGCCTTGCGGTGTATGCAACAGATGTCCCTTGCTTCCCAAGCACGGAACCAGGCTACTGATGTCGACCGAACGTCACGTCCAACTGCACGCGTTTGCTCACGATGGAATCCTGATCCTGAGGATTCAAACGGCCATGATCCGGCAGCCCAAAGTGGCTGAGGAACTGGGTCGAGACATCCTGGACGAGTTGGGAACTCATCAGCCATCGGCACTTTTGGTGGACCTGGCCAAGGTGGAATACCTAAGCAGTACAGGCTTCGCCATGCTGCTCTCTGTCTCGAAGGCCGTGACCGAGAAAAAGATGCCCATGGCCCTTTGCGGCCTGCAAGAAGATGTAGCCCGCGGGTCGAGCATTCTTGGTATTCAGCGCTATGTTGGGGTTTATCTCGACGAGGCCGAGGCCATTGCCGCACTCAAGCAGGCCCTGGCGAACCGCCACGACAAAACCTGATCGACTTGGCCATCGAAACGGCTTGACGTTCATTAAGACCGGCCGTCCCAGCGTCCCAAACAGATACCGATCCCTGATCACGATTTTGCTCGACCCGTCTGCAAGGAACGATTCATGATCCATTACAACCGATCCCGGCGGATGATGTTACTGGCAGTTCTGATGGCCGGTGCGAGCCTGTTCCAGATTCGTGCCGCGTCCGCTCAGTACGGTTACGGCGGCTACGGCGGCTATGGCGGTTACGGTGGGTGGGGCGGTGGCGGAATGATGGGTATGGGAATGACCCTCGGCGATCAGGAAACGTACAAGGCCATGGCCTTTCAGGAAGGGATGGCGCGTTACAACCTGATGAACGCCCAGACGGAACAAAGTTATAATTATTCCTACCTGCTGCAACAACAAGCCTACAATCAAGAACTCCAGAACATGAAGATTGTTCAGGAGATGGAACAAAACAAGTACAATCTGTACACGCAGGCCAAGAATAACGCAATCAAGGCCGCGCACGATGCTGCCTCGTCGGTTCCGCTGAGTTCGCTGATAGATTCGTCTGGTCAGGTCCGCTGGCCCGAAGCGGCGCCCAGCGGGGGGGTTCACGGCGAGCGACGCAAGGCGGCCGACGCCGCCATCCAGACGCAGTACGTCGACTACGTGAAGAACGGACGATCCAGTACCATTCAATCCAACGATGCCAGGCAAGCCCTGTACGCCTACGGCCAGCCTGCTCTTGACCTGCTGCGGGTACGTAGAGATACCCGCGGTCACGCCCAGTTGCTCGAATTCCTGAACAGTATCGACGCCCACCTCCAAAATATGGCCGCGCCTCCGCTGACCAAGGAAGAAAAAGCCAAAGGAACAGACCAGAAGCCGGCAACCACTTCAGGATCGACCAAAAGCCAATAAGGCCCAGGCGACAACCGGCCGAGAAACAACCACACCACACCCCCGACGGTTGGAATGACGTCCGATCTTTCACAGAGCCCCGCAAGGGGCTCTGTGCATTGGGTAGAGCAGTTCGCGACATGACGTCGGCCCGTACGACTGCTTGCTTCTGGTGCTACAGTCGCTTGGGTAAAACTGTTTGGTTTACACAAGATTGAGCTTGATTGGCTCGAAACCCGAACGTTCACGCATGCAGTGGGGTCAGGTTCCACCCGAGCCCGAGAAATCAAAGGCATTTGCAGGATTGTGGGCTGAACCCCATGGCCTGTTTCCGGTTGTGTTCATGAAACCGAGGGGAGGGGGCACACTTGTCTGGCTCGGGTGGGACCCTGTCGATTACCCACATCATTGTCATCGTCGGTGATCTTGGTCTTCTTCTCTTCGGTCTTCTCTTTTCCTGTGCCACTGCTGTGTCAGCAGTGGTTCTTGGTCTTTTCTTGGTTTTCTCTTGTGCCACTGCAGTGTCAGCAGTGGTTCTTGGTCGTTCATGAATCAGGAAACGCACTGCTCACAGAGCAGTCACAAAGACCTAAAAAACAGGGAAGATCTAAGAGCACAGCCTTGAGCGCGAGAGGTCGGCGCCACGGTCACAAAAAGATGTGGGTAATTGATAGGGTTTTATCACGCGACTTACTTTTGTGTGCAACACAATCGTGAACTGCTATAAAATAGGGCCGAAAAAGCAGTGACCAGAGCCGACTGAACTCGACGGCATCGGGCGAAGTTCATCACGCTCGGCCTACGAACAAGGCCGGCCTTGCCCTCTTGCTGGAAGACAACGCCGGCCTCATGAGTTTCGGTGCAGAACGAACAGAATCATTACTTCTTGAGCGCGGCTTCGATGGCCTTACCCGTGTTCAGTTCACCGAGTTCGAACTGAATGATGTTTCCGTCGCGGTCGATCAGGAAGTTGGTGGGCAGGTCTTCCACACCGAACAGGCTGGCGGGATTGGCGGCAGCCGTACCCACGATCGAGGGAAACGAGCCCTGGTGCTCGACCACGAAGCGGCGCACGGCCGGCAGAACCTCATCGACACTCCCAGCGCCGGTGCGAAGTGCATCCACATTCACCCCCAGCACCTCGAACCCTTGGGCCTTGAACCGTTCGCGAATTGCGTTCAGGCGGATCATTTGCGCCGAGCAAGGCGGGCACCAGGTGGCCCAGAAATCGACCAGCACCACCTTGCCCTTGTAATCGGCCAGGGAGATCTTCTTGCCGTCAAGATCGGTGCCGGCCAGGGCGGGTGCCGCCTTACCCAGCATCCCCACACGGGACAGCCGCTTGGTAAAGTGGGCCTTGGTGGATTCGCGTGGCGATTCGGCAATTGCGAACTCACAGAACTTGCGGGCGGTTTCGTAATGGCCAGACTGCACCAGGCGCTGGAAGTAGGCTTCACCCACGGCCAGCATGGTCTGAGCTTCGACCTTCAGGCGAGGGTCCGCGGCACCCTCCCGGGGCTTGACGTAAGCCTTGAGGTGGTCGAGCGATTCCTCAACATCGCCGCGGTCGGCCTCGGCCACCACATTGATGAAATGGGCCAGCATTTCCACGTCGGGGCTATGGGTGGGGTCGGCCATCACCGCTTCGGCCGCCTTTTCCACAGGTCCGTACATGTTCTGGGCAATCGCCTTATTGAAAATCTGGCGATAGGTGGCGTCGGCGGCGTCCCCCTTCTCGCTGGCGGCCACCTTGGCCAGATCGAGCAGATGCTGGGTTTCGAGTTCCCGCATTTTCTTGTAGTGGTTGGCATTCACCTGGTCGCGGGCCGAGGCCTGAGGCTGGTCCTGATAGGCGAACACCGGCGCCGAGATGACCGCCCCTGCAGTCAGGCCGAACAGGAAAACATGACGCAGCATGATCGGGAACACTCCATATGGGGAGAATGGCCGGAAATGCGTAAGGCGGCCAAGGCCAGATCAGGCCAGCCCTGATGTGGACCGGTGCGAACAGATTGGCCCTTCATACGTATCAGAATAATCGGGCCGAAAAAGAAACGCATCCCCGTTCCGCCCCAACCGGCATGGAACCAGGGAAAAGACGTACGATGGAAGGGTGGAAAAGGCTGCTCTTCCGCCCAAGGCCGAGCTCCGATGGCCGCCCCCTTCCCAAGGAAAAACTCCGATGCGCTTTCCCTGGACCCAGCGAACGCCCCAGGAACCCCGGCCAGAGGCTGCTCCTGGCCGACCTGAAGCCAACGATCAGAGGTGCGGACCGGGCCCTTCCTCTCATCATGCCGGTGCCGCCCGGAAGCCGATCCGACCGGAGGATTGGGTGGGAAGTGATGAAGCAAACAATGAACGCGTGGTGCGTTTGGGATTCGTGCAGGCCGCCAAAAAGCACCTGGCCAAAATCCCGATGGCCGAGGAGGTGGTGGCCATGTACTTCTGCCTGCTCGATAACCGGACCCCGTACTGGGTGAAGGGGGTGGCCGCCGCCGCCCTGGCCTACTTCGTGCTGCCGCTCGACGCCATTCC
>Ga0007796_10000171_pt1 | contig 17943 bp, 9 predicted proteins | sample CryBogmetaGMA0M_FD_60373 | JGI IMG/M metagenome (GOLD analysis project Ga0007796, IMG submission 60373) | Freshwater microbial communities from Crystal Bog, Wisconsin, USA - MA0M | ecosystem: Environmental > Aquatic > Freshwater > Lake | place: Crystal Bog, Wisconsin, USA | collected 2009-07-06 | reverse complement strand
ATGAAATCAGCTCTACAGCCCCTCTCCTAACTTTTTCGAACCTTCTTTGCCTGTGTAACAGCCTTCTTTACCCTCTTTGGTTCAGGTTTAGGGATTCGCTTCCCCCTCACTAAAGAATCCTCGACATTTGCCTTAAGAATCCTCAAAGCTTCTTGGACTCCAGAAGTTTTCATTTCTTTAATTGATACCCATCAACGCGATAACTAATTGCAACCCACTGTGCGCCGGCTGCTGCTTTAGGAGCTGACTTAGCTGGTCGAATCAGAATTGCAGTTTTCAGAGTTGGGCGTGTTTTTTTGACAATCGCGCAGACTGCAGTGGCCTGCTTCTTTGCAAGCACTGTCGCCTTAGCCAGAGAGAGTTTCTGGGTATAGGTGTAACCAATACACGTCACCGTTGCAGTCTTCTTCAGAGTCGATAGATACTTCTTGAGGTAAGCAAGATCGAATGCGCTCAAGGTGAGCTTCGGAGAGATTGAATACAAAGTCACATCAGGTGTGATCTTTTTAGCCGCGAGTTCAGCTGCAAGAGCGGCATCGGCGAGAGCCTTTGCCTCGGCTGCCGACTTGGCATCACTTGTTGCTTTAGCTAACGCTGCTGCATCACTTGCTGCCTTGGCATCAGCTTCTGCCTTTTCGCGTGCTGCTTGGAGTTCTGCGGCTGCTGCTGCTTGGGCAGCTTGGAGCTCTGCAGAATTATTAAGAGGAGCCGGAGTCGCACCAGTTGTTGGAGTTGGTGTCTGAGCAACTGAAACTGTTCCACCACCTGAGCTTCCACCACCGGAGCTTCCACCACCTGAGCTTCCACCACCGGAGCTACCACCACCTGAACTACCACCACCGGAGCTACCACCACCGGAGCTACCACCACCGGAGCTACCACCACCGGAGCTACCACCACCTGAGTTTTGTTGCTGCGAAGCAGCAGTTGTGACTGAAGCAGATGGTGCGCTCTGATCGCTCGCTCCCTTTTCATTTCTTGCTACGACAGTAAAGGTGTAGTCGGTAGAGGCTGCAAGTCCTGTGATGACACATGATGTCGTTGTCACAGTGCAGGTTTGTCCAGCACTCGAAGTCGCGGTGTAGCCAGTAATCGCAGATCCACCCGTTACTTCTGGTGCACTCCATGAAACGGTGATTGAAGATTCATCAGTCACAGCTGCGGTTACAGCGGTCGGTGAATCGGGGCGAGTGATTGCAACCGTGACAGTTGGATCTTGAGTCAAGGAGACTTGAACGCTCTTATCCTGTGTAGCAACTCCAAGCAAGCGAGATGCAGAGCCGACTAGGCTGTAAACGCGTGAGCCTTTCTTAATTCCATCATTGGTAATGGTCATGACAATCGGTTTGCCATCTGCCGTATTGGGCACAGATCCATCGGGGGCAACCCAAGCAACAACCATGGATAAGATGTAGCCAAAGCTTGAATCAATCAGTGATGAAGCGCGGACCGTTGAACTTTGGACATAGGCGGTAATGACTGTTCCGTCCGGCAAACTATCTGCAGTGTAATTAACAGTCGCGCTACTTCCGTTACTTCCGGCGCTAAATGAGTTGTCATAGCCGGTATGCACAGTTACTTCCGCAATCTTTGTAGCCTCACCTAGTCCATCTAACGATGCTTGAATCCAGTGCGCATAGATGCTGACAGTGCTTGTAGGTAAGTAATTAGCACCAGCTAATCCAATGAGATAGCCACCCACAGCCGATGAGTACCAGCCGCTAAAGACATAGTTGCTGCGGGAGGCAGAAGGCAGGATTAACGGAGTAGTCGATCCATTTGTCATCGTCGCTGTAGGAGTATCTGAAGTACCGCCATTGCCGTTGTAAGAAACCGTAAAGACTTGTAGCGCCCACTGGGCATAGAGGGTTCCATCACTTGCTGGTGTAAAGCTTGCTCCCCCTGCTGTGATTGAACCTCCAGATTGCTGAGTAGACCACCCTTGCAAGGTATAGCCAGAACGTGATGCGCTCGGAAGGGTGAGCGCCTGACCAATGGTTACCTTTGCAGTGCTGCTATCGCTATTGCCGCCTTGAGCATCAAAGCTCAATCGATAAATTGCAATATTCCACATTGCATAGAGGGTGATGTTCGAACTTGGTGCAAAGGTTGTTCCAACGCTTGGTCCAGTTGGACTCGTTGCCCATCCCCCAAAGTTGTAATCCGTTAAAGAGAATCCTGTTGTCGGAAGTAGGTAGGCAGAGGTTCCATAGGTGTAGGAGTACTTCCCACCAGCACTTCCTGATCCGCCGTTGAGGTCATACGTCACTACATAAGTTTGTGCTTGCCATTGAGCGGTGAAGATGATGTTTCTAGCTTGGGTTACATATGGCGCACCCGGAGCGTATGTATTCGTTCCATCGCTCCAACCCTTAAAGTCATGACCAACCTTTGTTGGTGCTGCGCCAACAGCGAAGCTCTGGCCGATTGTCTTAGGCGACTGCGTTGGAATTGGAGATCCCCCCGCACCGTCAAACGTGACCGTGTATGGAATCGCGCTCCACTGCGCATAGAGCAAGTAATGCCCATCTCTTACTGTGTAGAGCGAACCCGCCGTTGTGCTCTCACCACTTTGATCAACCCAACCGATGAAGTCATAACCACTACGGCTAGGTACTGTTGATGTGACAGTAATTGTCTCGTTTACGACCTTCTGTTGATCTGCGATCGCATTTGTCACCGAGCCACCGCTAAAGCTGTATTTAACGTTATAGATTCGAGTCCACGTTGCGGTAAACGTTAGATCAGAAGCAGGCATCGTGTATGACTGGCCTGGGTTATAAGTCCCAGATGGACCACTCCAGGATACAAATGCGTATGCGTCACTGCCGACAGTCTTTGTAAATCCTGTTGAAGGAGCCAAATTAAATTGCTGAAGATAATTAATAGCTGCTGGGGCTGGGACCGAACCGGTACCGCCATCTAAGTTATATGTGCGGGTAAAGCTTGCAATATTCCACTGTGCGTACAAAGTGGTATTTGAAGTGACAGTGAAAGTATCTGTTATTAAATCGCCTACAGATTGCTTGCCCCAGCCGCCAAAGTTGTAGCCCGTCTTGGCCATAGTTCCGATAGTCGCCACCTGAACTGTTGCAGAATCCACAGTGTATGAATCAGACGTTTTGCTTGGTGTACCCGTTGCTCCATTTGCGTTGAATGTAATGGCATAGGTGTTAGGAGTCCATGCAGCGTAGAAATAGAGATCATTTGTTTGAACGGTGTAGGTATCTCCTGAGACATAAATGCGACCTGTGCGATTTGCATTATCCGTCCAACCGGCAAATACATATCCGATTCTCTGCAGCGATCCAGAATTTCCGCGGATGTTGGCCGATGTGCCGATTGTGTAATTCGCCGAATCAGTTGGGACTGTTCCAGCACTTGCCTCTGTCAGGTTGTAAATGACGTGATACGGAGTAGCAACCCACTTCGCATAGAAGTTAACTCCAGCATTGGCAAGTATGTATGAGTTACCAGGCTGGTAGAGCTGACCGGTATTTCCTGAGTTGAGATTCCAACCGCTAAATGTGTAACCAGGCTTCTGCAAGCTTCCGCTATTACCTAAAAGAACTACAGTTCCCTCGGTTTGATAGGTCGCAGTATCACTTGGCACCGCTCCGCCGGTATTTCCATTTCCGTTGTACGTTGCAGTTAACCCAGCCAAAGTAGTTGCGGTAAAGATTGAAATTCCTGTCACGTAACCACTTCGCGTAGCTGTTACCGTTTCAGACACAGATGTTGAGAAATTAGCTCCGCTCACAATAATTGAGCCGTTACTGATTGTTGCCGAACCCGCAGAGCTCGCAACCGACCATGTGTAATTCGAATCAAAATTTGTGATTGCTACGGTGTAGCCATTGGTTCTTAAAGTTGGTGTACCGAAAGTTGGCGTTAGGGCCGCACTCAATGAAGTACCAGAGGTGTATGCAGTTCCTGTCTCATAGGTGCTACGAGTGGACGTCAATTGAACGGATGAGGTCGTGCCGGCGCTCATGCCACTTACTGTGACTGGCAGGTTACTTCCGGTCGGAGTTCCGAGTGTTACTATTCCCGATCCATTACTGATAGAGGCAGACCATGTGTAACTCGCATCGTAATTTGTAACATTGAAGGTGTAACCACTAGACGTTGCCGTAGAGGTATCCGCCAATGGGGTGCGTGCCAACCCAAGTGGTGTTACCTGGACTTCGCTGGAATATGAACTGGCTCCAGCGATGTTATTGGAAGCTACTCTGAAACTGTAAGTCGTTCCATTTATGAGATTACCAATCGTTGCTGATAGCGCAGTTATGCTCTCACGTGGGATTGATATCCAACTACCGCTACCAGATTTATATTGCACTGTGTAGGTATCAGTCAGTGGCTCATTGCGGTCAGCGCCCTTAATCCAGCCAATAGTTACCTGCTGATTAGTTTTTGAGGTACTAGAAATCGTCGGCGCATTTGGAGTAACAAAATCACACCAGATCTTTGCATTCTTCTGATAATCCCTCAGGTACCTACTCAATGCGTTGTCATTGCCCTGCGGCCCGCAATACTGCACGCTCTTGAGGTAGTTCTCATCAAATGCGTAACGAGCAATGGATGTAATTGACGTGGTCGTCGCAGATCCAAATCTGATCGTGGTCAAATTTGGGCTATATCTGAAAGCTTCATTAGCGATAGATGTGATAGTTGAGGGAAAGAATGGAATCCATCCCGGAGCAATTCCATTCGACTTAAATGCAGTCTCATCGATGCTCTTTAGGCCAGTTCCAAAATCAACTGTTGAAAATGTCGTCTTGACTCCAAAATTCCAGCTAATTTCAATCTTGCCGCTACCAAGAGTCAACGCGATAGCCGTACCGGTAGGGAGCCCGAAGCCCTGATTAGAGAATGCACCTTGGCTTAACACCGTTGACGCTCCTCCACTTGCACCGGTAACCGTGACGGAGGTCAATGGATTATTTTCAAATGCGGATAGTCCGACCATAATTACTGATGCTGGGATTGTCAGAGAAGTCAGACCAAGATTTCTGAAACCACCCTGATCGATTTGCGCAAAGCCACTAGCAGGGAAAACGATTGCGGTGAGATCGCGATTAACGTCTCCTGCGGTAGAACCAGTACCGGGTGCAAATGCGGCAATCAATACCCCCGTGATGCCTTGAGGAATTGTGGCCGTACCCTTGCAATCTCTGCCGGCAAAAGTTGGTATGGTCGAAGAGGTGACATAAAAGCTGCCACTTACTGAACACGTTACGTAATAGTAAGTATTGGTAGTTGCAAGATCTGAATAGTTATAGGCAGTACTTCCTGAAATATTAGTTGCCCTTACGCGGAATGAATATGTTGTGCTATTTGTCAGGCCAGAGACATTCAGTGTGGTCGTACTCGCGTTAGTTGTTCCAACATTCGTCCAGTTAGTTGAGTCAAGTGAACTTTCGACAACATAGCCTGTGACAGGTCGACCACCATCCGAAGCGGGTGCACTCCACGATAGAGAAGCAGATCCTTGCCCACCTGTGGCAGTCAAATTTTGGGGCGCTGAAGGGTTACCAGCAACGATCACTGTAACTAAGTAATTTTGAACCGTTGAACTATCTTGAGATGTCAAAACGTAGGTCACTGATGAAGTGAAGTTATTTGCAGTTTGTCCCGAAATTTGAGGAGTACTAGCCACAGCAGCTGTTGCCCCTGAAGATAAAGTGAAAGTTGCAACTAAAGCCGTCAAGTTAGTGCCTGTTGGAACGGAAAGTTGGACAGTACGCAGTGAATTATCTACAGATCCTGTCACGGCTGGGGACAATGAATTAAAACTATAAGCTGAAATAGTCGCAGTGTTGGAAAGGCGTGTAACTGTGACGGTGTAACTCTTTGTTGTGCTTCCATCTTGTGCTGTGACAACAACGGTGATGGTATTTGATCCATTGCTCAGCGAAATTGAGCCTGAAGCAGAACCTGATGTGACGGAGTTGCCATTGACTGTGATGGTGGCATTGGCTTGTGTGCGCGTTGGTGTAACAGTTATTGATGTAACCGAGTTAGCAACCGATGCTGTGTAACTTGTTGTGCCAGACGCAAATGATGGAGACAGCGTTCCGGAGGAGAGAGCTAGAGCTGAAAGAGTTGCATCATTGGAGAGGCGTGTAACAGAAACTGTGTAGCTCTTTGTTGTCGCTCCATCCTGGGCTGTGACAACAACGGTGATGGTATTTGATCCCACGTTGAGTGAAATTGAGCCAGAGGCCGCTCCTGATGTAACGGAAGTACCGTTGACTGTAATAGTCGCATTTGCTTGCGTACGAACTGGAGTGACAGTTATTGATGTAACCGAGTTGGCAACTGATGCTGTGTAGCTCTCGGTTGCACTAGCAAATGAGGGAGATAGTGTTCCGGAAGAGAGTGCTAGGGATGAAAGAGTTGCGTCGGTAGATGCAGCGCGAGTGACAGTGACTGTGTAAGTACCCGTTGTCGTTCCATCCTGGGCTGTGACAACAACGCTGATGGTATTTGATCCCACGTTGAGTGAAATTGAGCCTGAAGCAGAACCTGATGTGACAGAGGTGCCGTTGACTGTAATGGTCGCATTGGCTTGTGTGCGAGTTGGAGTGACGGTAATTGATGTGACCGAGTTGGCAACTGATGCTGTGTAACTTGCAGTACCACTATCGAAAGATGGATTAAGTGTTCCGGAAGAGAGTGCTAGGGCCGAAAGGGTTGCGTCGTTGGAAAGACGTGTAACAGTCACCGTATAAGTACTTGAAGTAGTTCCATCTTGGGCTGTGACAACTGTTCGAATGACGTTGGGTCCGACATCTAGCGCTCCAGTAAAGGCAGTCGTCCCATTTGCTCCTAAGTACTGAACGATCGTTGCATTGCTTTCACTCTTTGTTGCAGTAACTGTGTAACCGGTGGCGACTGAGTTGGCAACAGATGCTGTGTAGCTTGTTGTGCCAGAAGCAAATGTGGGCGATAACGTCCCGGAGGAGAGAGCTAAGGCAGAAAGAGTTGCAATGGCAGAGGGGGCTCTTGTAACTGTGACGGCGTAACTCTTTATTGTGCTTCCATCTTGTGCTGTGACAATCACGGTGATGGTATTTGATCCCACGTTGAGTGAAATTGAGCCTGAGGCAGAACCTGATGTGACAGAGGTGCCATTGACTGTGATGGTGGCATTGGCTTGTGTACGAGTTGGAGTGACGGTAATTGATGTAACCGAGTTAGCAACAGATGCTGTGTAGCTCTCGGTAGCACTAGCAAATGATGGAGATAGCGTTCCGGAAGAGAGAGCTAGAGCTGAGAGGGTTGCGTCGGTAGATGCAGGAACTGCCGAAGTTGCTGTAGATGTTTTAGAATCACTACCACCATTGTTAGTAACGGTGATTGTCACTTTAATGTAAGCGCCGACATCTCCACTTACGGGCGAGTAGGTCGAAGCTGTCGCTGATCCAATGTTGGTATAGGTGCCACCTAGCGAAGTTGAACTCAGCCACTGATACGTAGTCGTAGTACCGGCTCCAGTAATAGCCCCGGTGACTGCAGTCAGTGTTGATCCCATCTGGGCTGTTCCGGTAATGGAGGCTGAGGCCAATGTAGGAGGTGAAAGATAAGTAAATCCTGTGTAGGTTGCGCTACCCCCAGGTGCGGTCAGAACAATGTTTGCCGCTCCAGCGGTTCCCGCAGGAGTTCTAAAACTTACAGATGTGTCACTTGCAACTTGCACATTAGTAGCAGCGTTGCCTCCAACTGTGATTGCAGTTGTTCCTGTTAAGCCGCTACCCGTAATTGTTAATTGCGTATTCCCCGCAGTTGAACCGCTATTACTCGATAGTGTTGAAAGGGTTGGCGGCAGTACTGGCGCGTCATTCGAACAAGTCGCGGTACCGCCTAGCGTCGAGTAAGTCAACGTCGAGCCATAATTCTCGGCCCGGAAACAATCTTCATACGACGTATTCATTAAAAGGAAATTGCCGCTGTCTGCAGTATTTGGGTAGGTTAAAGAGGGCGTGAAATTAGAGGTGTATCGCTGGTCTCCACGCAATCTGAATGCTCCAACTTTCATTGTTGCACCGGTAGTACCACCAACCGCAACGCCTTCCCATCCTCCATTGTGTTCTTGAGCAGCATTACAGGTTGCGCGCAAAACTCCGTTTATAAACAAATAATTATTAGTAGCTGCGCCACCTAAGGAAGCGGCCGTTGAAGGCGCTACGCTGACTGCCAAGTGATACCAGTTGTTTATTGCCGGAATTACAGAAGTAGTTAGATTTGAGCAAGCATCGAAGTTAGCTTTTCCGTCAGTTCCATTCCAAGATAGAGATGTCATTGGAAATGCCCGACAAATTGTGCCATTGTCACAACCAGTGAAAATCGTGTTGTATCCGGTGCTGATAGTTGAGAATTTAACCCAACCCTCCCAAGTCCATCCCCCAGCAACGATCATTCTGGGGCTGACTCTGCCGACTACCGCTCGCGCACCACTCGGAAGACTAATGCTGCCGTTTGTCGCTGCTGCGGCTTGCTCGTGAAGTACGGGGATTGATACTGATGCTACTGGGACAAAGAGTGTTCCAACCAAAACTGCCACAAGGGATCTCGCAGTACGCACGCGAAGCCCAACGCGGAAGCGGTTGAGCGTGGATTTGAATTCGGTTCTCACTGGGTCCCTAATCTCGAAGATTGAAATAACTGTTCATGCTTGGGCAATAGTGTCATAAATGAAGAACATTTTCATATCTATTGGGAGCTTCCACATGTCGTGCTCTATGCCACACCTGCCCTCAGGTTCTAGAATTGGTAAATGGCAGGTAAACAGCACGAGACAGGTAATCGGCAGGCTGCCTATAGCGCCCGAAATAGGGCACGGCTAATTAAGGATGCCCAGATAGTTCTGGCTGAGATCGGGCCATCTGCCACCATCGAGCAGATTGCTGCCCACGCCGAAGTTTCGCCGACAACGATTTATAAGTATTTTGAGAATAAGGACCAGCTATTTATGGAGGCTCTCGGCGAGGCTTGGATAGGTTTTCTTATCTGGGCCAGCGAACCCAAGGCACCCGGCGACAGACTTGAGCGGACCTTGGATTCTGGACGCAAACTTTTGTGGGCAAAGAAGACCCACCCGCTTCTCGCAAATATGCTCCACAACTGTTTGAACGAAATGCCCGACTTTATTGCTCTGTCAGATCGAGGTGAAGGTAAGAAAGCATTTAAGGAGATAGCAGCCAGCGGGGAATTGAAGGCGGATGATTTTGAGAAGAGATACGTGCTCTGGGTAAATATTTACACCGGGATCTTAAAATCGGTCTTTGTCACCGAAGAGCTGACGCCTGCTGAAGCAGAGGTTGCCTTCGGAATTGGGCTTTCAGTCTGGGGAATCAGTGAACCAAGGGCCAAGAAGTTGATTTCGCGGAAACTTGAATTCGCTCCGGTGGAATAGCAGTCGTAAAACTATTTGTTTTCAGGGCTTTTTTGCTCTTACTGAAACTTTCTTAGACCTCCTTGGCTCAGGTTTAGGAACTTTCTTCTGTTCCAATGATGAATTAGCAACGCTTGCTTTGAGAATCTTGATTGCTTCTTGAACTCGCGAAGTTCTCATTTCGTGGCACCTATCTGGGTATAGCGAGCTGCATTGCGAGCAATCACTGCGGCAAGACGCTCTTTTCTTGCTTGAATAAAGGTTCTTTCAGCGTCTATCGCAGCTTTGATCTCGGCGTAGGTGTCACGAGAGGCTTCAGGTAACTTTCTGACTGAATAGACCAGCGACACCTTGTTCTTAGAATCTGCAGGTATAAGACCAATTTCAATAAATGAGTTCGACTGCATGTAGTTGACGGCATCTGAGCCAATATTGCCCACTAATTCAAATTTGTGAGCCACTTTGAGTACCTGAGTGATATCTGTACGAGTTGGCACTGGGAGGGCAAGTAGTTCAGCTTGAACTGCGGCGATATTGGTAGTGGTAACTCCGAAGATCTCGGCCTTTGCAAACATCTCGACGCTGAGATCTTTACCGCCCAAGAGTTTGATTGTGATATCTGCCCGGGCTGCCTGCTTTTCAGCTTCACGCTTGGCTGCTGCTTCAGCCGCAGCTTGGTTATCCCTAGTAACGCTGTCGGTGGGAGCCTCAACTCTTGTCACGGTGACTGTGTAAGTCTTAGTTGTAGTTCCATTTAAGGCCGTGACAACGGTTCTAATGACATTAGAACCGAGGCTTAGTGCTCCGGTAAACGGCGTAGCGCCATCTGCTCCTAAGTACTGGACTGTTGTTGCATTAACTTGATTCACGGTCGGTGTAATCGTGATTGATGAGTCAGAGACCGATGCCGTGTAACCGGTTCTAGTAGCGCTAGCGAACGTTGGCGTCAGCGTTCCGGAAGAGAGGGTTAGGGCTGAAAGGGTTGCATCGTCGGTTTGGCGCGTTACGGTAACTGTATAAGTCTTAGTTGTGGTTCCATCTGGGGCCGTGACAACTATTCGAATAACATTGTCCACACCAATATTGAGTGGGATTTCGCTAGATTGAGATCCTGAATTGACTGGTATGCCATTTACTTGGATGGTGGCATTGGCTTGGTTAACTGTGGCAGTGACTGTAGCCGAACCAGTCGCTTTTGTAACTCTTGCTGTGTAGTTTGAAGTATCGCACGCAACTGTAGGAGAAACATTTCCGCCATTGACAAGTAGGTTTGAAAGATTTGCATCGTTGGAATTAGCAGTCCAGTGGGCAAAGAGAGTGAGGGGAACATTCCTGTAAGTTTGGTACGGGAAACTGATTGCACTTCTACCAGTTTCTTCAAACCAACCAATGAACGTGTAACCGCAACGGGTAGGAGTTCCCGGAGACCTTGGAATCCCATCACTATCTGTAACTGTATCATCAATGATTGCACTGCCACCCTGGCTGTTATAGGTAATGGGGATATTCCATCGCGCATAAACAGTGATATCTTGATAACGAGCTCCGGTCGGCCCAAAAATATTGAATTGGTATTCTGGCGACGTGGTGCGAACGTTTATAACATAAGGCCTATCGTCTCTTGGCATCCACCCTGCAAAGACGTAACCGGGTTTTACTGGATCAGGTGGAACATCCTGTAGAAATTCACCATCGGTATAGCGGGTGTATACGCGGGCAGAAGAGCCCCCAATAGTTCCTTCTTGTAGGTCCCACCCGACTTGATGATTGGAATCCGCGTGCGCTTTTGAAAGCATCGTCGGCACTACTACGTTTGGGATGAATGTCATCAGCGCTGCAATCAAGACGACTGGAAGTAGGCGCGCAGGGCGGATAAGTATCCCCCGGTACCCAATTTTCACACTGCTAACCATTCTTCTGCCCTGCGCTGTTTTGAATTGAGTTTTTCGACGAATTGCGAGAGACAATTGCTGCGAGGCGGTCATTTCTTGATTTAATCTTTGCCGCCTCCGCATCGATCGCAGCCTTAATCTCTGCGTAGGTATCACGGGAGGCTTCAGGTAACTTACGCATCGCAGCAACCAACGCCACCTTGTTCTTAGATTCAGCCGGAATTAAGCCAATCTCAACAAATGAATTCGGCAACATATTTTTGATTTGGTCAGAACCGATATTGCCTACTACTTCATATTTGTGAGCCACTTTAAGAATTTGATTAATATCAGTTCGGGCAGTTTCTGGCATAGCCATTAATTCAGCCTGAACAGCAGCGATATTTTTAGTGGTTACTCCAGGGATCTCTGCTTTAGCAAATGTTTCAGGGGTCAAATCTCTAGCATTCTGAAGTTTGGCAGTCACATCAGCACGAGCAGATAGTTTTTCAGCTTCGCGCTGCGCTGCTGCTGCGTCTGCTGCAGCCTTTGCAACTGCAGCCGCCGCAGCTTTCACAGAAGCTTCATCGACAGCCCACCTAGCGTAGAAAGTCAGGTTTCCATAAGGAGATGCCGGGGTGTAAGAACCATTAGTCACTTGGGATCCACTAGTTGCACCCGTAAACCACCCAACAAATGTGTAGCCAGTCTTCTGCGGAGCAGTTGTTGGAATGGTGGCAACTGCGGATCCTGTTGTGAAGTTCGACGATCCACCACTGCTCACTCGCACATCCGCACCTTGGTTATCCCAGGTAATGTTGTAAGTGACCGCTTCAACCCTCGTTACGGTGACTGTATAAGTTTGTGTTGCAGATCCATTCTCGGGTGTGACAACTGTACGAATGACGTTGGCGCCAACAAGGAGAGATCCAGTAAAGGGAGTTGTGCCCGTTGCTCCCAGGTACTGAACTGTCGTCGCATTAGCTTGCGTAACGGTCGGTGTGATGGTCATAGATGAGACCGAGTAAGGGACAGATACTTGGTAAGTTGCAGTACCGCTCTCAAATGTGGGCGCTAGCGTTCCGGAGGAGATAGCTAAGGCTGAAAGTGTGTTAACGGAAGATGCGGCGGCTCTTGTAACAGTAACCGTGTAAGCTTTTTTTACTCCATTCTCGGCTGTGACAACTGTGCGAATGACGTTTGTGCCAACAGAGAGCGCTCCAGTAAAGAGGGTTGAGGCAGTTGTGCCGGTGCCTCCTAGGTACTGAACTGTCGTCGCATTAGCTTGCGTGACGGTCGGCGTGATGGTCATAGATGAGACCGAGTAAGGGACAGAAACTTGGTAAGTTGCAGTCCCAGAAGCAAATAGGGTCGATAACGTTCCTGAAGAGAGAGCTAGATTTGAAAGTGTGTTAACGGAAGATGCGGCGGCTCTTGTAATAGTAACCGTGTAAGCCTTTTTTGTTGTTCCATCCAGGGCTGTGACAACTGTGCGAATGACGTTTGTGCCAACAGAGAGCGCTCCAGTAAAGAGGGTTGAGGCAGTTGTGCCGGTGCCTCCCAGGTATTGAACTGTCGTCGAATTAGGTTGAGTAACGGTCGGTGTGATAGTGATAGATGAAACCGAGTAAGGGACAGAAAGTGAGTAGTCCGGAGTTTCACTATTGAATAGAGTATTTAGAGTTCCGTATGAGATAGCTAAGGCTGAAAGAGTGGCAATGTCTGAAATGCGAGTAACAGTGACTGAATAAGTGCTAACTGTGATTCCATCTGCAGCTGTGACAACTGTGCGAATGACGTTGGGGCCAACACTGAGCTCTCCAATGAAGGGGATTGTGCCAGTTGCTCCCAGGTACTGAACTGTTGTCGCATTAGCTTGAGCAACAGTCGGTGTGATGGTGATAGATGAGACCGTGTTAGCAACCGAAGCCGTGTAACTTTTGGTACCGCCGGCAAACTCTGACGAGAGATTGACTGGAGACGCAGGATCTGTTGAGTTGTCTTCGATGACTAAGCTCGAAAGAGATGAATCAGCGACTTCCCAGTTGGCAAAGAGAGTCAAAGTCCTTGTACTTTCATTTACTGTCTTGGGGCAACTTCCTAAACCATCGTCATAAATACGTCCGTCGGCTGCTGAGCAACCTCCCAAGCTTTTGCTTGTGAACCAGCCTTTGAAGAGGTATCCAGATCGCTTCGGCTGCGGTGAAGGCACGGCAAATGGCCCGTAAGTGAGTCCGTCGAATTCCGCGCTTGTTGATCCGCCACTGCTGGGTGTCGTCGCACCGTTGTCATCCCACTGAATGTTGTAAGGGTCTTCGGCAGCTGCATTAGGTAGGTATGTGAAGCTAGCACCCAGAGTTAGGCTCAGAATTAGGGCAGAAAAGGCTCTACTTCGATGAGTCCTCAAACCTTTAGTCAATTCCAACCCCCATAGACAAAACCGTTATCCCCAAGCGGAGTTTAGAGTAGTATTCCATATTTTGAATGGCAGTCAATTTATGAGTCGTTAATCCATACGTTGATTCCTATGCCACACCAGCCTTCACCTTCTAGGATGGGTAAATGGCGGGTAAACAGCAGGAGACCGGGAATCGGCAATCTGCTTATAGCGCCCGGAATAGGGCAAGGCTGATTAAGGATGCCCAGGAAATTCTGGCTGAGATCGGGCCGTCGGCGACGATTGAGCAGATAGCTGCCCATGCCGAAGTTTCTATTCAAACTATCTACAACTATTTCGAGAGCAAAGATCAATTATTTCTCAAGGCGATGCGTGAGATGTGGGAGGGCTTTCTCCTGTGGTCTAGGGAAGGAGCATCACCTGGTGACCGATTTGAAATGTTGCAGGATGTGGGTAGAAAACTTCTCTGGGCACGAAAGACTCATCCCGTTTTGGCAAAAGTTCTTCATAACACTTTGACCGAGATTCCTGATTTCTTTATTCAGGCAGATGAAGGTGTTGGTAAAGAGGTCTACAGAGAGATGGCTGCAAGTGGACTTGTTAAAGAAGATGGTTTTGATAAGAGATGGGTTTTGTGGACAAGCATTTACAGCGGGTTACTTGTAGCAGTGCACGTAACAGAAGAACTCTCCCCCGCCGAAGCTGAGGAAGCATATGGGATTGGTTTATTGGTGTGGGGCGTGAGCGAGGCAAAAGCTAAGAAGATCATGTCACGGAAACTTGTCTTCACGCCCGTCACAGAGTGACTACATAGACGAGACGCTGTTATAAATTCCTTTGAGTAAGTCTGCGCCTGCTTCACGATTTGGAGCGTTGACCACAACAACTGAAATTCCCTTTACTGGTTCAGATAGCTCTTTAGTTAATTGTGCTTGAGCGTCTATTGTCTTTGAGTTGATTCCCATCGATGTAGCAATCGCAGCTGGATCTAGTCCGTGAGGTGTCCCAAATACTTCTTCAAAGCCATCGACACCACGTTGTGAGAGCGTGGAGAAAATTCCACCACCATCGTTATTGATGACAAATATCTTGAGATTGATATCTTCTTTGTGAATCAGGCCAGTGAGATCGTGGAGGAAGCCAAGGTCACCTAGAACTGCAATGGTTTGTTTGCGTTGGGATGCAATACCGAACGCAGTTGAGATATTTCCATCGATGCCCGCAAGGCCACGGTTGGCAAAGGTTTCAACGCCATCGCGCGCAACGGCAAAGCCTTCGAGATCGCGGATTGGGCGTGATGAAGAGATGAAGAGAGAGGTGCCTGTTGGAATGTTGGCTGCGATTTCGCGGGCAATAAGTTGTTCAGACCATGTTGAAATATCAGAAACCATCTTTTGTGCACGAAGTGAGTACTTCTTCCACTTCTCTGCATATTCAGCATCAGCTGGTTGTACCTCAACTGCAGGAAGTTGTGTGAACTTCTGATCTGCCATGCGGTCGGTATCGACTGTTGCCATACGTGGGTCGATAACAATCTCTTTACGTGCGGTCTTGATAAATGCATTGATAGAGCGAGAGAGTGTTGTGCGGCCAATAACCACGACTGTATCTGGAGCTAAATCATCTGCAATGGTCTTTGATGTGAGGAAGACACTGGCGTGTGAAATCGCGTTCTTAAATGTCAGTGGGTCTTCAGCAATGACAGGCCAGCCGAGTTTGTCCGCAAAATCTTTAACTGCTTCCGCAGTAAGCCCACCACGGTCATGGCCAATGACCAAAACTCCGCGCGTTGATTTTGTATAGAACGTTCCTGGTGTCTTTCGGTCGAAAACTTTTGGAGTGGTAATTTCTAAATCATTGAGCCAGTTATCGCTCTTATCACCAACAAGTGGTTCTTCAAATTGAATATTGAGATGCACAGGACCTGATTGCAGTGAGTTAAAGGGAAGTTCCATCGGATAGACGCTGCCCGATACATCTGCGAAGTAACGAACAGCTTTGCCGAAGATGCGAGCTTGTTCAGTGGTTTGGTTAGCGCCGGTTTTGCGAAGTGATGCTGGGCGATCTGCAGTGAGAACTAGTAGCGGAGTGTTGGTATGTGATGCCTCAAGAATTGCAGGGTGGTAATTGGCTACTGCGGTTCCGCTGGTGCAGACGATGGGTACTGGTCGGCCTGAGGCCTTTGCAATACCGAGTGCGAAGAATGCTGCTGTGCGCTCATCTATACGGACATGGAGCTTGATGAGACCTTTGGTACTTGCCTGATAGAAGGCGAGAGAAAGTGGTGCATTGCGGGAACCTGGTGAGATAACAACATCTGTAACGCCAGCTTCGATGATTTGGCGGACGATGACGCGAGCAAGCAGAGTGGATGGATTCACTACAAGAGCTCCGCTGTCTTCATAACGCGATTCTTCCACCATTCGAAGCGCTCAGGTGCCACTTCTAATTCGGTGAAGTCAGGCTCAACATCGGTGATTTCAATCTGACCGTCGACAATAGGAAGTTCGGCAACGTTTGATGCAAGAAGTGAGCCGGTTCCAAGTCCGCAATCAAAGTTCATTTCGGGAACTGATGCCGCGAGAATAAGTCCGTAATTGATTCCGACTGCACTTTCGAGCGCACTTGAGATAACTACTGGAAGTTTGTGGTGTTCAGCCAACTTATGGGCGCGAGCAATGCCACCGAGTGGTTGCACCTTAAGCATGAGTACATCAATTGCACCATTAAGGTCTACGGCAAATGGATCTGCTGCTTTGCGAAGGACTTCATCTCCAGCAATTTTGATATCGATTGCGAGCTTCTCTTTAAGTTCGCGGAGTTCTTCAACTGTTCCACAAGGTTGTTCTGCATATTCGAGAGGGCCGATGTTTTCGTAGATAGCACGAAGGTTGGTGATTGCCTCGTCTACAGACCAATTACCGTTGACATCAATACGTAACTTCGCCTTAGGTCGCAAAGTTCTCACTTTTGTAAGGCGAACAATATCTTCGGCCAAGTTATCGCCAACTTTTACCTTAAATGTTTCTACTCCTGGAAAAGAGTTAACAATTCGCTCAATATCTGCTGCATCATTCAGTGCTGGAATAGTGCCATTTACTTTTACTGAATTGCGATACAACTTTGGGCGAGGCTTGGTCGCAGCCTCTATTGCGCACATAAGCCAAGGCGCGCACTCTTGATAGTCATATTCAAGAAATGGCGAGAATTCGCCCCAGCCGTATTCGCCTTGAAAGAGCGCTACTTCGCGAATATTAATTCCGCGAAAGTTGGTCTTGGTAGGCAGCGCAACTACACGCATCGTGTCGAGCAGGGATTGATCCATAAATTAAGGTCGCTTAGGAAACTTTCCAAAGTCAGGCTTGCGCTTCTCCTTGTAGGCGTCGCGTCCTTCTTGGCCTTCTTCAGATAAGTAGAAGAGAAGAGTGGCATCTCCTGCAAGCTGTTGAACTCCGGCAAGTCCGTCATCGGCTGCGTTCATAGAAGCTTTGATGAGGCGAAGTGCAAGCGGTGAGTTCTGCAACATCTCGCGACACCAAGAAACTGTTTCAGCTTCCAACTCTTTGAGTGGAACAACTGTGTTAACAAGACCCATAGAGAGTGCTTCTTGTGCATCGTATTGACGAGTCATAAACCAAATTTCGCGGGCCTTCTTCTGTCCAACGTTTGCCGCCAATAAACCTGAACCGTAACCGCCATCGAATGAACCAACCATGGGGCCAGTCTGACCAAACTTTGCATTATCGGCTGCGATTGAAAGATCGCAGACAACATGAAGTACATGTCCTCCGCCAATTGCCCAGCCTGCAATCATTGCAACGACTGGCTTTGGTGTGCGACGAATCTGTACTTGAAGATCTAGAACATTGAGGCGACCAACGCCTTGCTGTGCAAGTGAATCATCGCCGAGATAACCATCATCTCCGCGCACGTTGATATCGCCACCAGAACAGAATGCTTCATCGCCTTCACCTGTAAGGATGATGACGCCGACTTGTGCATTGTCGCGAGCTAAATCAAATGCTGATTTCAATTCAATAATTGTTTGTGGACGGAATGCGTTGCGCACTTCTGGACGATTAATCGTGATCTTTGCAATGCCATCGGCTACCTGATATTTGATATCGGTAAATGATTCGCCACCAGGAGCTGTCACCCATGCAGGGATAGTCCGGTCACCAAAATCACGCTTAATAGGCTTGCTCACGATTCCTCCAATAGGTCTACGAGCGATAGCCTACGCGGGCAATGGAGCAGAACGCACAACGAGAAGT
>Ga0007796_10000170_pt1 | contig 17970 bp, 17 predicted proteins | sample CryBogmetaGMA0M_FD_60373 | JGI IMG/M metagenome (GOLD analysis project Ga0007796, IMG submission 60373) | Freshwater microbial communities from Crystal Bog, Wisconsin, USA - MA0M | ecosystem: Environmental > Aquatic > Freshwater > Lake | place: Crystal Bog, Wisconsin, USA | collected 2009-07-06 | reverse complement strand
TGTTCTATTTTCAATTTTTCGCCTGCAGCAACTTTATACTGTTTGCCACCGGTTTTTATGACCGCGTACATGGTTTGAAACCTCAATTAATATCTACATTTAAGCTAATCCACCCTGGATAAGCTAAGCCCATTATTATATCTTGCATGACGAGCACTGTCAAAATCAATGACTTAAGCCAGATCCTGGCCCCAATTACCTTAGATTTCAAGGCCTTAGATGAGGTTATCCGTCTGCGCTTAGCCTCAAAAGTCGCCTTAATTGACCAAATTTCCACCTATATCATCCAAGCCGGTGGAAAACGGGTCAGACCAGCCTTATTAATGTTGGTTGCCAAGGCTCTAGCCAATGGCAAGGAAACGCCCCATACCCTCGAAATGGCCGCAGTCGTAGAATTTATTCACACTGCCACCCTCTTGCATGATGATGTCGTTGATGAATCCACTCTCCGCAGGGGTCGTGAAACTGCAAATGCAGCATTTGGCAATGCTGCCAGCGTTTTAGTCGGAGATTTTCTGTATTCAAGGGCCTTCCAGATGATGGTGGGTCCAAATGACTTAAGAGTCATGCAAATTTTGTCTGATGCAACGAATACGATTGCTGAAGGCGAAGTACTTCAACTTTTGAATATGAATGATCCAGAAGTGGATGAAGCTAGCTACTTGCAAGTCATTCGTTACAAAACTGCTAAATTGTTTGAAGCCTCTACCGAGCTTGGCGCAATCCTTGCTCAGGCAACGGATACACAGCGCGAAGAAGCCGCTGCATTTGGACGCCACATTGGCACTGCATTCCAATTAATGGATGATCTTCTTGACTACACAGCAAACGCCGCCCAAATGGGGAAAAATGCAGGCGACGATTTACGCGAAGGCAAACCTACATTGCCGCTCATTTATTTGCTAGAAAATGGTAGCGCCGAAGAGCGCTTACTGGTTCGTGCGGCGATTGTGCAAAACCAAGACTTGCCAGACGATGTATTTGCACAAATCTTAAGTGCAGTGCAAAGTTCAGGCGCCTTAGACTATACCCAAGCTGCAGCAAAGCGGGAGGCCGATTTAGCCTTAGCCTGCTTAATCAATTTCCCTGAGAACGAAGCGAGCTCTGCTTTGCAGGCCCTATGCGAATACTCTCTCGCTAGACAAACCTAAGTACCGACACTGTTTACCCTGAGTTCACGCGCAGTAATACGTGCTTTTTCAGCCTCATCTCGCAAGCGCGTAATCTCTTGTTCAGAGAATTTTTCTAGGTTTGAGTAATCCAATTTCCAAGTGGGATCTGTCGACCAAATCAAAGGTGACTGCACTGTAGTGCGACCGCTGGGGGCGGATTCCAGAAGACGTAATGCCAATTCAAAATTGAGCGTTTGAGAACTGAGATCATTTGGTTTTGCTGCTGCATTTCCAAGAGGGAAATCGCTAAATAAAAATCGGGGCACTCCGCAGTACTCAACAATATCTTTTGCTGCACCCATTACCACCGTAGGCACCCCGGCAGCCTCTAAATATCTCGCTAATAAACTTTGACTCTGGTGGCAGATGGGGCAGTTCGGAATTAATACAGCAACATCTACTTGATCTGCACGAAGCATTTCCAAAATCAAGGGGGCGTCTATCTCTAAGGTATGTCGCTGACTACGATTCGTTGGCAAGCCATAAAAATGGGGTGAGAGTGCTTTTACTCTTCCTTTCTCCGCGGCATTTTTTGCGGCGGCCAAAGGAAACCAGCAACTACTATCCTCCATATCAGCATGTTTACGATCAATACCAACATGAGCAATTCTTAAATCAATATCTCCATTAACTACTTGTTGATAGGGTTGATAAAACTTTGCAGCAGCGTTGTAGGGCGCGCCCGGTCCTTGGGGACCATTCTCAGACTTAAAAGGGGCAGCTGTAGTAATTAAGCCTAAGGTCGACTGATTCAGTAACTTCTTCAGCGGGCTAAATGGCACCTCAAGATAATGCGCCCATACATAGGGGGTTTCATAACCCAATCCCAGGTAATAACTTCGAGTGCGGTCGATGTAAGAAATTGGCTGATCCAATTCTGGTGCAAAGGCGAGCTCAGAAGTCTTAGACATCAATTCATCCCTGTAAGATATTGCATATCAAATATTTAACTTCATAGGAACTTATTATGGCTCAATGGCTTAGATTTCAGCATCAAGGGAAAAGTGGCTTAGGACAAGTCCAAGGCGATCAAATTGCAGTCTATTCTGGCGATCTATTCAATGGTCCAAAACTTACTGGCGAAACTCTCAAATTAGCCGATGTCACGATGGATACCCCCTGCAGGCCTTCTAAAATGGTTGCCATGGTAGATAACTTTCACGCACTAGTGACTAAGCTTGAACATGCCATACCTGCTGAGCCCTTGTATTTCTTAAAAGGTAATAATTCATTCTTGGCTGCCAACCAAATCATCCGCACTCCCAAGTCTTATTCTGGAAAAGTGGTCTATGAAGGCGAATTGGGAATCGTGATTGGAAAAGCGTGCTACGAAGTAGATGAAACCGAAGCAGCAAAAGCCATTTTTGGTTACACCTGCATTAACGATGTCACTGCGATTGAAATTCTCAATCGTGATCCAGGTTATGCGCAGTGGACTCGCTCTAAAAGTTTCAACACCTTCGGCGTATTTGGCCCCTACATCACAACCGATGTTGACCCAAACACCTTAAGTATCAAAACCATTCTGAATGATCAAGAGCGTCAAAACTATCCTGTAGCGGATATGATTTTCCCGCCCGCAAAATTGGTGAGCTTGATCTCACAAGATGTGCCACTGGAGGCCGGAGATATTATTGCTTGCGGCACTTCAGTTGGCGTAGGCTCGATGAAGCCAGGCAGTAATGTGAGCATCATTATTGAAGGCGTAGGTCGCCTAGACAATCGTTTCGAGTAAAGTCGCAGTCGCAAAAAACAAAATCCCTTGCTACTGAATATAGCAAGGGATTTTTGATTAATGGAGTTTTTTACTACTGTACTTAGTAACCTGATACTGAAGGCAATGCCAAGCTACCTTTAGAAGCTTGTACGTTTTCATCTAAATATTTCGTGAGTGCGAAAACGGTATTCAAGCAAGGTGTCGGTGTCTGGGTAATCTTGCCCAGCTCAATAACTGAGCCCAAGAGCGCATCAATCTCTAAGCTACGTCCTGCTTCCAGATCTTGCAGCATGGACGTCTTGTGCTTGCCCACTTTTTCTGCGCCAGCAATACGACGCTCAATATCTACACGGAAAGTAACGCCCAGCTTTTCAGCGATGGTTTGTGCCTCAGCCATCATGTTGCGCGCCAACTCTTTCGTCAACGGGTACTGACAGATACCCTCTAGGGTCCCATGAGTCAAAGAACTAATTGGGTTGAAAGTCATATTGCCCCAAAGTTTGAGCCAAATCTCAGAGCGGATGTCGTCCAAAATCGGGGACTTAAATCCAGCTGCGCTCATCATGTCGGATATCTTTTGAATGCGCTCTGTAGACTTACCGTCCAACTCACCTAGCGGGAAGCGATTGCCTTCCACGTGACGAATCACACCAGGAGCTTGAGTAAAGGTTGCTGGGTAAACAACGCAACCAATAATGTTGTTTGGATTAATTGCTTTCTTAGCAACGCCACCAGCATCCACTGTTTCAACAGAGTGGTCTAGGTAATCGCCACCAAGTTTTTGAAAGTACCACCAAGGAATACCATTTTGCATTGGAATCAAAATTGTTTCAGGACCCATGATGGCTGCTAAGTCATCAATAATTGGCTCAACTTGATGGGCCTTCACCGCCAGAATGACTACATCTGGAGTTTCAGCATCTCTAATTTTTTCAACTGCTTTCACTTGCGCTACCAGTGGCTCTGGTTGATCATCCATAATCAATGCAAGGCCACGCTCTTTGATTGCAGCCAAAGTTGCGCCGCGTGCGACAACAGTTACTTCATTGCCCGCTCGCGCCAACATGACAGCTAGGTAGCCGCCAATAGCGCCACCCCCGCCAATCACACAGATTTTCATAGGAACTCCATAAGAATAAAAAATATTGAATTAGTGTCATATTAGATGAGAATATTTTGCAGTGCAACAATTTATTAGTTGCCTCATTTTTAAACAAAATATCATTTAAACCGCTTTCAATAGGTCTTTTGGAACTAAGCTACCCAAAATCATCCCTGCAATGCTTGCAAATAATCCAGCTAATTGGGGCGGCAAGATGGCATGGGGAGCCAATATTTCACAACTGATCCAAACGGTGAGGCCACACACCACTGCCAATAAACCACCCAGAGAATTCGATCTTGGCCAATAGACCCCAAACGCCAGGGGCACAAACGCAGCCACCAGTGTCACCTTGTATGCGCTTTCGACCATTTTAAATATGGATAGATCAGAATTCACGGCAAAGAAAGTAACTACAACAGCAAAACATAAAACCGTAATACGCATAATTTTGAGCAATTCCTGATCTGAGAGATGCTTAAAAAATCCTCTCACAATATTTTCTGCAAATGTCACAGATGGGGCTAGCAAAGTCGCGCTGGCGCAACTCTTAATAGCAGAAAGCAAAGCGCCAAAGAACATGACCTGCGCAAATACTGGAGCATGATTCAATATCAACTTCGGCAGAATCATTTGTGGATCAGTATTGAGATATTTTGCTACCAAGGCAGGGTTAATTAATGTAGCTGAATAGGCTAGATACATTGGAACAAAGGCAAAAATAAAATACAGGACACCACCGAGAAGAGCAGCCTGTACGGCAATATTGACGTTCTTGGAGGAAGTAATTCGCTGAAATACATCTTGTTGTGGAATCGAGCCCAACATCATCGTGCACAAGGCAGCTGAGAAACCAAGTATAGAAGCGAGGTTCATATCCGGCCAGAAATTACTGAATTGGCCCGCTGCGGCGGCGTGCTCAATGACTACACCGATACCGCCGGTTTGCGCGCTCATCTCACCGCCAATGTAGAGCATGCCAATCACAATAATGATCATTTGAATGAAATCCGTAATCGCAACCGACCACATGCCACCAAACAAGGTATAAATCAGAACACTGCCCGCTCCAATCAGCATTCCTCCAGTTTGAGAAATGCTGCCTTCTGAAACAACATTAAATACGAGACCCAAGGCTTTAATTTGGGCTGCTACCCAACCAAGGTAAGACACAACAATACAAAGTGTTACTAGTACCTCAACAGTGCGACCATATTTTTCCCTAAAAAAATCCCCAATTGTCAACATCCGACGGTTATATAAATGGCGTGCGAAAAAGAGTCCAACCAAAATTAAACAGAGCGATGATCCAAAGGGATCCGATACGACCCCGCCTAAACCTTCCTTTAGGAAAATAGCGGGGATACCTAAAACAGTTTCTGATCCAAACCAGGTGGCAAATACCGTAGCAGTAACAATCGGAAGTGGAAGGCTATGTCCTGCAGCAGCAAAGTCAGCAGTATTTTTAACGCGCAGAGCTGCCCATAAGCCAATGCCGATAGATACAACCCAGTAAATGATGACGAACCAAATCAGCAAGCCCTGCTCCTCCAAGAATTTGGTGAAATTATATGGCTTTGTTACTTTTCACAATAAGTGAATAAATGCTGATTTAGGGCGTGAGGTGCAGTGCCCCACTCTGACATAATTCAAGTGTGAACTATGCCCAAAAGCACCCTAGCGAGAACTCAATCACTGATTTGGCCTATCAAAAAGCCATTCTGAGTTCAGTTTCCAGAACTTTTGCCCTAACCATCCCTCTCTTACCACCCCCTATTGAAAAGGTTGTTGGCAATACCTACCTGCTTTGCCGCATTGTTGACACTATTGAAGATGCAGCAGATTTAAATCCAGAAACCAAACAACATCTGTCCTCTTTGTTCTTGGATGCGGTCCTTGAGAAATCTTCAGTAGCATCTTTTGTGGACCCCTGTCTAAAAGCGCTCACTGACTATAGCAACCAAGATGAATTGGGCTTAATTGCACATACCCCAACGGTTCTACGAATTCTGCATACCTGCTCTAAAGAGGACCAAGAAGCAGTAAGTCGTTGCGTCTCCATCATGTCTAAAGGGATGTCCCACTTTCATGGAAAACAGACTAAGTCTGGTCTCAAAGATTTAAATGAGTTTGAACAGTATTGCTATGTCGTTGCTGGGGTAGTAGGCGAACTCCTCACCACTATTTTTAGCAAGCATTCCCCAAGATTTGCAAAAAATATCCAGGGACAAGAAGCTTTGGCCATCGCCTTTGGTCAAGCCTTGCAGATGACTAATATCCTCAAGGATTCTCCAGAGGATAAAGCACGCGGAGTCTCTTGGAAGCCTGCTGATATGGGGCAGGAGCAACTTTTGAAGATTGCTTATCAAAAGTTACAGGACTCGTTCCGCTATATCCTTCTAATCCCAAAGCAGGATCTGGGGATGAGGCGTTTTTGTTTCTTGGCTTTTGGGTTAGCAGTCATGACGCTCTCAAAAATTGCCAAGCGAAAAGACTTTAGCAATAAAGATGAAGCAAAGTTAAGCAGAAATACAGTGATGGCTTTTTATAGCTTCACTCAATTTGCAGTAAGAAGCGATGCACTCATGAACGCCTTTTTTCATATCGCATCCAAGGCTTTGAGGGAGGCAGCTTAAAACTAAAGAACACCCTCGTGCTTTAAGAGCCAGATCTTGATTTGGCGATATAGACCAGGAGCATTTTCTTTCATAAAACCCCCAATGCCCTGTACCGAAATAACTCGATGGCAAGGGGCAATTAATGGGTAGGGATTTGCGCCGCAGGCAGTCCCAACAGCACGAGCGCCACTTTTTACCTTCTGAGCAATCTCACCATAGGTTTTGGTTTTGCCAGTTGGTATCTCTTGGATGCTGGACCACACCTTTTTCTGATGCTCGGTCCCAGTAGGCTTGATCGGCAAATCAAACTTCCAATGGGGATCCTTAAAGTAGGCTCTGCACTGTCTAGAAACCTCCTTTGACAAATGATTCTGCGGGGCAATTAAAGGGGTGGCTGCAGGTAAATAGTCAATTTTGGACAACATCAAACTGCCATCCACCAATTCAGTCGAAATCCCGAGGCATCCAAAGGGGGCTGCTATGACGCTATAGCTATAGGCCTGAGCAGCGGATTTGTTTTTTAAAGATGTCATTAGGAGTGATTCTCACATAAATAAACAGCAAAGATGACGCCCCTTTACACCTTGGCTATAGCATGCGAAATGCCACTTTGCTATATTGACTCATCCTTACTTTTTTGCAGGCAAACCTGATGGATACCTTTTTTGACGATTGGCCCTTTTATGGTCAAGTTGCTCTAGTCCTATTTTTACTCGCACTTTCTGGCTTTTTCTCAATGGCCGAAACTAGCATGCTGTCTTCTAATCGCCATCGTCTGCGTGCCATGGCAACCAGCGGAAATACTGGTGCCGCTTTAGCGGAAAGACTTCTCAAGCGAATTGACTCACTTTTATCGGTGTTACTGATCTCCAATAATCTGATTAATACCATCTTGCCTATTCTAGTTACAGGCATCGCTTTACATATTTTCGGCGATAGTGGTCTTGTCCTAACAATTGCTACCTTGGTAGTTGCTTTGCTAATCATCATTTTTAGTGAAATTACGCCAAAAGTCATTGGCGCAGCATTCCCAGAAAAAATCGCCTCCAGAGTTGGTTGGTTTATTTTGCCACTCACATTCGCTCTAAAACCTCTTCTCTGGTTTATTAATAGTTTCGTATCAGGACTCATGAAAGTTTCGGGATTGCAGTCCTCAACCGATAGCAGAACAATGAGTCAAGAAGAGTTACGTAGCTTGGTTCTAGAGTCCAATCGCTTCGTATCTAATCATCACCGCAATATTCTGTTGAACTTATTCAATCTCGAAAATATTACCGTTGACGATGTCATGACTCCAAGATCAAAGATTGAGGTCCTAGATTTATCAAGGCCAATTGATGAAGTAGTGCAGCAATTAGAGACTTGCTATCACAATAAATTACCGGTATGCGATGGTGACTCTGAGCGCATTGTTGGGATCCTGTCAGTCAAAAAAGCACTATCCCTCCTAGGGGATACCGATCTTCAGCATGAAGACTTCAAAGCATTACTCAATGAACCTTACTTCATCCCCAGCGGCACTCCTGTACTCCAGCAGATGCAGTTCTTTCAAGATAATCAGCAGCGCCTAAGCTTGGTTGTAAATGAATATGGTGAGGTCCTTGGTCTGGTGACCTTTGAAGATATTGTAGAAGAGCTGATTGGTGAGTTCACGACATCATTTTCAAACCTGTCCACTGATCCCCATTGGCTTGCGGATGGCACTTACCTAGCAAGTGGAAGTGCCACTTTAAGAGATCTCAATCGCCTTCTTAATCTCAACCTGCCTTTGGATGGCCCACGTACCTTAAACGGCTTAATACTTGAAAAGCTCGAAGCCATTCCAGACCATGATGTTAGCGTTCGAATAGCAAACATTGTTATGGAGATTGTGCAATTCGATGATCAAGGAGTAAAGACCGTCAAACTTCATCGGCCCGCATTGAGCCAAGAGCAAGATTGACCGCTAGTCATGATGACTCACTTATTATTCGCACCTGGTACGAAATCGCAGTTCATGCGCTTGAATCTAGAGCGAGTGATATTCATATTGAGGCGGGGTCTCAAGGAACGGTAGTACGCATTCGAGTAGATGGACTACTCCAAGTGCAGTCGCAATACCATATTGAACTCCATGAACGTTTAATTACGCGCATCAAAATCTTGGCGAGATTGGATATCGCCGAAAAACGCCTACCGCAAGATGGTCGCCTTCTGATTGGTCAGGATTTTTCTAAACCTAGGATTGATTGCCGCGTTTCAATCATACCTACCCTGTATGGGGAAAAAGCAGTGGTCCGAATCTTACCCAGTCGCGTTGAGGAACTTGGTCTTGAGCAACTTGGTTTGTTGCCGGAACAATTGGAGATCTTCCAAACAGCGCTAAGTCAAACAGATGGATTAATCTTGGTTACGGGGCCTACTGGAAGTGGTAAGACCCGAACCCTCTATAGCTGTCTCCAGGAGCTAAATCAAAGTCACCGAAATCTTTGCTCTATAGAAGATCCAATTGAAATTCGGCTAGCGGGGGTAAATCAAGTGGCCTATCACCCTCGAGCCGGTTTAGATTTCGTCACGATCATTCGCGCTCTTTTAAGGCAAGATCCCGACGTCATCATGATTGGTGAAATTCGGGATGAGGCTACTGCACAACTCGCCATACAGGCAGCACAAACTGGCCATCTTGTATTGAGTACCTTACATACGCGTAATGCTAGAGGCGTCATCAGCAGATTAAAGAGTCTAGGGATTAATGAAGAGTCTTTGCACTCCTGCTTACGCAGCGTAAGCTCGCAACGCTTAGTGCGAAAGATTTGTTCACAATGCATAGGCAATGGAAATCGAGAAAGCACCCACTGCCCTACTTGCAAAGGTGCAGGGCTACAAGGTCGCCTTGGGGTTCATGAGGTGCTCAACACTAAGCATCTATTTGATCCCTCTTTAAAATATCCCACCATGTATGACTCTGGACTGAGCCATGTCCACAATGGGCTGATTAAGCGAATCGATCTAGAAGCGGAGGTAAATGCATGGCACTAAGTAAACAAGATCAACTCCATTTTGCACAGCAACTATTAACTCTGCTACATGCTGGACTTGCTCTTCTCAATGCCATTCAGCTAATCTATTCATCGGCCCCAAAAAATTGGCGAGGATGGTTGGGAGATTTATGCGCCCGACTAAAGAATGGAAATAGTTTTTCCCAAAGCCTGATGGCTCAAAGAGGCCAATTCTCAGCTGAGTTCATTAACTTGATTCGCGTCAGTGAACGCTCCGGAAATATAGATCTAGCACTCAGTACTATTTGCGCTCAACTCGAAGCGCAAATTGAATTACGACGCAAAGTCCAGCAAGCGCTTAGCTATCCAGTCATTACGTTGGCCAGCTCTTTTCTGTTGATTATTGTCATGATGGTCTGGGTTGTGCCCATCTTTAAAGATGTATTTAGTCATTTTCAAGCGGAATTGCCGGGTCCCACAAAAGCCCTCATTCAAATCTCCGAATTCATTGAAGGCTATTTTCTAGAAATCCTATCAGTCATGACTGTGGCCGGAGCGTTGCTTTTATTTGCGTGGGTCAAAATACCTCGTTTACAAAAGAAATGTGACCAGTTGAGCTTTTGCATTCCCATACTTGGCCGATTATTTCGCCTAGCGACGCTGACCTATTGGTGCCGAACATTGGGGCATCTCCTAGAATCTGGATTAGCACTGCCAGATGCTTTACGAGTGACTGCACAATCCTCAAATCACTGGCTCAGCCATGACCTAAGTGCAGAAATTTTTAAGCATCTGACTCGGGGCTGGCCGCTTGGTGAAGCACTTACGCGGGCTGATCCAGAACATCATTTATTTGATATCGAAACCCAGCAATTGCTGCATATAGCCTCTGAAAGCGGCTCACTTCCTGAGATGCTGAAAAAACGTGCGAATGCTTTAGGATCACAATTGAGTGGAAGCTTAAACGCCCTGAGTCAAAGCCTAGAGCCCTTACTCATTATCACCGTTGGTGTTGTCATAGGCAGCCTTGTCATAATCCTATATCTGCCGATATTTAACCTGGGACAGATTGTTTAATGAATGCACTAGCCATTTTCGACCTTGTTCGTATTCTGTTGATTTTGATATTGGCTTATTTAGCCTACATCGACATACGCACCTTTCGATTGCCTGATGCTATTACCATTCCACTAATCATTTTAGGAATTTGCTTCAATAATTTTCCACGCGTTCAATTTACAGCGCTGTCAGATTCCATTATTGGTGCCTTTGTTGGGTATGTCATGCTCTGGCTGTTCAATCGCCTCTATCGCTACTTTAAAAAACAAGACGGCATAGGCATGGGTGATGCTAAGCTATTAGCAGCTCTTGGTGCCTGGCTTGGCTGGGGAGCATTACCCGGTATCCTTTTCTTTGCCTCTGTAGCTGGACTTATTGGCGGCATAGCTTGGCTTAAACTAAAGAAACAAAATCCTGGGTCAGCATTTCCTTTTGGACCATTTTTGGTTATTGCTGGCATCATTGAGTTGTTATGGCCACAGCTTCTTCAAAATCTATTTCTGATCAGTCAGACTTAAGCTCTTTAAAGGGACATCTTCCCCTAATTGGCTTAACAGGCGGAATTGGCTCGGGGAAAACAGCTGTAAGCGACCAACTAGCCAAATTTGGTGCCGGTATTGTCGATACTGACTTGATTGCCCATCTCATTACCGCACCCAAGGGGATTGCCATTCCCCTGATCGAGAAACAATTTGGCTCGGAATTTATCGACCTAGATGGGGCGCTCAATAGAAACAAAATGCGTAATCTAGTCTTTGAAATTCCTGAGGCCAGAAAAACTCTAGAGGCAATCACTCATCCGCTGATTCGGGAAGAAACCAATCGACAGGCAATGCAGTTGGCTAAAAAGGGGGTGCCTTATATCGTATTTGTGGTGCCCCTGTTGATAGAGGCCAGCACTTGGCAGGGGTTAATTGACTGCCTAGTAGTGGTGGACTGCCCGGTAGAGATGCAAATTGAACGAGTGATGCACCGCAGCAATTTACCCCGAAACGAGGTTGAGCGAATCCTCGCTGCCCAGGCCAGCAGACAAGAGCGTCTAAGTCATGCAGATACGGTGATTGAAAACCAGGGTAGTCTTGTGGACTTAGAGACTGAAGTACATAGCCTGCACCAAAAAATCCTGCAGATTCAAAAGTAAAAACTCAGTTCGTCATAGAATATGGGCTTGTGATTGTCTACGAATACCCCTTCAATGAATTAGTTCGAAGCATGCTTCGACTGGAGTATTTGTTCGCCCGCTTCAATCACTTCATTCGCTCCGATGATCCAGAACTTCATCACAATGCGATTTCCATTTTGTTTGATCTTGGTGATATTGGGGCGCGCGGAGATATCAAGTCTTTATTACTGAAAGAATTTGAACGTCAGAAATACGCACTGAATGGCTTAAAGACATCGCAAAAGGTGGATCAAGAAGCGCTCTCACAAACCCTTACCAATATCGATTCTGTTGCTAGCCGTATCAATCTTTCGACAGGTAGGCCAAATTCCGTTATTACTGAGAGTGAATGGCTTAACGCGATTCGGACTCGGTTGAATATTCCTGGTGGCACTAGTCCAATTGATTTGCCAAGTTATCACGCGTGGAAAAATAGTCCCTCGTCTGAACGCCGCAAACTTTTAGAAAATTATGTCAGCCCACTTCTACCGTGGCAAGAGGCATGCCAATTGTTTTTAAGATTATTAAGACAGTCTGGCGAAGCTAAGGATGTCGTTGCTCACAATGGCTCATTCCAACAAGCTCCCTCCGGCAAGGTCTATCAGTTAATGCGTATTTCAGTAGAAGATGACACCCTCTTCTCTGAAATCAGCGCCAATAAATACCTACTCTCGGTTCGCTTCTTAAAGTCAGATCGGGATAAAAAAGCACAGCCTGCTAATGCCGACGTGCCGTTCAAACTGACACTTTGTCAGTTCTAAGCTAGAAACCTCCTAAGGCACTCCAGCATTGGCCAGGCGGCCGGTAATAAGGGCACCACACTGGGGGTTTCTGATGCAATCAATTCCCAAGATAAGGCTTGACCTTCGCAACCCATCGGGGTGCCAGTCCACTCGCGGATGATGCTGACATATAAGCGCACAAAGGCATGTGGATAGTCATGTTCCAACACGGTTAACTCTTCGCTAGATTGAATCTCAATTCCCAGCTCTTCCTGTAACTCACGCTGAAGCGCCTGAAAAACGGTTTCCCCTTTTTCAACTTTTCCCCCAGGCACTTCCCAGTAGCCAGCATATGGCTTTCCTGCTGGCCTTTGTCCTAAAAGATAGCGCCCTTCAGAGTCCAACAAAATTCCTGCTGCAACAACAGTGATTGGACGATTGGTTTCACTCATGAAGACAAATCATTTAAGAGTGTGATCCGGCCCAATGCTTTGCAAATTGCCAAGCAACACGACCTGAGCGAGAGCCTCGCTCTAATGCCCAGACCAATGCCTCGGAACGGGCAGCCTCAATTTGTGCGGCAGTTAACCCAAAATGAGTTAACCAATGGGCAACGATAGCCAAATACTCATCTTGTTTTGGGGGGTAAAACGAAAGCCATAATCCGAAACGCTCTGATAAGGAAATTTTTTCCTCCACTACCTCACCAGGATGAATCTCGCCATCATCGCTATAAGCGTAGCCTTCGTTATCTTTCATATACTCAGGCAATAAATGGCGGCGATTTGAAGTGGCATAGATCAAAATATTGTCGACTTGAGCTGAAACTGACCCATCCAGGGCAGATTTCATTGCCTTATATCCTGATTCACCCTCATCAAATGACAAGTCATCGCAAAAAACAATAAAACGCTCTGGCCGCTCAGCCAAGATATCGGCAATGTCAGCCAAGTCCGCTAAATGCTCTTTCTCTACCTCAACTAAACGCAGCCCTTGGCTAGCAAACTCGTGCAAGCTAGCTTTAATTAATGAGGACTTCCCGGTACCCCTGGCGCCCGTCAACAGAATATTATTCGCAGGCTTTTTTTGAATGAAATGATTGGTATTGTCTCGAATGGCATCGCGCTGACGATCGATATTCTTCAGGTCATCAAAAGTAATATCCGAGACATGTTTCACTGGCTGCATAAAACCAATGCTGCCAAAAATACTGTCACGTCTACGCCATCTAAACGCAGTAGAAGACTCCCATTCTTTCTCAGTTAAAGGCTTAGGGAGGAAAGTTTCTAGGTGATTTAAAAGTTGCTCTAATTTTTCGTTCATCTTGATGCCAGTCTTTAAGAGCGGTAGTCTGCGTTGATAGACACATAATCGTGCGATAGGTCACAAGTCCACAGGGTTTGAGTGGCAATACCACGCCCCAAGTCAACCTTGATGGTAATTTCTTCAGCCTGCATTACCCTTTGGCCATCTGCCTCTTGATAACTTGGGTTACGTCCACCATCTTTGGCAACCAAAACATCTCCCAGCCACATTTGGACTCGGCTTACATCTAAGTCGGTAATACCTGCATAACCAATGGCCGCCAAGATACGGCCCAAGTTAGGATCACTAGCAAAAAAAGCGGTTTTTACTAGAGGAGAATGGGCTACAGCCTTAGCCACTAAGAGGCACTCTGCCTGAGTCTTGCCACCCAATATCTCAATCGTTATGAACTTAGTAGCACCTTCACCATCACGAACAATCATTTGCGCTAACTGTTTAGCCAAGCCAATAAGAGCTTCACGCACAACACCATAACTTGGATCTGTCACAGATTGAATCTGTACTGAGGATTGTCCCGTTGCCATCACAATGAAAGAATCATTCGTTGAGGTATCACCATCTATGGTGATGGCATTAAAAGAAAGGTCGGCAATTTCCCGGGTGAGATTACTCAATAGGCCAGGTGCAAAACCAGCATCGGTAGCCACAAACCCCAACATCGTCGCCATATTGGGATGAATCATCCCAGCACCCTTGGAGATCCCAGTGATAGTGACCAGTCCTGCGGGAGTGGATACCGTTACTGAAGCCGCCTTAGGCTGAGTATCCGTTGTCATGATGGCCTGAGCAGCATTAAGCCAGTTATCCACATCTAAATTAGCAATGGCTTTTGGCAAAGCATGAATAATCTTTTCAACCGGTAAGGGCTCCAGAATCACACCTGTCGAAAATGGCAGAACTTGCTCTGGATGAATCTGAAGATCCTTCGCTAAGGCAGCACAGGTTTCTAAAGCATGTTTCATTCCAGGTTCGCCTGTGCCAGCATTCGCATTTCCTGTATTTACCACCAAGGCGCGTATTTCTCCATTACGCCCATCTTGCGCTAAATGCTCGCGACAGACCTGGACTGGTGCGGCACAAAAGCGGTTGAGGGTAAAAACACCGGCGACCTGAGATCCGGGGACCAAAGTCATTACTAACAAATCTTTACGATTGGCTTTCTTAATTCCAGCTTCGGCAATGCCCATCTCAAAACCTTTAATCGGTTTGAGATCAGCCTTGTTGGGGAGTGGTAGATTAACTGTCATAGTCTGACAATTGTAGATGAGGGATTGAAGGGGTGCTAGCCAGCCCCTTTAATTGAAACCTAGCTTAAAGCCCCACAGCAGTTCTTGTACTTCTTACCGCTGCCACAAGTGCATGGGTCATTACGACCAATCTTAGGCCCTGAGCGGACCGGTGCTGGAATAATATCTATCGCAGCTCCGCGGTCACCAGTAGATCCAGCCACTTCCTTATCGGGATCCGCATGTTGATACTGCAGATCAGCCAATTTGGCTAAATCCTCATTCATCGATTCGGCTGCCTGATCCAATTCACTTGCACTCCGAATCTGCACTGTCATGATGCTTTTCACCACATCATTCTTGATCACATTCAGTAGCTCGCCATATAGCTCAAAGGCTTCGCGACGATATTCTTGCTTTGGATCTTTTTGCGCATAACCCCGCAAATGGATACCTTGGCGTAAATGGTCTAAGGCTGCTAAATGTTCACGCCAGTGACTGTCTAAGCTATAAAGCAGTACTGAGCGCTCAAATCCAGCAAAAGATTCTCGACCAGATAACTCAACTTTGGCGTCGTAAGCATCTTTAGCTGCCTGCAGGACTCTATCAACAATCTCAGCGTCCTCAACAGTGTCAGCGCTTTCAACCCAATTGCGTAAATCAACAATAAGGCCAGAGTCGCTTGCAAGGGCATTTTCAAGTCCTGCTAAATCCCACTGCTCTTCCATAGACTCAAGCGGCACATAAATCGAGCAAACAGAACGCAGTACATCCTCACGAAGATTGGCTATTAAATCACCTATATCGCTACTCTCAAGAACTTCATTTCTTAAGCGGTAAGTTTCTTTACGTTGATCATTGGCAACGTCGTCATATTCCAACAGCTGCTTACGAATATCAAAGTTACGGCCCTCAACCTTGCGCTGAGCAGATTCAATAGAGCGCGTCACCATACCCGCTTCAATTGGCTCGCCATCAGGCATCTTCAGACGTTCCATCACAGCACGCATGCGATCGCCAGCAAAGATGCGAAGTAACGAATCATCCAAAGAAAGATAAAAGCGGGAAGATCCTGGATCACCTTGACGGCCAGAGCGACCTCTCAACTGATTATCAATCCGGCGGCTCTCGTGGCGTTCTGTACCAATGATATGTAGACCACCGGCAGTAAGCACTTCATCATGAATGCTCTGCCACTCATCTTGAAGGGCTTTAATCTTGCTTGCTTTTTCAGCATCCGAAATTGCGGCGTCAGCTTCAATCAAAGTGGACTGCTTGCCTACATTTCCGCCGAGCACAATATCTGTTCCACGACCAGCCATATTGGTGGCAATCGTGATCATTTTTGGTCGGCCAGCCTGTGCAATGATTTCTGCTTCACGCGCATGCTGTTTTGCATTCAACACCTGATGCGGTAATTTACGTTGATCAAGCAAGCCAGCAATTAACTCCGAATTCTCAATCGATGTCGTTCCCACGAGAACCGGCTGACCTCGCGTATAGCAATCTTCAATATCTTTAATCACAGCGTCATAACGTTCACGCGATGACTTGTAAATTTGATCTTGCTTGTCTTTTCTTTGGCTAATCCGATTTGGCGGAATCACCACTGTTTCAAGGTTATATATTTCCTTAAATTCGTATGCTTCAGTATCAGCAGTACCCGTCATACCAGCCAGCTTGCCGTACATACGGAAGTAATTCTGGAAAGTAATCGTTGCTAAAGTCTGATTCTCATTCTGAATCGGAACTCCTTCTTTAGCCTCAACTGCTTGATGCAGGCCATCAGACCAACGACGACCCTGCATCAATCGTCCCGTGAACTCATCAACAATAATGACTTCTTTATTCTGGACCACGTATTGCTGATCACGGTTATACAGGGTATGAGCCCTTAATGCGGCATACACGTGATGCATTAAGGTAATGTTTTGTGGGGCATATAAAGAAGCCCCATCATTCAACGCACCTAATTGCACCAAAATCTCTTCAGCTTTATCGTGACCTTGCTCAGTCAAATAAACTTGCTGAGACTTTTCATCCACCCAATAGTCGCCAGGCTTCTCAACACCAGTGCCATCCGACTTTTCTTCACCAATTTGACGCTCTAAATAAGAAGGTAGTGCATTAATTTTGACGTAGAGCTCAGTATGGTCTTCCGCTTGTCCAGAAATAATTAATGGTGTGCGTGCCTCATCAATCAAGATCGAATCTACTTCGTCAACAATGGCATAGGACAAGCCACGTTGAACCCGTTGACCTAAATCTTGCACCATATTGTCACGTAAATAATCGAACCCAAACTCATTATTTGTACCGTAAGTAATGTCGGCAGCATAGGCAGCTTGTTTAGTAGTGTGGTCCATCTGCGAAAGATTCACGCCAACCTGCATACCCAAGAAGTTATACAGTGTTGCCATCCACTCAGCATCACGCTGTGCTAAGTAATCATTTACCGTTACAACATGCACACCCTTGCCAGTCAAAGCATTCAAATACACTGGGAGTGTTGCAGTTAAGGTTTTTCCTTCGCCAGTCCCCATCTCAGCAATCTTGCCCTGATGCAAGGCTAAGCCACCCATGATCTGTGCATCAAAGTGACGCATTTTCATGACTCGGACGCTAGCCTCACGAACTACGGCAAATGCTTCAGCCGCGATATCGTCTAAAGACTCTCCCGCAGCAAGGCGTGATTTGAATTCTGCAGTTTTAGCAGCAAGGGCAGCATCATCCAAAGATTGCAGACTCGCCTCAAAAGTGGCGACCTTGGCAACGACTTTGCGATACTGTTTCAAGAGGCGGTCGTTACGACTGCCGACCAGGGTTTTAAGAAGACCGATTACCATGGGATATTGAAGAAAATGAAGTCCTTGAGTTTATCACCCGCA
>Ga0007796_10000163_pt1 | contig 18132 bp, 16 predicted proteins | sample CryBogmetaGMA0M_FD_60373 | JGI IMG/M metagenome (GOLD analysis project Ga0007796, IMG submission 60373) | Freshwater microbial communities from Crystal Bog, Wisconsin, USA - MA0M | ecosystem: Environmental > Aquatic > Freshwater > Lake | place: Crystal Bog, Wisconsin, USA | collected 2009-07-06 | reverse complement strand
AATCCAGACTGGTATTTGAATATCGGCCTTCGTAGAACAAGGCAGACCTTGTTCTACGAAGGCCGATATTCAAATACCAGTCTGGATTCCAAGCGAGTTCCTAATTTTCCAATGCTTGCCGAGGCGATGGGTTGTATTGGTTTAAGTTGTGAGCGTCCAGAAGATGTCGATACAACAATTGAAAAAGCGATGGCGATCAATAATCAACCGGTAGTTGTTGATTTCCGCGTACATCGTGACGCAATGGTTTGGCCAATGGTTGCTGCCGGGACATCAAATGATGAAATCATGATTGCGCGCGATCTGGCGCCCGACTGGGATTCACAGGAGCTCTAATGGCAACTCATACCCTTGCAGTTTTAGTTGAAAACTCACCTGGCGTACTTGCACGTGTTGCGGGGCTTTTCTCCCGTAGGGCTTACAACATCGATTCACTTGCGGTTGGACCAACGGAGAACCCAAATATTTCACGTATGACAATTGTTCTAAATGTTGAAGGACACGCCCTTGAGCAAGTAATTCGTCAACTGGATAAATTAGTCAACGTAATTCAGATTGCTGAAGTAATTCCAAATGAATCGGTCCAAGCGGAATTACTTTTGGTAAAAGTCTCGGCTACTACTAGAAATCGCTTCGACGTCGATGCAGTTGTTGAAAAGTATGAGGCAAAAGTTGTGGACTCTGATGCGAGTTCGATCACCATTGAGGCGACAGGGGATTCGGCAAAAATTGCTGATTTACTGCGTGACCTTGAACAATTTGGCATCCGCGAACTAGTTCAGTCTGGCTTGATCGCACTCGAGCGTGGCGCCACCTCTCTTTCAGACCGTACCCTTAGCACTCAGGGAATCCCGATCGCCGATGGCGGCGTTCAAGCGGATTACCAGAATTAAATTTAATAAGTAACTAAACCAACCACCGAGGAGAAACAAAATGGCAACCCAGTATCACGATGAAGATGCCGATCTATCAATCATCCAGTCCAAGAAAGTGGCAGTGATTGGTTATGGTTCCCAAGGCCATGCGCATGCTCTTTCACTTCGCGATAGTGGAGTCGATGTAAGAGTTGGTTTGGCTGAAGGTTCCAAGTCTCGCGCCAAGGCCGAGGCCGAAGGTCTTCGTGTTCTCTCTGTTGCTGACGCAGTTAAGGAAGCCGATGTCGTTATGTTGTTGGCACCTGACCACGTACAACGCCACATCTACAACGATTCAATTAAGCCAAACCTAAAGCCAGGTTCCGCGCTCTTCTTCGGACACGGATTTAACATTCGTTTCGGTTACATCAAGGCCGAAGCAAATATCGACGTTGCAATGGTTGCGCCTAAGGGTCCAGGACACCTCGTGCGTCGCGAGTACACAGCAGGTCGTGGCGTTCCAGTTCTCGTTGCAGTAGAACAAGATGCAACAGGAAGCGCCTGGCCACTAACACTTTCCTATGCCAAGGCAATCGGCGGACTTCGCGCCGGCGGTATTCTCACAACATTTACCGAAGAGTGTGAAACCGATCTATTCGGTGAGCAATCAGTGCTCTGCGGTGGCGCTTCACAACTCGTTCAATATGGTTTTGAAGTTCTAACTGAAGCTGGTTACCAACCAGAAGTTGCCTACTTCGAATGCTTGCACGAACTTAAATTGATTGTGGACTTGATGTATGAGGGCGGAATTGCCAAGCAACGTTGGTCAGTCTCTGATACCGCAGAATATGGCGATTACATCTCTGGTCCACGCGTTATAGATCCACGCGTTAAAGAGAACATGAAGAGCGTGCTTGCTGATATCCAAAGCGGTTCTTTTGCCAAGCGCTTTATTGATGACCAGGATGCGGGCGCACCAGAATTTAAGTCACTTCGCGCAAAGGGTGAGTCACATCCCATTGAGGCAGTTGGTCGCGAACTTCGCAAGATGATGTCTTGGGTTCGTGGCGATTCAAAGGATGATTACCAGGAAGGCGTTGCTGCGCGTGGCTAAACCCGTTGTTTTAATTGCTGAAGAGTTAAGCCCGGCAACACTTGAAGCGCTCGGGCCAGACTTTGAGGTGCGCAATTGTGATGGTTCTGATCGTGGTCAACTACTTGCTGCACTCGCCGCAGGTGTTGATGCGGTCTTAATCAGATCTGCAACCAAGATGGATGCTGAAGCAATCGCAGCAGCAAAGGGGCTCAAGGTAATTGCACGTGCCGGTGTAGGGCTAGATAACGTTGATATTCCAGCAGCTACTACCGCTGGCGTAATGGTTGTTAATGCACCAACATCAAATATCGTAAGTGCGGCAGAGTTAGCTATCGCGCTTCTTCTTTCATCCGCCCGTTTTATTTCCCCAGCGCATGCCGCACTTCGCCAAGGCAAGTGGGCGCGTTCGAAGTACACAGGTGCTGAACTATTTGAAAAGACACTGGGCATTGTTGGGTTCGGCCGAATTGGTCAATTAGTTGCGGCTCGCATGCAGGCATTTGGCATGGATGTCGTTGCTTACGATCCTTACCTACAGCCAGCTCGCGCGGCGCAACTTGGCGTGAAACTTGTTGAACTTGATGAACTTTTGCGCGTAAGTGATTTCATAACAATTCACCTTCCTAAGACGAAGGAGACCGCAAATTTAATTGGCGTTGAGGCGCTTAAGAAAGTTAAGCCTTCGGTTCGCATCGTTAATGCTGCTCGCGGAGGTGTGCTCGATGAGAATGCGCTATTTGAGGCTATCAAAGAGGGAAGAGTTGCTGGTGCTGGTCTTGATGTTTATGTGACCGAACCCTGCACCGATTCACCACTATTTACCTTGGATAACGTCGTTGCAACGCCACACCTTGGTGCTTCGACCGATGAGGCGCAAGAGCGTGCGGGTATCGCAGTTGCGGTTTCAGTTCGCAAGGCACTCTCGGGTGAGTTAGTACCTGATGCAGTGAATGTAAAGGGTGGCGCAATCCACGCCGAAATTCGGCCATCACTTCCACTTGTTGAGAAGATGGCGCAAATTGCAACAGCGCTTGCGGGTGGACTTCCAGTTTCCATGGAGGTTCAAGTTCGTGGCGATATTTCCGAACATGACAGTTCAATTTTGGCTACCAGCGCGCTTAAGGGTGCCTTGATTGCAGTTGGTGCCGAAGATGTTACCTACGTTAATACGCCAGCACTTGCGCAAGATCGTGGCATGACTTCATCTGTAAACACCGATCCAGAAAGTCCGGAATATCGCAGCATGATCTCCTTGCACGCAGCACTTAGCGATGGTCGCTCAATCATTGTCAATGGAACTTTGATGGGTATTCGTAAGGTCGAAAAGATTATTGCAATCGATAACTTTGATCTTGATCTACCACCAACTGAAAACTTGTTGTTCCTTCGTTATGCCGACCGGCCAGGAATTGTTGGCATGGTTGGAAATACTTTGGGTAAGTCTTCAATAAACATCGCAGGTATGCAGGTTGCACGCGATCACGCTGGCGGAGAAGCACTTATGGTGCTGACTGTTGATTCTCTCGTTCCAGCAGATGTTGTAGCCGCACTTCAAAGTGAGACCGGCGCAAAATTAATCCAAGCAGTTAATCTGGTCGGATAATGAGCAAATTTAAGTTAGCCGTAATCGGTGGCGATGGAATCGGACCTGAAGTTGTTGCCGAGGGTCTCAAAGTTCTAGATGCTGTTAGTTCAAAGTACGGATTAACTTTTGAGAAGAAAGATTACGAACTTGGGGCCAAATATTGGCATAAGACCGGTGAAACCCTGCCAGATTCCGTAATTGAAGAGCTAGCGAAAGCTGATGTGATCTTGCTTGGCGCAGTTGGCGATCCAACGGTTCCAAGTGGTGTTCTAGAGCGGGGGCTACTTCTGAAGCTACGGTTCGCTTTCGATCACTACATCAATCTACGCCCCGCTAAATTACATGCCGGTGTTACTTCACCACTTGTTAATTCCCAATCAATTGATTTCATTGTTGTTCGTGAAGGCACCGAAGGTCCATATGTTGGTGCTGGTGGCGTTCTTGCGTATGGAACCAAGGATGAAATCGCAACCGAAGAGAGCCTAAATACCCGTCGTGGCGCCGAGCGTGTGATCCGCGATGCCTTTGCCCGCGCCGAGCTTCGTCCGCGCAAGAAATTAACGCTGGTGCACAAGAACAATGTCTTGACTCGTGCTGGCGGACTCTGGACTCGAACATTTAACGAAGTCGCAAAAGAGTTTCCAGGTATTACTACTGACTACCTGCATGTAGATGCGGCATCAATGTTCTTTGTAACTAACCCAGAAAGATTTGATGTTGTTGTTACTGACAATCTTTTCGGCGACATCCTCACCGATATTGCAGCTGCTATTTGTGGTGGTATTGGACTTGCGGCCTCTGGAAATATAAATCCAACGGGTGCCTTTCCTTCCATGTTTGAACCGGTACATGGTTCTGCGCCAGATATCGCAGGAAAAGGTTTGGCCGATCCAACTGCAACAGTCATGTCAGTTGCAATGATGCTCTCTCATCTGGGTTTGAAAGATGCGGCAGCTGATGTTGAGCGCGCAGTGGCCGCAGATTTATTAAAGCGCGGAACATCCAAGCGGAGCACCTCTGAAATCGGAGATGCACTGGCTGCAGGTGTCGCATGAAAGTAAATCTTTTCCCCAATCCCAATCCAACGCCAGATGCGGATCGCGCCGAAAAAATAGCGGCTGGTGGTTTTGGTAAGTACTACACCGACAATATGGTTATTGCGGAGTGGAGCGAAGCAGACGGCTGGAAAGATGCCGATTTAACGGCGTATGGTCCGATCTCATTGGATCCAGCAACGATGGTCTTTCATTATGGCCAAGAAATATTCGAAGGCATGAAAGCCTACGCACAACCTGATGGAAGCATAAGTCTCTTTCGGCCAGAAGCAAATGCAAAACGCTTTGCAAGAAGCGCGGCCCGCATTGCGCTTCCAGAGATGCCAGTAGATTTTTTCATCCAAACTGTTGAGGCGCTGGTAAAACAAGAACGTAACTGGGTTCCCACAAAAGTTGGGGAATCTCTTTACATTCGCCCATTCATGATCGCATCTGAAGTTGGGCTAGGTGTAAGACCATCTAATAAGGCTATTTACTTATTGATTGCTACTCCGGCATCGGCATACTTCAATGCAGCAAATGCAGTAACAGTATGGATCTCAACAGAATTTGTCCGCGCTGCTCAAGGTGGAACTGGTGAAGCAAAGTGTGGTGGAAACTATGCGGCGTCTCTCGTTGCTCAGAAGCAAGCTGCGACTCAAGGTTGCGACCAGGTTGTCTGGCTTGATGCAGTAGAACGTCGCTGGGTCGAGGAGATGGGCGGAATGAATCTCTATTTTGTTAAGGGATCTGGCAAAGACGCTGTTGTTATGACACCAAAGTTGACTGGCACGCTTCTTCCAGGAATTACTCGCGATTCAATTCTTAGTGTGGCAGCCGATCTCGGCTACAAAGTCGAAGAGACAATGATCTCGATTGATGATTGGCGTGATGGCGTTGCAAGTGGTGAAATAACTGAAATCTTTGCTTGCGGAACTGCAGCAGTTGTTAGCGCAGTTGGCGCAGCCAAGAGCACACACGGAACTTGGACAACTGGAGATGGAACCCCTGGCCCAATCACAAAGCAGATTCGCGAAACACTTCTTGGAATCCAACATGGCCTGATCGAAGATAAACATGGTTGGAATGTGAAGGTCTGCTAATGAATGACGCATTCCATATCTATGACACAACCCTTCGTGATGGCGCCCAACAAGAAGGCTTAAATCTCTCGGTTCATGACAAGTTAGCAATCGCCCGTTATTTAGATGACCTGGGTGTTGGCTTTATTGAAGGCGGTTGGCCCGGGGCGAATCCAAAAGATACTGAGTTCTTCAAGCGGGCTCAAACCGAATTGAAATTAAAGAATGCGACATTCATGGCATTCGGTGCAACGCGCCGTCCTGGAGTTAAAGCGGCTGATGATGTTCTACTTCGCGCGCTCCAAGATTCTGGAGCAGCGGGCGTAACACTCGTAGCAAAGAGCCATGATCGCCACGTTGATCTCGCCTTGAAAACTAGCCTTGATGAGAACCTAGCGATGATCAAGGATTCCATTGAATTTCTGCGCAAGGGTGGTCAGCGGGTATTTCTCGATGCCGAACACTTCTTTGATGGTTACAAATCCAATAAGGCTTATGCTCTTGAAGTTGTTCGCGTTTCGGCCGAAGCTGGCGCAGATGTAATCGCCCTATGCGATACCAACGGTGGCATGTTGCCAGATGAACTTTCACAAATAGTTCATGATGTTCTCGGGTCTTCCAAAGCACGTCTTGGAATTCATTGCCACAACGACACTGGGTGTGCTGTCGCTAACTCACTTGCCGCAATTTCTGCTGGTGTTACACATGTTCAGGGCACTTTAAATGGTTATGGCGAACGAACTGGAAATGCTGATCTAGTAAGCATCATTGCGAATTTAGAGTTAAAGAAGCAGCAGAAAGTTCTGCCAGAGGGTGCACTGCGTGAGGCATTTAGGATCTCTCATGCGGTTGCCGAGGTCACAAATGTTGCGCCCAGTGCGCGCCAACCATATGTCGGAGTATCCGCCTTCGCCCACAAAGCCGGCTTGCATGCAAGTGCAATTAAAGTTGATCCTGCGATGTACCAACATGAAGATCCAGAATCTGTTGGAAACGATATGCGGATGTTGGTCTCTGAGATGGCGGGCCGGGCATCGATCGAACTAAAATCACAAGAACTTGGCGTTGATTTAGGAAGTGATAAAGAAGTTGTTGGCCGGGTTGTCGCACGGGTAAAAGAGATGGAGTCTCGAGGTTTTACCTTCGAAGCTGCAGATGCGTCATTTGAATTATTGCTTCGCGAAGAAGTTGATGGCAAGCGCGCCCACTTCTTCCAAATTGATGATTGGCAGACCACCGTTGTTCGCGATGAGAATGACAAAGTTTCCTCGAAGGCCGAAGTAACAATTACGGCACGTGGCGAGAAGATCAAAGCTACTGGTACGGGAAATGGTCCAGTTAACGCAATCGATAACGCGTTGCGCTCTGGCTTGGAGAAGTTCTACCCAGAATTAGCAAAGTTAGAGTTAACTGATTACAAGGTTCGTATTCTTGAGGGCCGTCTTGGTACCGGGGCTGTAACGCGGGTATTAGTTGAGACAAGTGATGGCGTAGGAGAGTGGAGCACCATTGGTGTTCATGAGAATGTAATCGCGGCCTCGGCGATGGCGTTAGAAGATGCTGTTACATATGGCTTACTACGGCAAGGGCGTAAACCCGAGTAGCCTTATTCCATGAGCGCCGAGGTAATTGCTAAATACGAAGAGCACCTCGTTCATGTTCGAAATCTGGCCGACAATTCGATTGTTGGATATGTTTCTGATTTAAAATCTTTTTTAGCCCATATTGAGAAGCTTGGAATCTCGGAATTTTCCGAGTTGAAGTTGACTCACATTAGATCCTGGCTCGCTAATCTGCAAGCAACGGGTGCCACCAGAGCAACTTTGGCCCGGCGAATTGTTTCAATGCGAGCCTTTACATATTGGGCAGCTAGCCAAGGTTGGATCACTGAAGATATCGGCGCCCAGCTTGCGATTCCAAAACCCCATAAAACATTGCCGGATGTTTTAAATTTGGCTCAAACCGAGATTGTGCTTGCAGCGATTGCCGCAAAGGCTGGCGAAGATCCAACGCCGCTAAATATTCGAGATCTCGCAATGATTGAAGTTTTATATGCATCAGGAATTCGAGTCTCTGAATTGTGTGGCTTGAACTTCGTTGATTTTGATACTTCCAGAAATACCTTGCAAGTTATCGGTAAAGGAAATAAACAACGAGTTGTACCGATTGGAATTCCGGCGGTAAAAGCCCTTGAAAATTGGTTAAAAGTTGGCCGGCCAGAATTAGCAAATAATAGTTCGGCGGATGCGATCTTTATTGGCTCGCGGGGCAAGCGGATTGATCAACGAACGGTTCGTGAAGTTGTCTACGATGCGATGGCGGCAATCGGTTCACACATGAGTCCACACGGTTTGCGGCACACCGCGGCTACCCATTTATTGGAAGGTGGCGCAGATTTGCGCACGGTCCAAGAAATTTTGGGACATGCTTCACTTGCGACAACTCAGATCTACACCCATGTCTCACCGAAACGTTTACAAACTGCTTATCAGCAGGCCCATCCAAGGGCTTAAGGTCGGATAGCACTAGGCCGGTTACGAGAGCGAAGGCCAGGGTTCCGATTAGAACGAGAGATTTCATGCTCGCATCCTGCGCGTTTTCAGGCTGGCTGCGTTTGCCAGATGGGAAAAGGTGGGGAAATAGCACCCCTGTGTATCCCTTAGGATTAACCCAGCACGTTTTACCAAAGGCGTGACTTCACGCGTCTAACTTGATGAATTTCAAGTTCGCCATTTCGGTCCAACCGAATTCGATTAATTTCGAAGTAGTTGGTCGGTGTTTAGACGCTAGGGACTTAACAAATTGTTAGGTCAACAACCGAGTGCAAACTTGCGTACGCGCAGGAATGCAAAAAAGGAGTGTGCCGCCATGGCGGTTGTAACAATGCGAGAACTTCTCGACAGCGGAGTCCACTTCGGACACCAGACTCGTCGATGGAATCCAAAGATGAAGCGCTACATATTTGCTGAGCGCAACGGTATTTACATTATCGACATCCAGCAGTCACTTGCACTAATTGACAGTGCATATGAATTTATTAAAGATACTGTCGCCAAAGGCGGACATATTCTTTTTGTTGGCACAAAGAAGCAAGCACACGAGCCAATCAAGGCGCAATCTGCTCGCGTTCAAATGCCTTACGTAACAGAGCGTTGGCTTGGTGGCATGCTCACCAACTTCCCAACCGTATACAAGCGAATTCAACGTTTGAAAGAACTTGAAGCACTTGAGAATACAAATGATCAACTTTTAACAAAGAAGGAACTTTTGGTTCTTCGCCGCGAACGCGAGAAGCTCACCAAGAACCTTGAAGGAATTCGTAACATGACCAAGTTGCCAAGTGCAATCTGGGTAGTGGATACCAAGAAAGAGCATCTAGCAGTTGCCGAAGCTCACAAGCTCGGTATTCCAGTTGTTGCAATATTGGATACCAACTGTGATCCCGATGAAGTTGATTACAAGATTCCAGGTAACGATGATGCAATCCGCTCTATCGCGCTATTAACTCGCGTTATTGCCGACGCCGCAATTGCTGGTCTCGCTGCACGCTCTGCCACCGCGGCAGCTCTTGCAGATAAGGCTGTAGCAGCACCTGCTGCCGCTGAACCTTTAGCTGATTGGGAGAAGGACTTACTCGGTAAGGCCGAATCCGCTGAATCTACAGATGCTCCAACTACACCAGCAACGGGAGAATAATTAAATTGGCTTACACAGCAGAAGATGTAAAGAAACTCCGTGAAGAGACAGCAGCCGGAATGCTTGATTGCAAGAAGGCGCTGGATGAAGCCGATGGTGATTACCAGAAGGCTGTTGAAATCATCAGAGTGAAGGGTCAAAAAGGCGTTACCAAGCGCGAAGGTCGTACAACATCAAATGGTTTAGTTATTGCAAAGGCTGAAGGAAACCTCGGCGTAATGCTTGAACTAAATTGTGAGACTGACTTCGTTGCAAAGGGCGATCGCTTCCAAGTACTTGCCGATGAATTACTGGCGCACCTTCTTGCTTGCAAGATTGGCGATCTAGATAAGTTCATCGCATCGACACTTGCGAACGGTAAGACCGTTCAACAGACAATCGATGAAGGCAATGCAACACTGGGCGAGAAGATAGAACTTCGCCGCGTTGCTGTACTTGAGGGCTCACCAGTCTCCTTGTACTTACACCGCACAAGTCCAGATTTGCCACCACAAGTTGGCGTCCTAGTTCAGCTGGCATCAGCCGCAGCCGAAGCCGGAAAAGATATCGCACAGCACATTGCGGCCTTCGCGCCACAATTTGTTCGCCGCGAAGATATTCCAGCAGAGCACATTGCTAATGAGCGTCGCATCGCTGAAGAAACAGCTCGCGCTGAAGGAAAACCAGAAGCTTCAATCTCAAAGGTTGTTGAAGGTCGCGTGACCGGATTCGTCAAAGAGATCAGCCTGCTTGAGCAATCTTTTGCTAAAGATGCCAAGAAGACCGTTCAACAGATCGTCGATGAGGCAAAGACTGCCGTGTCGGCATTTCACCGTTTCCGAGTTGGACAGTAACCTTCGTCTGTAAGTTCGAGATTTAAGAGTAAAGGAGCACTCACTATGGCCCGCAAAGGTTATAAGCGAGTGCTCCTTAAACTTTCTGGTGAAGTTTTCGGTGGCGAAAAGGGCATTGGTGTTGATCCCGATGTAGTTCATGATGTTGCTAGCCAGATCGCAGACGTTGTGCGAAGTGGAACTCAAATTGGCGTAGTGGTCGGTGGTGGAAATTATTTCCGAGGCGCTGAACTGCAACAACGAGGTATGGATCGCGCTCGTGCTGACTATATGGGAATGCTCGGAACAGTTATGAACTGTCTAGCACTTCAAGATTTTCTGGAAAAAGAGGGAATTGATACTCGCGTTCAGACTGCTATAACTATGGGCCAAGTTGCCGAGCCGTATATTCCACGGCGCGCAATACGTCACTTAGAAAAAGGTCGGGTAGTTATATTCGGCGCCGGCGCCGGTATGCCGTTCTTTACGACAGATACCGTTGCCGCCCAACGCGCTCTTGAAATCGGATCAGAAGCACTACTGCTCGCAAAGAGTGGTGTTGATGGCGTCTACTCTGCTGATCCACGTAAAGACGCCACGGCAACTAAATATGAAACCGTAAGTTATGACGATGTACTGTCTAAATCATTAGCTGTCGCTGATGCCGCAGCATTTAGTTTATGCCGCGAGAACAATTTGCCGATCGTAATTTTTGATTTAAAGAACAAGGGCAATATCGCACGAGCTGTTCGTGGCGAAGCCGTCGGAACGCTAGTTTCTTAGGGGGAGCGCATGTCTGATATCGCAACGACTTTGAGTGATGCCAATAACAAGATGAACAAGGCTGTTGAAGTAGCCAAGGAAGATTTTGGTGCAATCCGTACTGGGCGCGCACATCCATCCATGTTTGCCAAGATTGTTGTCGATTACTACGGCACCATGACACCACTTTCTCAGCTCGCTTCATTCCAAGTACCAGAACCTCGAATGGCACTTGTCTCACCTTTTGATAAGGGCGCAACTACTGCAATCGAGAAAGCCATTCGGGAATCAGATCTTGGGGTAAACCCAGCGACTGATGGCGCTGTAATTCGAGTGAGCTTCCCACAACTTACCGAGGAGCGCCGCAAGGATTACATAAAAGTCGCTCGTAACAAGGCCGAAGAATCGCGCGTTTCCATTCGAAATATTCGACGTGCCGCAAAAGAAGCAATTGAAAAATTAGAGAAGGACGGCCTAGCAGGCAAAGATGATGTTGGTCGGGGCGAAAAAGATTTAGAAAAAGTGACCTCAGAACACGTTGCAAAGATTGATGAGTTGCTAAAGCACAAGGAAGCTGAACTCCTCGAGGTTTAGCCCGAGGCGCAAAAATGGATGATCTGCATGCGATTAACGAGGCGGTAAACGCCAAGGCTGGTCGAAAGTTATTGCCTTCCATAATCGTCTCCCTACTAATCCTTGCACTTGTTTTTTCAACTGTTTATTACCTGCCGGTGCTCTTTGGCGCTCTAGTTTGGTTGGCCATCATGCTGGGCATCCGCGAGTTAGTCCGCGCTTATAAAATTGGTGGAATTGAAATTCCCGAGCGCCTAGTGCAATTGGCCGCAACCGTTCTCCTTCTCTCTGCTTGGTATGGCCGAGTCTCTGGACTAGCGGTAGCCACCGCGATTGCAATACCGAACGTACTTGTCGTAATTTTATTTAAGGGGCCTAAGGATTTTTTAAAGAAGGCAACTGCAGCAGCATTTGCCATCTTCTATCTGGCTTTTCTGGGCGGCTTTATTCTTCTAATCGCACATAACGAAAATGGAATCGGACGGGTATTTACTCTTGTAGTTCTTGTAAGTTGTAACGATACCTTTGCCTACATTTTTGGTGTCCTGATTGGGCGCCATCCACTTGCGCCTCACATCAGCCCAAAGAAAACTTGGGAGGGCTTGGCTGGCTCAATCCTTGGAACAACGATCGGCGCCTCATTAGTAGTTCAATACTCGCTCCATAAGTCTTGGTGGATCGGAGCTCTGATTGGTCTAATGGCTGTTATCACTGCTACCTGTGGCGATCTGATTGAATCAGCTGTAAAACGAGATTTATCAATTAAAGATATGGGGACAATTCTTCCTGGACATGGCGGAATTTTGGATCGAATCGATTCAATTCTCTTTACTGCACCCGCAGTTTGGTTCGTGCTTGAACTAATAAAACACTTTAACCTTCGATAGACCAGATAAACTATAAAGATAATGGATGAGATAAAGCTAGTTTTTGACGAGCCGAAACAACGCGTTAAGCCACCAAAGCACTTTGCCGATCTCGCGCCGGATGAGCGCAAGGTTTTAGCTACCGAACTGGGAATTCCGGCCTATCGGGCCAATCAAATGTCAGTTCACTTCTTTAATCATTACAACGATGATCCAGAGACTTGGACAGATATTCCGAAAGATTTACGTGAGACGCTAGCAACTAATTTTATTCCAAAGCTCATAACACTAGTAAAAAGCGTGACCACTGACTCTGGAAAAACTCGGAAGGACCTTTGGCGGTTACACGACGGTGTGCTCGTTGAGAGTGTATTAATGCGCTATTCCGATCGCACAACAGTTTGTATCTCCTCGCAAGCCGGTTGCGGAATGAACTGCCCTTTTTGCGCGACCGGACAGGCTGGACTAACTCGTAATTTAACTGCCGGCGAAATTACGGCACAAGTTGTTGCGGCTGCTCGAATTTGTGCGACTGGTGAACTTCCTGGTGGTGAAACACGGTTATCCAATGTTGTCTTTATGGGCATGGGTGAACCAATGGCTAATTACAACGCCGTGATGCGCTCGATTCGAAATATCACCACACCGCAGCCAGATGGCCTGGGAATTAGTGCGCGTTCGGTAACGCTTTCAACTGTTGGTTTAGTAAATGGAATTGAGAAGTTAATCGAGGAGGGTATTCCAGTGACTCTTGCGGTCTCCCTTCATACTCCGGATGATGAGCTGCGCGATACCTTGGTGCCGATTAACTCGCGTTGGAAAGTTAAAGAAGTTTTGGCTGCGGCCGATAAATATGAGGCCAGAACTGGTCGGCGTTATTCAATCGAGTACGCACTTATCCGCGACATAAATGACCAAGCATGGCGAGCCGACCTTTTGGGCAGGTTGCTCAAGAATAGAAATGCACACGTCAATTTGATTCCGTTAAATCCAACCCCCGGATCCAAATGGACGGCATCTCGCCCAAGTGATGAAGCGGAATTTGTTCGGACTTTGGAGAGTTACGGGGTTCCAGTAACAGTTCGCGATACCCGGGGCCGCGAAATTGATGGTGCGTGTGGTCAATTAGCCGCCGCCGAGATAACCTCTGAGGCATGAAACACCTAACCAACTTTATTGACGGCAAGGCCATCGCCGCAAAATCTGGCGCAACAACCGAAATAATTAATCCAGCCACGGGAACTGTTTATGCAACAGCTCCAGTCTCCAGCGCTGTAGATGTTGATCATGCAATGACCGCCGCGAAAAATGCATTTGTAGATTGGCGGGATTCAACGCCATCGGAGCGGCAACGTGCGCTGCTAAAAATTGCAGATGCCTTGGAGTCGCGCGCTGATGAACTAATAGCTATTGAATGCGAGAACACAGGTAAGCCAATTTCCCTCACAACTTCTGAAGAAGTTCCGCCGATGCTTGATCAAATTCGGTTCTTTGCTGGAGCTGCGAGAAATCTAGAGGGTAAATCAGCAGGCGAATATATGCGCGGCATGACCTCTTTTATCCGTCGCGAGCCAATTGGAATTTGTGGCCAAGTAACGCCTTGGAATTATCCAATGATGATGGCGGTTTGGAAGTGGGCACCGGCGATTGCTGCAGGGAACACTGTTGTGCTAAAGCCAAGTGATACAACGCCTGCATCTACAGTGTTCATGGCCGAAGTTATGTCTGAGTTCTTGCCAAAAGGCGTCTTCAATGTCGTCTGCGGAGATCGGGAGAGTGGTCGTGCAGTCGTTGAGCACCCAACGCCTTCGATGGTTTCAATCACTGGTTCCATACGTGCTGGCATCGAAGTTGCAAAATCTGCCGCAACTGATCTCAAGCGCGTGCACTTAGAACTAGGAGGCAAGGCACCAGTAGTTGTATTTGCAGATGCCGACCTAGCCGCGGCGGCGCAAGCGATTGCGATTGCCGGATATTTCAATGCTGGTCAGGATTGCACAGCCGCTACTCGTGTGATTGTTCAAGAAGCCGCTTATGATGAATTTGTCGCACTTCTTGCAAATGAAGCCAAGGAGAATATTTCTACTGGCTCACCAACTGAAGATGTCTTGTACGGCGCGGTGAATAATGCAAGTCAATTAGCCCGAGTCCAAGGTTTTATTGAAAGAGCGCCTGATCATGCTCAGATTCTTGCGGGTGGAACAACAGTTGATCGCCCAGGTTACTTCTTTAACCCAACGGTCGTTGCAAACCTGCGCCAAGATGATGAGATGGTTCAAAATGAAATCTTTGGTCCAGTTATCACCGTACAAAAGTTCACAGACGAAGCGCAGGCTGTTGCCTATGCAAATGGCGTCTCCTATGGATTAGCTTCTAGCGTCTGGACTACGAATCACGGGTGTGCCATGCGGATGGCAAGAGCATTCGATTTTGGTTGTGTCTGGATCAATACTCACATCCCAATTGTTGCCGAGATGCCACACGGTGGATTTAAGCGCTCTGGCTATGGCAAAGATTTATCAAGTTATGGCTTTGAAGATTACACACGTATTAAACATGTAATGACTAATCTCAATTCGTAACTAAATTGGAATAAGGATCGCTTATGGCAAATCATGGAAATATGTATGGTCCCGATTTCACATTCCTTGGAATTCCACGCTGTGATCTCGCAAAGCCTGATACCTTCAAAGGTGCTGATGTTGTAATTGTCGGCGCACCAATTGATAGTGGCACGAGCCATCGTTCTGGTGCCAAGCATGGACCGCAAGCAATTCGTGGTGGTGATTATCTGCCACATGATGCCGAGCGACCACACATGTCAATGCGAGTTGATTCATTAAAAGAGTTAAAGATTTTTGATGCTGGTGATCTCTTGATGCCTGGTGGGGATTTAACTGGATCACTCGCGCTACTTGCTGATGCAACTGAAATTATTTCCAGGGCGGGTGCGATTCCAGTTGTACTTGGAGGAGATCACTCAATTGCCTCGGCCGATGTTGCCGGCATTGCAAATCACCGAGGCCAGGGCAAAATTTCTATGATCCACTTTGATGCACACGCCGATACTGCCGAGTCACAATACGGAGCGCTCGTTGGTCACGGGACACCAATGCGTAGATTGATTGAAACTGGCGCTGTGCGCGGCGATCGATTCCTGCAACTTGGGCTTCGTGGTTATTGGCCAGATGACATAACTTTGAAATGGATGCGCGATCAAGGAATGCGCTCATATGAAATGACTGAAATTCATCACCGTGGTATGAAAGAAGTTCTTGACGAATCATTCGCCACTCTTACCGATGGTTGTGATGGCGTATTTCTCTCAGTTGATATTGATGTTGTTGATCCTGGGATGGCGCCCGGTACTGGAACGCCAGAACCTGGTGGAATGACAAGCCGCGAATTGCTAGAAGCGGTTCGTAGAATCTGTCTGGAACTTCCAATTGTTGGTATGGATATTGTTGAAGTTGCGCCGGCTTATGACAGCGCAGATATAACTGCCATTTTGGCGAACCGAGTTGTCTTAGAAGCTTTAAGCGCGATTACCTTGCGTAAAAAGGGCGGAACCTATTCTCCTACCCGCAATTTGCTAGATCGTTAAGTCTATTTAAGAGATTGAGGCAAAGGCTTGGTCAATAATTCCGAGCGCTTCATTTAGAAGGTTTTCTGGAATTACCAACGGTGGAAGAAGTCGGATCACATTTCCGTAAGTTCCAGCGCTTAGGATAAGAACGCCATTTTGTTGGCAGAACTTAATAATTGCGCCAACTGCTTCCGGATTTGGCTCATCGGTTCCTGGTTTTACTAATTCAAATGCTTGCATGGCGCCGCGGCCGCGAACTTCGCCAATAATCGAATATTTCTTAGCCATAGCGTTCATGGCATCACTCATAATTTTGCCAATGTGATTTGCTCTGGCAACCAAATTCTCTTCTTCTATGGTTGCGATAGCGCCTAGGGCTGCGGCGCAGGCGACTGGGTTCCCACCGAAAGTGCCACCTAAACCACTTGCATGAACTGAGTCCAACATTTCGGCTCGACCAGTTACGCCAGCAAGCGGGAAGCCACCAGCAATACCTTTGGCTGTTACAACTAAGTCGGCATCAACGTTCTCATCTTCGATCGCAAACATATTTCCAGTTCGCGCAAAACCAGTCTGAACTTCATCTGCAACAAAGACAATGCCATTTGCTTTGGCAAAGTTTGCCAGCCCAGGCAAAAATCCCTTTGGTGGAACTATGAATCCGCCTTCGCCCTGAATAGGTTCGATGACAATTGCGGCAACGTTCTTGGCACCAATTTCTTTTTCTATTTTATGAGTAACAATATCTAGCGCTTCTTGCGCTACTTTCCCGGCATCGCCATTCCAACGGAATGGGTAAGCCATTGGCATCCGGTAAATCTCGCCAGCAAATGGACCGAAGCCCTCTTTGTATGGCATGTTCTTGGCAGTCATTCCCATAGTTAGGTTCGTACGGCCGTGATAACCATGCTCGAATACAATTACGGCTTGGCGCTTGGTGTAAGCGCGCGCAATTTTCACCGCATTTTCAACGGCTTCGGCGCCCGAATTTAGTAAGACTGATTTCTTTTTATGAGTGCCAGGAGTCAAGCGATTTAGCGCTTCACAAACTTCGATATAGCCAAGATAGGGCGCAACCATAAAGCAGGTGTGCGTAAAAGCTTGTACTTGCTCAATAACATTCCTTACAACGCGATCAGCGCTATTTCCGACACTTACTACCGCGATACCAGCGCCCATGTCGATAATTGAATTTCCATCAATGTCTACAATCACGCCACCGCCGGCCTGTGTAACAACTACGGGAATTGCCATGCCCAAAGATGCAGAAACCGCTTCACTTCGCCGCTTGATAATTTCCTGGGATTTTGGACCAGGAATGGCTGTGACTAAGCGACGTTCTTGCGGGATATGTGGGCCAGTATTCATATTCACAGTCTAGCCGAGGCGAAAGAGGCGCGCCCTATTCCATAAGATAGGCGCATGCGCGAAATTGTGATTCTTGGATCCACCGGTTCCATTGGAGTCCAAGCGTTGGAAATTGTGGCGGCTAATGCGGATAAGTTTCGGGTTGTCGGTCTTTCTGCGGGTTCATCGAATCTGAAGTTGTTATTTGAGCAAGCCAAGAAGTTTTCGGTTCCAGTAGTCGGAACAACCGCAGATAGAAAAGCACTCGAAGGAATTGCTGGGGATATCCAAGTTATAGATGGCGCAAACGCTTCAAGTGAAATCGCGACAATTCCCTGTGACATAGTTTTAAATGGTATTACTGGATCCATTGGACTTGGTCCAACTCTTGCGGCACTTGGCGTCGGCAATAAGGTAGCGCTTGCAAATAAAGAGTCACTCGTAGCAGGTGGCGATTTAGTCATGGCATTTGGCAGCGATCGAATAATTCCAGTTGATTCTGAACACTCCGCGCTATACCAATGCTTTTTAAGTGGGAAGCGTTCTGAAGTTAAGCAAGTGATATTGACTGCGAGTGGTGGACCATTCCGCGATCTCGCCGATTTAAGTGGCGTAACAGTGGAACAGGCGCTCGCACACCCAACTTGGAGCATGGGACCAATGGTTACCATCAACTCGGCGACCCTCATGAATAAAGGTCTTGAGATCATTGAAGCGCATCACCTCTTTGACTTGCCCTATTCAGCGATCGCCGCGGTGATTCATCCGCAATCTGTAATTCACTCTATGGTGGAATTCATCGATGGTTCAACGATCGCACAAGCATCGCCGCCCAATAT
>Ga0007796_10000159_pt1 | contig 18241 bp, 34 predicted proteins | sample CryBogmetaGMA0M_FD_60373 | JGI IMG/M metagenome (GOLD analysis project Ga0007796, IMG submission 60373) | Freshwater microbial communities from Crystal Bog, Wisconsin, USA - MA0M | ecosystem: Environmental > Aquatic > Freshwater > Lake | place: Crystal Bog, Wisconsin, USA | collected 2009-07-06 | reverse complement strand
GTTTTTTAGTGACGTAAGCAGTGCCTAGTGCTGCAGCGGCGCCAGCTGCGGCTAACCCTGCGACTGTTGCGGTACTTGGAGTTGTAACGGTAACTGGGCGATAGGTGGAACGCAATTCCGCTTGAAGTTCTTGTGCTTGTGTATTTAATGCACCTGCTTTAAATTTTGCACGTGTTAAACGATCTTGTAAATTTAAAGCTTGTTCAGGAATGTTAAGGGCTTCAAGGCGTCCTTTAACTTTTTCCAACAAACCTTGCTTTTCATCGGTAAAATGTTGAACCCTACCTTGCAGATATGAAATATTTTCATCACTGGGGGTATAAGAAATATCGTCTGGGTTCAGTTTTGCCTCAACGCGAGCCTTTGTTTCTGCTGTTAAACTTTGGCGAAGCGCTTGCCCTTCTTCTGTTTGTGGTTGCGGCGGCTCGGGAATCTTCCCAGTAGCCCGACCTAACGCGTAAGTATATGTGTTGAGGTTGTCAGTTATTTTGTTAAGTTCAGCACGATTTGAAATGGCTTCTCTGTGCACACGTAATGCAGCTTGATCATCTGGAGAGGGACCGTATTTATCTAAGGGTCTAATCCCACCTGCTTGCATTTTTCTTTGGAGGCGCTGAATAACTTGCTTTACCTGTGCTTGCTTGCTTTCCAGTGGCGCCAGTTGAGTTTCAATTTTTGCTCGTTCTGCTTTTACTTCAGGATCAAATGAAGTACTCTGCATTGTGCGAGCTTCCCGTATTTCTTGGGGAAGTGCACGATAAGCAGCGACAGCTGTACCAAGTCCTGCAGCAGTCCCGGCCAAACCGCTTAGGGTAACCGGGAAACCTTTTATACGAAGTTCAGGGTCATTCAAACCTTTAGCTGAACCGCGAAGTAAACCACCAACAGTAGTAAAAGATTGCCCCTCTGGGTCAATCGCAACTAAATTACCGGGTTGCGGCTTAGCTTGCTCGTATCGACGATATTGAACGTAAGTAGAGGGAGATACGTCCGGACGTTCTTTTTTAAATTCTTGGTAAGGCAAAATCTGGCTACGTTGTCCAAGGCCGTAGCGCAGTGCTAGCTCCAGGGGTACTGATTGTGGCGTACGTCCTGCGGGGTCTTCTTCTTTTGATTTTGGGGCCACAGCTTTGTAGCCAGGGGGGCGCAAACCTTGAGAGATGGGGCCGCGAACTCCGCTCAACGCCATCAAGCCTACAGGAACTGCAGCAGTGAGTACGGCGCCAGTAAGAGGGTCAAGACCAGCCTTTTGCGCTACGGTTTTGCCAAGTTCTCCAGCCATGCGGGGAACGTTGGTGTACTTCCAAACTGAACTTAAGGACTTATTTGTTAAAACATCACCAATTGCTGTGGCTGCAACTTTTGCAGGTTCTTTGCCAATATTTTGCGCAGAAGTTAAAACACTCCCTTCGTTAGAACCATAACCGTACTTACTTTGATAAATACTTGAGCGAAGCTCAGACGCTACCTTACCGGCAAACTGCTGAGCTTTGGCTAAACTATTTGTTAAGTAATTAGGGTTGGTATTTGGATTCATTGTTAATACCTGACACCTGGGTTCAACATTCTTTGAACAGTTTCAAATTCAGCACTAGGATTTTTATGCACAACCGTAGTTACAGGATTGTGATAATTTTTGGCTAAAGCAAGATTAATCTCATTGGTATAACGTTGCTGTTCTTGTGCTGCATGGAACTGCTGCATCTGTGCAAAATCTTGTCCATAAGCGTGCGGTGCATCATTTGTTTCAGGATCGATGGCTTGCGGTGTGGTCATAGCACGCGAAAGCGCTTGAGAGCCGACTGACCCGGTAATACCGCCTAAAGTTTGTGCTACAGACTTTGGCATACCCATGGCAGTTAACCCGCCACTTACTGGAGCAGAAATAGCTGAATGAAGGCCAGTATTTGCAAGTGTTCTTAACGGTCCAACAGCGGGACTCTGCCCTGTTAAACGTGGAATTCCCTGCGCTACCGCTGCTCCTAAAGCAGTTTCTGTTGCAATCTGTGTGCCCAGTGTTTTTGCAGTTTTTGGATTGGTTAAATATGCGCCAAGATTTTTACCCGCCATTCGGATTGCATTTCCTGCTGAAGAAAGCAAACTTGGTTGTGCAAGATCCAATCCGGGAATATTAAGTTGAACGTTGCCACTCATGATGTCTGCGTGCCTGATGCACCTGGATACTTCATTCTACTAGCAGCAGTTACATTGCCATTACCAATACCTTGCCCGGGTTGTTGGCTTTGGAAAGCTGCAATAGTTTGTTGATTAATCATCTCGTCTTGAGCCACTAAGCCACGGTCACCGCCCTGCGTGTATTTATTAAGAAAATCTTTAGCTAGTTTTTGATCTCCGAAATTAGAAAAATTTGATTTATTATCAAGAGAATTAATTCTATTTTGAGATTCTTCAGCATCCTTTGCTGAAAACACTTTATCGTAAAACTGATGAGAGGGCGGATTTTTTTTTAATTCAGAAACAAATTTATTTTTATACGACGTGGGGTCGGCGCCAGCAGGAGAATACGGGCCCGTTGTACCTGCAGCTACAGACTTTCGATTGGGATCGTCACGAACACTTTGGTCATCAGGTCCACTGTATCTTTGGCTAAAAATTGCCATTTACGTTACCTCTTATTTGCCTTTGTGCTTGCGCAGTTTTTTAAGGGTCTTAGCAAGATTTGCCTGACGCACTGTGGTTTTATCGTACTCGTCTGGATTGTCGGTTACCTTGGCAGCAAGCTCAGATACAGACATTCCATGTTCTTCCGCTTTTTTTGTAAAAGCGCCGGGATGCTTGATTGCACCTTGAATCCAATTTTTATCTTCTGCCATAACTGCTACTGCAAAAACCCTGGTTCACTTAGCTAATCTTAATTTAGCAGAGGCAACTATCAGAACAATGAAGTCTGACGTGCACTGGCTTTTGCTAGTGCTTTCTGCATAGCAGAACGGAGCTGCTGACCGGGGCGGGTTCCCATGTAACGCTCTGTTGCAACTGCTTCTTCCAGTGCTGGCGTGGTGTTAATTTGCGGGGCAAGACCTGCGCCAGGGATGGAAAGCTGCTGCGGTTGAAACTCGCGGGTAGTGCGAACTGGGCCGGGGCTTTCTAAGGGGATGGTTTGAGAAGGTGCTAGTCCTTCTCCCCACACTGCTGCGTGCATGGATGCCCGTTCAAAAGCTTGCTCTGGAGCACTTGTGGTACGTTTCACAAGATCGTCAAGAGTGGTGCGTGAAGCTTTTTCAGATGCCAACGAACTTCCACGGACAGCTTCTGCGGCTTGAATTGACCGTAATGCAATGTCGCGGGGGCTTCCTTTAGGTGCGGCTGTTCGTGTCTTAGGAACAACGTCAAACCGAGTACCTAAAGACGGACGAGATTTGCCGCCGGGTGAGGTCATAGCAGCTTTAGAGTAAATCAATCCCTCGGGAGAAACACGTTCAGGATAAGCTGTTGCTAATTCTGCTTGTCGTGAAGGATCAAAAGAAACGGGACTAATTACGTCTGCAGAAACTCCTTTATACGGACGATCACTGCTACCCATAAGACGCTGGGGGCTAACGGTTCCACCTAAAGATTCCCTAACATTGCCATGCGCAATGTCTGCCAAAGAAACATCGCTAGCATCAAGGTACTCTCCTGTGTTTAAATCTTTAAACAGAACAGGTTCAACATAATCAGCATCACCCCCACCCATGTAACCTTGTGCTGCAAGCTCTTCGCGGCGGCGACCAACCCCACCAACCTGTGCGCGGCCCACTCCACTGTTTGCACGCATTTTGTAAAAATCTAATAAATTTAGAGCTTTTTCTTCTGGTACTGCTGTCATGCCAACAACATCTCCGGTAATTGCGCTAACAACGGGAGCGGACTTAGTTCCTTCTAAAACATTTTCAGGAATGGAATAAAGGATTTGATTCCCTTTTGCTGCATCTAACCTTGTTTGTGCGTTTGTTAACTCAGTATGCGCATTAACCAGTGTTTTGCGTTGTGATTGCGGCAGCGCATTAAACATCTGGTTTGTAATTTTCTCAGTCGGACCCAACCCAAACTGATTTAAAATTCCAGCTTTTACATTGCTGAGTGTGGTTTGTTTGCCAATTAAGTTCCCCTCCAGGGCTTGAACTTGTGTTAAGTTGGAGCCTTGCCCTGCACCCACAGCACCAAACGGTTTGAAGAAAGATTTTGTTGGGGTAGTTTCGCCACCAGGGAGAGTAACATTGATGGGGAGAGCCCCTTTAGCACCTGCTTCAAGAATTGCCGGATCTTGCGTAATGTCGTACAAGCTGGCCAATTGTTTTGAGAAAGTCAGAGCACGTTTATCTGGTTCGGTTGCAAGTGGATCTTTCAAAGTACTAAGACGATTCACGATACCACCCAAACCTTCTGCCGTGGTTTCTGATGCAGACCCCTGTCCCCCTGCTGTGACGATACGGGGGTCAATCATGCTGGAGGGCCGATCACCCAGAGCGGGAGCATATTCCTCTCCAGATGTCAGAGAAGAGAAGCGCCCAAGTGGTGCAACACCTTGTGCTTCTTGCGTTGCAATGTTGGCTTCAATATCCCGTGCGCCAGGGAGTTGTTGAATTTTTTCTTTTAGAAAAGCACCGGTTACGTCGCGTGCGCCAGAGGTAGCAAATTCGCTAATATCTTTTTGTTCAGATGGAACATACGTGTATGGGTGTTCAACACTTGCAGTTGGGGATTGTACGCCGCCGCCAGTACGCACCAGGCTTCTACCGCCCAGGGGTTGCCGCTTTACCTCTGCATGCCGCATTGGTGATAGAACATTTGTTTTACCGTATCCAATATTGCGGCTAGGATTTAACAGTTCTAGTTGATGCTCTTTTGATTGGCTCCATGCAGTTGGCTGCAGATCTCGACTAGGGTCATTCCAGGAATACTCTCCTTCAGCTGCATTTAAAGGGGCGCTGCTTCCACCGTTTAAACCAGGGAGTGAAAGCTGTCTTTCTGCAGAAGGCATCAACCGTGAGGTCTGTTCGCCCAAAGCTTGTGCGGTTGGGGTGTACTTACCAGTCCAAGGATCAGGTGTTTGACTTAACAGTGAATACTGCTCTGTAGTGGGGCTAATGGTGGATCCAACCTCAGGAGCTTGATAAATGCCTGCCTCTTGCGGCGAAATCCCAGCTTCTTTAGAACGCAATGCCATTAACGTTGCTCCAGAGCCAGGAATCTCCATTTGGTACGCACCACGACCTTGACGTGCTGCTGAGAGCAAATCTTGTTTAGCGGACTCAACTCGTGCAGTTTTAACAGCTTCAGAAGAGGGAAGTGTTTGCTCCAGGGATTGCAGAGCCCTAGAACCCCCTTCGTATGCAGAACGTGGGCCAAAAGTTTGGCTGGAGGTAATTACATCGCTTTCTGTAACCGGTTTGACTGAATAAGACTCAGAAGTTGGCGGAAGAGTTGCTTCCAGACTGGAGCCAGTGGGGGCACCTTTTGCAATTTGAACTGCTTGTGTTGCAGCGGGAACATCTTGTTGGTTATAACGCTGTCCTGTGGTAGGAGGAGTGACATCGCCAGAGTTGCGGACAACATCGGGATCAACAGTGCGACCGCCCCCTAACCCCCCTAAGAAACTGGAAACACGGCCACCAATATCCTGAGCGTTTTCTTTTACAACTGTCTGTGCGTTCTGTAAAGCTTGTTGGCCGCCAGGGCTTCGAGCAACTGCCAAACCAGCTGCAACTGTACCTGCCGCCAAAGCTGCTTTACCTAGCGTATTAAGCAAAGAATGCTGTTGATTGTGCTCTGAAACCTTGTGTTCTTCATCATTTTGAAAATGTTCAGAGGTAAGAGTGGAATCAAGGGTGCCAGAAACTTTAGGAGCACGGTTGTCTGGAGTTACCGGCGCATTAAACAGTGAATTGGGTGCGTTATTTTCTACCGATTCGGGTTGAGAGTAGTAAATAGAACCACTAACGCGTGAATTTGGTGCGTTTACACCTGTTTTTGCAATATTTTTAGCATAAGAGTATGCCTGTGGGCCTGCGGCAAGCTTTTCTTCTGCTGTTTCAGGATATTTATTACCAGTTGCGCGTGCCCAAAGAGCAAAATCTGCAGGTGAAACGGGCATTTTATAAAAATACTTCTATATAACTGATTTTAAGCGTTATAAACACGTTTACCGCCAGTAAATAAGGCGCGATCCCCTAACGGGCCATTAAAAAGGTCATTTTGGGGGAAAATTTGCGGTAGCTATCAAGCAAACACAGTGAGCAGAGGGGGGCCAAAAGGAAAAAAGAAAGGGACGGATAGGACGGCAGTGGTTGAGTGGGAGGATACCCCGGTTGGGAGCGTGGTGTTTGCGAAATCGTAAGAGATAGTTCCAATGGTGGTGTTGTTTGGGTTTATCCCAGTGTCTACACTCCTTCAAATTGAGCAACAACCCACTGACTACGTTGCTGAATACATCAGCGAAGATGAACAGGCAGCGGAGGATTGGTGGGCAACACAATGGTCGCAGCCGGCGGAACCTGGCTTGCCACACTTTGACTATAGCAACTGCGACGAGGTTCCGTTCTAAACCACACCAGGGGGGGGGCTTTCGGGCCCCTATACCATCATATACCCAGAATTTACGCCCCTGTCAGCAAATTAACACCGTTTATAGACTACAATACCCCTGTACTTCCCTTCAAATCCCTTCCAGCGCAGCGCCTCCCGCCCAATGCGCCAGATGGCTTGTTGGGATTCAAAATTTTTCGGCATGAACTGTGGATAACTTTAAGTTGCTTTTGCAAATCCTTAGAAACATTTCTTTACAAATAATGTCTTTAATTTCAGGAATTTACTGCGGTAGTTAATACCCGCAACCCTGATAGTTGCCTCCAAGGATTTCAATCCCGATCAGGATTAATCCTTAGATGCAGCTTTCATGCTGTTTGTACTTTACCTCACGGTCATGTTCAACCTCTACCCGACTGATGCACCCTCTGTTGAGTCGCTTCAGGCTGATCTCCAGTTGTCTAACTTGGAAGTTGACCTGCTCAGCGAGAAGGTACTGAGCGCCCAGCTAGCCCAACAGGGTAACGCTCGGATCGCAGTTGCCTGTGTATCTGCTGTCGCTATTGGTGCAGTTATTGCCTGGAAATCACCTCTAGGCAAGAAGGTCCGCACCAAGATTGCTTCTGCAATCGCTCCAGTTGCGTCCGTTTAAGCGGCACGCCGGGGTGCAATCCCCCGGCCAACTATTGCCTGCAATTCAGCAGGCTTGCACACCATCACTTTCGTCGTCATGACCGAAGCTACCGTGTACCACCAGCTCCAAGATCTCCGTCTGCTTGCCAGAAGGGATTCATCGCTCCGTTCCATCCAGATGGATCAAGAGCTGGAGCTGTTTCGTCTGTGCTTTCTTGAAGCTTTTGAACAGTGGATGGATGGCATGGAAGAGATGGACCTGACTCCGTTTATCGTAACGGCAGACAAGATTATCTCTGGCAACAAAGATCTGCTGAAGTGGCTCAAGCGAGAGCTTGACATGGATGTAGATCGCTGAGTACTAGGCGTGATGCCGGGGGATCAAATCCCCCACTCAGCATTGCAAGAACAGCCTTTAGAGGCAGTTTTTGCATCCAATGAGCTTCGGCTCACCATTAAACGGAGGTTTATCCTCCTAGCAATACAGGCTTCGGCTTGCCAGTCACCGCATGCCTCCAGGGGATATAGGCACCCCACACACGGAATAATACCGTGGCAATTTACGTTTACGTCGTGACGTTATGTGATCTTCACCAGGATCACCTCGTCGGCGTTTACGGCACCCGAGAAGGTGCTCAGCGTTACATTGACCGTGAAGAATCATTTCTTGACGCAACTGAACGCTTACTCATCAACAAGGAGTTGGTGAGAAACTGAGTCCGTTTAAGCGGCGTTGGCAGGTGCAATCCCTGCCTTCAGTATTGCCCAACAATGGGCACTTATCCTTTGCACCAATACCATGTCTTTTGGTCGTGTTTTACTGCTTGGAACTGCAGCCATCGGCGGTACGTTCATCGCAATGAAGCCAGAAACTCGTCAGAAAGTCAAGCAGATCGTAGCTGTAAGGCTGCATAGGCTTGGCAATTTGCTTGATCCTCAAGGTCCTCCACCCATGTGGACCGATGCGGCAGAGCCTGACACTACAGTACCCGCTGCGCAAGACGAAAGTATTGCCCCAGCTGATGTACCAGAGGAAGAAGACCGCACCATTCAAGGTTTTAAGGTCAAGAAGTAACTTCCAGGACGAAACCAGGGAGAGCAATCTCTCTGGTCGGCCAGTTTTGCTGGCCCTGATGAGTCCGTTATTTTTCCCATCATGAACGATCTAGCCAAATCTTATCTTGCAATCTTTATTGGATCAGCTGTTGGTTTTGGACTCTGTGTTGGATTCCAACGGTATCTCAATGCTGAGACAACCAAACACTGTCCAAGCATTTACACCATTGCTTACGTTAAATCAGCTGTGGGGGATATAGCGCGTTGTACGTCTCGTGCAAAGTTCTATGGCCCAGCTACTCCATTAAACGATTAGATATGGTTTCTTTTGTGTTTAACACCACCATTGTGGTGCTGCTTATGTTGTTACTTTGTCTTTAAATCATGCCTGCTATCAGCGTTTACGTTACTAACGACGACTGGAACTTTCTGTGCCAACTTGCAGCAGAGAATCACTCTTTGCCTATGGCATTTACTGAGCAGCTTGTCGCCAGTAAGTTGAGGGATATCCGGGATGAGATCCGGTATACCGAGGAAACTCAACAAGAACTTGATACATTGGCTGAATTTATGGAGAAATCCGTAGAGGAAGCTTTTTCTTAATTGGTTCTTAACTTTCCCACTTGTATTAACTTCAATGCCTCTTTCCTATTTTCCTCCAGGTGCAGAAACCACCCGCGTTTCCTGGTATGGAGGTGACTCAACGCAACTTCACTATGAAGTGCGACGAGATAATGAGTGGTCTGGTGTAGTAACCAAGACGCTCATGGATATGCCTACAGGCGTTAAAGAACTCAATCAGAAATTGGTTGAGTTCTATAACGATTGCTCTTGATGTTCTCCCTAAGGGGCTTCGGCCCTTTACTGAGGACTTCATGTCCTCCTTTGTACACACTGCCACATCACCATGTCTGCTGTTAACTGCGGAACCATTGTCGGTACCATCGTGTCTGACATTGTCACCAGGGTTCCCAACGATTCTCTGCAAGTGACACAGTTCCGCTGTGCTCCTCTCGACGCCAGGGAAGAAGATTCTCCAGTCCCGATGACCGCTTACAACGGAGTCGGCGAGAATATCGTCCAGCGTTATAACAAGGGTGACACAGTCGCTCTAACCTACCGCTTGCGGTACAACACCTGGCAAACGCCAGAAGGTGAGCCCCGTGGCCGTATGGAGATCGTTGTGACCTCCAGCACCACAGTTCGTCTTGGTCAGATCAGTACTGCCCAACGGGCTGCTGATGCTGCTGGCGTTGCTAAGCCCGTAGAAACGGAAGTGGTTCCATCCTTGGAAGCAATTCCTTTCTGACGGTTGCACTGAGGGGCTTCGGCCCTTCTCTGCAGCCCTCATGGCTGCACAATTCTTTGCTTTTATGCCCAATGAAACGTACACTTGCAGAGGCTCACCCCGTTGAGGTTCTGCTTTTCCTGTTCATTACCGTCTTTGACGCAGTTGTCACCATTTACCAATGCACACCACTCTTGCTCTCCAGAAAGAATCAGAAGCAGAACGTCTCAGTCGCTTCGGTGATTGGTATGACAACTACTGCAATTTCGAAGGTGAACCAACTACGATCACCGTCCACGAAGTCTGGGACCAATACGGTGGTCCAGAAGAAGGTGGATGGACCTACCAATGCGGTGACCCCGTCGAAACCATCTGCATCTTCTCCAAAGCGCAAGCAACCCGTGAACTCCACAGGCTTCACGCCAAGTACGAAGAAGACGAGGACACCTGCTACGACATCCGCCTAGACCAGAAATACGCCGAAGCCTACCCTGACAGCAAACCTTTCTACGAGTAACTACTATGGCATTACTTCCTGAACAGCTCCAGATTGCTTCTGTGTTTGGTTACACTCCAGCAACAGAAGAGGAGCGTGGCGAACCTGCTGACACTTCACTGTGCAGCAAGAAGATAGAACTTGTTGATGGTTGGCCACACATCCGCTTTAAAGGTGAGCTGTGCCCCGTACCAACCACAGAAGAAGTAGAAGAGTGGGTATTTGACTCAGTCTGCTTCACTCCAGATGAGGATGAAGTGGAACCAGATCACCCACACTCCTGGCTTTCTATTCTTGGACTGATCTAACAACAGCCCAAGAGACAGCTTTTAGTACTTTTGTACTAGCTCCGCTTTGTTAGCAGAGCGTGCGTCATCAACAGTTTGACGAACCGCAACAACTTCTTGTTTTTGCGCACGTTCTTGCTTACGCTTGAGCTGGTTCAAGTACACAATGAATCCCGATTCCATGGCTTTGCAGTTCTGTATCATTTGATACTACTTCAAAGCCTGGAATGCTGTAGTTCACTTTGTTACACACCATGCACGACATCGTCCTAATCGAATCTTTTCAGACCAACGCCAAGAACGACATCATCGTCACAGCCATCGTTGAGGACATGGTGTATGTTCCAGGCTCACAAACCTACATTGATCCGCCTGAGTATGCTCCTGCTCGTTGCAAAATTACTATCCCAAATGATCATCTTCCTGACAACCTTAATCTTGATGACGCTAGTGAAGAGGATCTAGAGGAAATAGTTAACAGGCACATCAACCTGGATAACTATGACTGGGTCATCACCATTGAAGGTAATGACTTTGAGCCGGAACGTAGATATAGCAATCTTTACTTCTGATCTTTGCACTCACCAACATGGAACTAACTGACAAAGAACTGACAGCTCTCCAAGAGATGGTCCAAAGCTACCGGGAGTTCACTGAAGAGGTTTATCAAGAACATTCCGATTGGGATGGTACTCCGGAAACTTTGTTTACTCCCGTTCAACGCCAGCTGTTTACCAGGTTTGACGTTGTCTCCATCAAATACAACCGCTAATCATCATGTCACACCACCTCAAATTTCTTTCAACACATCCTCCTTTTCGCGTTAATGATTACTCCAAGGTGGATTTGATCCGTAGAGAACTGCGTGCCATTATTAAGCACCAAGACAGTCTTCACATTGAAGATACCGAACTAGGTTTGGAGAACGTTCTTTATGAGGTTCTTGAAATCTTGGATGATTATCTTGATTATGAACCTTCCGATGATGACATGGGAGGCGAACCGCCTATGACACTGACTGAGATGCACGCAGGTGCATGGAGACAACACGTTGCAATGCACTCCTAATTACAATGAACGACGAAATTGATTACATTCTTGAGAACTTTAACTTTGATCGTGTTCATGTAGCAATGACCGCTCTTGATTGGAAGTGGCGTGATCCACTTGCAGTACCAACCATTGCACGTCTTAAACAACGTGCAAAATTCTTGTTAGATTCTGCATACAAAGAGCACATTACTATTGCTACTGGTGGACTACAAGCTGTGTATTATCCACCAATCAAAGACTCAAGTCTATTAGTAGACTCTGGTCCAATCCTTTCATTAAGCTTTGTGTTAACTGAAACCAACTCTGAGGATTACAACGATGACTGATCAACAACACCCAATTACTCCACCAGAACAACTTCTTGAAGTCTGGTGGTGTCGTCACATTGACGAAGAAGAGAGCTTTGATGTTTTGTTAACTGAGGCGTACCAAGCTGGAGCTGACTTAGAACTTGAAGCATGCTGCAAATTATTTGAATCCAATTCAGTATGCGGCACCAAGTTCCAACGTCGTTCTTCTGTACGCGATTTACGTAATAAACGTAGACCTAAACCACCAAACTTAAAAGAACAAGCATTTACTGCAATGCTTCACTTGCAAAAAGCTGCAGAAACTAATATGGATACCATCGAAGCTGTCCATATTATCTGCCGCGCACTGGAGGCATTGCCCAATGACTTTACTTGAAACTCTTGAATACTTTCTCACAGAAACCGCAGCAGATATGGAGGGTTTGTCTTGGGAAATCCGTGAGGCAACTAACTATGAGGAAAGCAACGTAGATAATTTGACTGAATGTTATGACTTTGAAAAACAACTTTATGACAATCTCAAACAAATCAAACTGATGATTGAAGAAAGGGACCCAGTAAAGCAAATCCTTAATGACCCCGATGATGCACTAATTGAGAAAGCGCTGAAATGGTCGGATAAAGTTTTAGATGGTGTTGATTTGTGTGAGGCATTGCCCAATGACTAATCCTGCAACCAACGATTACATTGACTGGCTTTTTCAAACCAACGCAGGCCGCACAACCATGTCCCACTACGTCGCCCTCGTCGCCGATGCCACCGGTCGCTACGCCACTGTCTGCGTTCCAGGAAGAACCTGGAGCAACGTGGTAGATCAACTGGAGGACATCGGCTGCGAAGTTATTGAAAACCAAACAGATGATTACGAAGCAGAGGACTTCAAAGATGAAGAATCTATGAAGGAAGTTGGTCTCTGGACCATTTCAACCCTGCGCAGCAAATCTAACTTTGTAGCTCACTAACATCACATGGCACATCACGTTTATACGGTCCGTCTGCCTAACAAGTTGCTGACGGGCCTTTTTGTTAACTATGTTGACGCTGTCGACTGGAAAGACATCATGGATGGTGAAGACACTGTCCTAATCCACGTAGATCACGACACGTACAACGCGCTATCAGTGCTCGACTAACGTTCACTAACACGTACCTACAACCTGTTAACGTTCACTAACACGCACAACTACCATCACCATGGAATTTTTTCTACCTCAAAACCTTCAAACTCAACTCATCTCTTACGATCCCACTCTCAAGAAACTGGCTCGTACCACAAAGACAGCATCTAAATCAACCAAGCCCAAGTTTCCACTAGGCCAACCTTACGACATTATCCCCGCCAGTGTGATCAAAACCTCACTGGTGCAAGATGCAATTGACCTAATCAATGGCGAACCCGTACAAAACCGTATCCACGAGTTCAAGAAAATCGTAGGTGTTCTTGATGAAGCAGAATCAATCACAACTGCAATTCTGTATCACTACGAATCCTGCTGGTATGCCGCATGGCTTCCTCCAAAGGGTCAAGAAAATGAGTATGTTTACGGTTACGCCTACGCTTACAAAAATACAGATACAGCTAGGAAAATGGTTTCTCACCGTGTAAAAGATAATATTACTGACTGCACTCTTGTAACGTATGGTCGTTCTGAGTTTATTACTTATCAAGAACAAGTCACTAAAGAAGCAATTATTGCAGGCAACAGCAGAAATAATTGGGCACTTGCAGATATTTCTTGGAACAAAGGAAGCAACATCCGTACAGCTACTGCTAACTTTGTAACTGCTCTGAAACAAACAATTCCTGTGTGGAATGACAACCACATCGGAGGCATCTTTCAACGCTTAAAGGACATTAGCTGGATTTCACTGTTAGATCTTGACAGAGTTTTTGATGGCGAACCGTCACTTACATGGAAACCTTCTGTTGAAAATTTATTTAAAATTATTGATAAAGCAGTTCATCACTCAGGTTATAACTTTTCTACATCAATAATTTTAAATAAATTTTCAACATATAGGAGTTATGCAAAAATCCGCCACATTATAGATAAACCATTCTTTCGTAAATGGATTCAAGTCAACTGTGATGAATGTATTGAACGGTTTACTAATACGGAAAATAAATCACGTAACTATGTACGTCAGCCGTGGAAGCAGATTGATTCTCTTTTTGAATCAATTATTTATATAAACGAAATCTGGCCTGATTGCCCTATTGATTATTATCAGTCCCACGTTGAAGAACTAACTTGCCTTTTTTCTTTAGGCAATACGCTTCCTTGCACAGACCAGTGGCTGCGAGAAAACATGCCAGTTGCTTCTTTTTTCCATATGCTTGCAAAATTCATGGCGGAAGAGAAGCAGAAACCTTTAGGAATAATTAATCAAGATTCTCGTACTGGACTTACACGCCGTTACTTTACGGACTGGAGAGACACGACAGCAATGATTGGCAGAATTGTAAGTGCAAATAAAACTTTAGAGCCGCCTAAGAGGTGGCGCCTTACCGAATTCCACGATCATGTACAAGCAGAAGCGTGGAAAGTTGAACACACTAACCAAACCATGCCACAGGATCTGTTCCCAGCTCCAGTAAAGGTCCAGGTTGGTGAGCAAACATGGACGTTCCTTCAGCCTATTGATCTCCACCAGTTGGCTGCTTGGGGCAAAGCCGTACGTAACTGCGTCGGCAATGCCACACACTACGCTGATGATGTCAAGAAGAAGAAACACTTCATTGTTCTTGCCATGGTTGATCACAAGCCACTGTTTACAATCCAGCTGGAGGTAAACAATGGAATGATGAGCGTCAAGCAGATCAAAGGTGTAGCTAACCGATCACTATCAGATAGTGAAAAGGATGCCTACACAGAAGCATTTGGTACCGCCTTGAAGAAACGGAATGAAGAATTAGTTTTAAATCCTGCGTAGTAATTTCTTCCTCAATTTAAATGACTGACTTTTCTGCACTTACGGTTCCTTCAAGTAACAAGAAGACTGGAGCAATTGCTGTATCAACCACATCTCGTGACAGTTGTGCAGACGGTTGTCCTCTCAAAGGTGACGACGGCTGTTATGCCGAATCAGGTTATTACACGCGTATGCACTGGGACCAAGTCACAGATGGCAAACGAGGCGTACCTCCACTGGAATTTATTATGCAGGTATCAAAACTACCTGCTAACCAGATGTTCCGCCATGATGTAGCTGGAGATCTTTGGAAAAATCCAGAGAACTCCAAGCAAATCTACTTCCCTTACCTAGAAAAGCTAGCCAAGGCTTCTTCTCATTTACATGCTGCTTGGACCTACACACATCACACCCTTGATGGTATTGATGGCGCCAGGAACAAGCAAGCAATCTTTGATGTTGAACAATACAAGTTCATCGTCAACATTTCTACAGAATCTCTAGATGTAGCCGCCAGGCTACAGAAAGAGGGGTTTATGGTCACTGTTGTGCAACCTGAAGGCGGCCCAACTGCTTTCAGGCACAATGACGTTCAATTCGTCCAGTGCCCAGCAACCCTTCCAGGCTCAGAGATTACCTGCCAATCATGCGGTGGCCGCAGAGGCAAACCCCTTTGTGCAACCATTCGTAAAGTTGTCGTCGTCTTTCCTGCCCATGGGAGCAGAAAGAAGAAGGCAGCAGCACACTGTTCCTAACCACAAACAATGGAACAACAACCTCAATTTTTTATCTACAAAAACCGTAACAAAACACTCGTAAAAATCTTCATGAACAACCTCGATTGGGAAGCAAACAACACTGACAAAGATCTTGCTAACCAAGATAAGCTCAGCATGGAACAGCTTCGTGCCATGCAGCTTGTTGCCAGGATGAAAGAAGCTGCAGACCGCTGTGGGGCTGGCTTTGTTGGAGGCTTCATCTCACCCACTGGTCAACGCTTCATGATGTCCAACGTGGACAGCGACGACGTGCAGGCGCAAGCTATCAACGCTCAGCTGGATGCCATGCAGGATCAACGTCTTTTCGAACTCATGCAAGACTCAGATGGAGAAGAGTTGATCGGCTGAGGCTCACCTATAATCCTGGTAATTCCCTCAAAACCATGGACCACAACCTTACGCTCGGCACAATCGTCGAGTGCATCGATCAATTGATTGCAGACCCGACTTTCATCAACAAGCTGGCAGGGGAAGACGAAGGGTTTATCGAAACCGTATTGGATTTCTTTGCCCGCCTTGAGGAACAGTTCACTCCAGTGGAATTCGTAGAGGAGGATCCAATCTTGTGGCGAACAGCCCAAGATGCAGAGACTGACTGATTAGTAAAACTTATGCGGCATCCTACAAGGTATAAGTCCGCAGCTGTCCACTTGCACTTCACAAATGAACACTCCGTTCATACCTGCAGATCAGCTTCAACGCATGATCGTCAACCAACTGTTCCAAGGACTGAAGCAAGGACCAGGTGCCGCACCGTTCAACCCAGTGCCGTACCAGCTTCACCAGATCCAATCGCAAACCCTTGCGGCGCCTACACAAATCATCACTCCAATCAACCCTCCAGGAATCATTCCTCCTGTACCGCACAACAACCTTCCCGGTTGCTACTAACCACTAATCAGCGCCAGGTGGACCAAACCTCCCACCTGGTTTTCTTGTACACACAAACCAAATGAACAGCCTTGAACGATCTCAAAAGTTCTGGAAGATCTACATTAAAGCCAAACCAATCATAAGGAATATTTATGAATGCAGTTCTTTTCTGGTCTTTCTTATGTCCTTTGAGCAAGCGTACAAACTTAAGACCTTGTCCGTCGTCAAACCCTGGCAAATAGCCCGGCTAGCCGAGAAAAGCCCCAAGCTTCTCAAGGCCATAACCAAGGTAGCGAAAGTCTTATGAGACGCAATGTAACTTAATGTTTCCTTTCCTGCCAGGGGTGGAAACCAGGCTAGATTTGTAGCTCAGTTTCCAGTCCTGGCAATGGTTTTCACCGGTACAACGCACTGCACTCGTACAGGTTTATGCCGCTCATAATGAAGTACGGGAAAGAGAAAATCATGAAAACCGCAACCGAAACCAAGAGTTCAACCATGGCCTGGGCTGTCCTCAGCAAGGCTGTAAACGGTCGCAGTGAAGTCATTAAGGTGACGAACTGTGATGAGGCAGACAGGACCGTACGGGAGAACCCTGGGATGTTTTACAAAGCTGGACCCTTTCTGATAGCCTGAACCTACTCAACAAAACTCCATGAAGCTTCCGATCACTGCCTGGGTTGTGATGATGCACCACCAGGAAGCAGGAACATTTGCTCCTGCTTTTCCAACACTTGATGAAGCCGAGGAGTTTTCCAATGCACTGCGAGCCACAACCGAGGGTTTTGCAATAGCTGAACCAGTTCCCATGGTTCCTGCAAATCCTGTTCACTCCAGGGTTTTGGTAGATCGTTAACTATTACTAAAAGCTAAGAGGAAGGTGTTATCCTATGGGTAGCACCTTTTTTAATATGGCAATCGTTGTATCAGTATCAGTGCCAGACGCACTCCATGAGAAGTGGAAGGCATCTGGACTGGACATTAGCCCCTCAAGTCTCTTTCAAACTGCACTTGAAACTGAACTAGATAAGAAGAATCGGCACCTGGTTTACTGGTCCGAACGCGCCCTGGCCGCAGAAAAGAAGCTGAAGACCATTGAGAACCTAATCAAAGCTTCTGACAAAGAAGTTAAGAAGTTCCTCATGATTAACAGCATGTCCTGACAATTAACTTGTAAAGAATAGTTACAACTTAGAATTATTTGGTAAGACACAATCTCATGTCAGACCAAACAAAACATCTTTACGGTCTAGAACTTACAAACGAACAATGTTTGGAAGTATCTGACCTAATGATACATCTGAAAGAAGCTGGCCTTCTTATGGACAAAGAAAACATTGGCATGTTTATGACCACATGTTTCTATCGTGGCTTAATGGAGTACAAAAAAGATCTTAAATTCGATGACTAATTCAATTCAGCTCATCAAGGATGTGTCGGGAGCCTACGTTGCTTACGACAATAACCGCACCATTTGCGCCACATGGAACCGAAAGCATGCTCAAAGCGCTCTTGAATACCACATCAAAAGTTTAAATAATGGAACAAAAACAAAAGTTACAGGGAGTTGGGACAAATGACTAAAATTTTTGATGTTTCAACAGTTTACAAAGGTAAAACATTTAAAGAAATTGTTTATGCTGAAACAGCTGAAGAGGCTTTTGAATTTATTTTAAAGAAATATAACAAAGAAAGAATCGCCTCTGTAAGAGAAAGAAAGAATCCTTAAGACAATATAAAGAACAAGAAAAACAATAGATTCTAATTGTAAACAAGCACAGTCACCCTACCCTTGCACAAATAGAATCAATGAAAAATTGCAAAACACTTGCCTTTACAATAAGGCCACCGCCAGGTAAGAGTATATAGATATAAACAATATATAAGAGTAACCAAACTAAGAATAAAAGGGCCGAGGTTTTGAACTCGGTTTTTTAATGGGCAAAAAAATGGGCCGGGGTACCACGCCCAGCCCACGTCACTTTGCACACACTGAGGTCAATTCACGAACCTCCTTTTCAAT
>Ga0007796_10000158_pt1 | contig 18295 bp, 18 predicted proteins | sample CryBogmetaGMA0M_FD_60373 | JGI IMG/M metagenome (GOLD analysis project Ga0007796, IMG submission 60373) | Freshwater microbial communities from Crystal Bog, Wisconsin, USA - MA0M | ecosystem: Environmental > Aquatic > Freshwater > Lake | place: Crystal Bog, Wisconsin, USA | collected 2009-07-06 | reverse complement strand
ACATGGACCTGGCGGACATAGCCACTAAGCTTGCGAGTGGCTCATAAATTCAGCCACTAAGTAATTAGTAAAGAAAAATCCCCCGTAACTCAAAGAGTTGCGGGGGATTTTTCTTTCTTAGAGAGAAGGAGAATAAAAATTATGAAGCAGTTGAAATCAATGGAATACCGCGACGCATAAGAATGGTTGCGCGATCATCTTCTGAAAGACCGCCCCAGATTCCGTAAGGCTCTTGGACGGCAAGAGCGTGTTCGCGGCAGGCATTGATGACCGGGCAGGATGCACAGACAGCCTTCGCAGCATTCTCGCGATTGCGTCGACGCGGACCGCGTTCGCCATCAGGATGGAAGAACATCTCTGAATCCATCGAACGGCATGATCCTTCGTACTGCCATTCCCATTGCTCAGCAATTGGTTGCGGTAGTCGTGATAGTTCAGCCATAGGTAGCTCCTTTGTTCTGCTTGGCTGCACAGTACAACCGTTTCATAGGTTGTTCAAGTATCTATCGCGCCACGTGTTGTTCAGTGGCCGAAATGTCCGATTTTCAAGTGGTGAGTTGGACCACTTCACGCCACGATTACGCCATGGCAGATAAGGTTGAAGAGAAGCTCACGGTGGCCGCAGTGGCCCGCCGCTTGGGCGTAGCGCCTGCAACCTTACGTACCTGGGATCGTCGCTATGGCTTGGGACCATCCGAGCATGTAGAGGGCGAACACCGCCGATACTGTCCAAAGGATTTAGCAAAGCTCACCATGATGCGCCGCTTGATTGTGGCAGGTGTGGCTCCAGCAGAAGCTGCTGAACAAGCCCGCAACTGCAAGACCGCAGTCAAGATTGAAACGATTGTTAAAGAGTTTGAAGTTCGCGAAGATGTTGTTGAAGCAATTTACAAAGCGCTACAGGGTTTTGATCGCCCCTTTGTAGAAAAGACTTTGGCCCATGAAATCGAAAACTATGGAGTCGAGGGGGCATGGTCTGATGTCATCGTCCCAACCCTCTTTATGATCGGTGAAGAGTGGGAGAACAATCAAAAGGGAATTGAAATTGAGCACTTATTCTCTGAAATCCTCCAGCACACAATGCAAAATCGCGTTGTTGAATTGAAGAAGCCAATTAATAGTCGCCCCGTATTACTTGCATCTATCGGTGAAGAGCTTCACTCACTTCCGCTCTATGCACTTGCCGCCGCTCTCTGCGAACGCAATATCGAAACCTATGTTCTTGGCGCTCGCACGCCGCTCTCTGCCTTATCTGCAATGGTTACGCGATGTGCGCCTCCTGCAATCTTTATGTGGGCGCAATTGCCAAAGAATGCCGATACTAAATATTGGAGAGAAATTCCGGCTATTCGCCCAGCTCCACGAATTGTCTTGGGTGGCCCTGGGTGGGATGCAATTTCCTGTGACGAAGTCATCCGCGCCGAAGGCCTCGAGCACGCATGCGAGCAGATTTCGCAGGCAATCGGCGCTTAATTGAGCAGGTAGACTTCCCACTCGCAGATAGTTGGGGGAGCCTACATGAGCATCGATTCTGAAAAGGTCGCGCTCCTTGGCCTGACATACGACGACGTTCTGCTTCTACCTGATGCATCTGATGTAGTCCCTTCTGAGGTCGACACATCAACTCGCCTGACACGCAATATCACTTTGGCCGTTCCAGTCGTTTCTTCTGCAATGGATACCGTCACTGAATCCACCATGGCGATCGCTATGGCAAAGGCTGGCGGCATCGGAATCATCCACCGCAATCTTCCGGTCGACGAACAAGTAACTCACGTGAAGTTAGTCAAGAACGTTGGTCTTGCAGGTGCTGCGGTGGGCGTTGGCGACGATGGCTTCGCGCGCGCACAGAAGTTGATTGAAGCCGGAGTCGACGTTGTAGTTGTTGATACGGCGCATGGACATCACCGTGCAGTTCTTGAAGCTATCGAACGTATTAAAAAGTTTTCTTCCACCATCGAAATCATCGGTGGAAACGTGGCAACACGTGCAGGTGCACAAGCGCTCATTAATGCGGGTGCCGATGCAGTAAAGGTTGGCGTTGGTCCTGGATCAATTTGCACAACTCGTGTTGTTGCAGGCGTCGGAGTTCCTCAAGTAACTGCAATTTTGGAAGCTTCGAAAGCGTGCAATAAGGCGGGCATTCCTCTCATCGCAGATGGTGGACTTCAATATTCTGGCGATATCGTCAAAGCAATTGTTGCTGGCGCAAATTCCGTCATGCTCGGTTCACTTCTTGCAGGATGCGAAGAATCTCCGGGCGAACTCGTTGAAATTGATGGTCGTCGCTACAAGGCATATCGCGGAATGGGTTCATTGGGTGCGATGCAATCTCGCGGTGAAAAGAAGTCATATTCCAAAGATCGTTATATGCAAGACGATGTACTTTCTGAAGACAAACTTGTTCCCGAAGGCATCGAAGGAAAGGTTGCATACCGCGGCCCCGTTGCTGAAGTTGTTCACCAACTCGTTGGCGGATTGCGCAGCGGAATGGGCTATGCCGGAGCACCAGATATCGAAACTCTGCGCCGCGAAGGTCGCTTGATTCAAATTACTGCAGCAGGCTTACAGGAAAGCCACCCACACGATGTTCTCGATGTGGCCGATGCTCCTAACTACAGCAAGAAGAAATAGCTATGGATTACGAAATCGCTCCCGGAAAACGCGCCCGACAGGCTTATTCATTCGACGATATCGCTATCGTCCCAAGTCGTCGTACTCGCACTCCTGAAGATGTTTCAACGGCTTGGCAGATTGATGCATATAAGTTTGATCTACCGCTTCTTGCAGCTCCGATGGACTCTGTAGTTTCGCCAGATACTGCAATTGCAATCGGCAAGCTCGGTGGTCTTGGTGTTCTTAACCTCGAAGGTTTGTGGACTCGATACGACGATCCACGTATTCCACTGGGTGAAATCGCATCAATGCCAGATAAGCATGCAACACGTCGTATGCAGGAAATTTATGCAGCTCCAATTCGCCCTGAGCTCATTAAAGAACGCATTAAGCAGATTCGTGACTCTGGTGTCACTGTTGCGGCATCCCTTTCACCACAGCGCACCGCCGAACTCCATAAAGCAGTTATCGATGCGGGCGTCGACATCTTCGTGATTCGCGGGACTACAGTTTCAGCCGAACATGTTGCGGCAGAAAATGAAGCGCTTAACTTGAAGAAATTTATCTACGAACTCGATGTCCCAGTAATTGTTGGGGGAGTTGCTACTACAACTGGCGCACTTCACTTGATGCGCGCCGGAGCCGCTGGTGTTCTCGTTGGTTTTGGTGGCGGCGCAGCACATACAACGCAGACTGTTCTTGGAATTCAAGTTCCCATGGCAACTGCAGTTGCAGATGTTGCAGCAGCGCGTCGCGAGTATCTTGATGAATCCGGTGGACGTTATGTTCACGTGATTGCCGATGGTTCTATTGGTAAGTCTGGCGATATCGCAAAGGCAATTGCCTGTGGCGCAGATGCAGTGATGATGGGTTCAGCGCTAGCAAAGGCTGTTGAATCACCAGGACTCGGATGGCACTGGGGATCTGAGGCGTATCACCAAGAAGTTCCACGTGGTCAGCGCGTGAATGTCGGAACCGTCGGAACTCTTGAAGAAGTACTGAATGGGCCTTCACATACATCTGATGGATCAATGAACTTGTTTGGTGCTCTACGTCGCGCAATGGCCACCTGCGGATATTCAGATGTGAAGTCATTCCAGCGCGTAGAAATCATTATGCAGCATGGCCGATAAGCACGGCGTTCTTGTCGTCGATTTCGGCGCGCAGTATGCACAACTGATTGCTCGTCGCGTTCGTGAAGCACATGTATTTTCTGAAATCGTTCCATCATCAATAACAGCAGCTGAAGTAAGCGCTAAGAATCCTGAAGCAATTATTCTGTCTGGTGGACCATCATCGGTGTACGCAGATCATGCACCGAAAGTTGATCCAGCAATCTTTGCACTCGGTATTCCAGTTTTTGGAATTTGTTATGGTTTTCAAACCATGGCAGCAGCTCTTGCTGGAGTTGTTGCACAGACCGGCAGATCAGAATTCGGTCGCACACCTCTTGAAGTAAAACCTGGGTCAAAGATGTTTGCTGGACTTCCTGCATCGCAATCCGTCTGGATGTCACACGGTGATGCCGTATCTCAAGTCCCATGTGGTTTTAGCGTTACCGCCTCTACATCAGATACACCGATTGCAGCTTTTGAGGATGCGTCAGGAAAGTTAGCGGGCGTGCAATTCCACCCAGAAGTACTTCATTCAGAACATGGTCAAGCAATCCTTAAGAATTGGCTTATCAATATCGCTGGATGCACACCATCATGGACAACCAGCAATATCGCAGAAGAAGAAATTGCAAAGGCGAAATCTGTTATTGGTGATAAGCGCGTTATCTGCGGACTTTCTGGTGGCGTCGATTCAGCGGTTGCAGCGGCAATTGTGCAGCGCGCAGTCGGAAAGCAACTTACCTGCGTCTTCGTTGATCACGGCTTACTTCGCAGCGGTGAATCCGAACAAGTGCAGCGTGACTTTGTAGCATCTACCGGAGTCGAACTCGTTGTCGTCGATGCAGTAGATCAATTCCTGAACGCGTTGGCTGGTGTTACCGATCCAGAAGAGAAACGCAAAATTATTGGTCGCGAATTTATTAGATCTTTCGAAAAGGCAGCTCGCGATATCGCGGCTGGAGGAGACGTTGAATTCTTAGTTCAGGGCACTCTGTATCCCGACGTCGTTGAATCTGGCGGCGGTACCGGAACTGCAAATATTAAATCCCACCACAATGTTGGGGGATTGCCGGATGATCTGAAATTTAAATTAGTGGAACCACTTCGCACGCTCTTTAAAGATGAAGTTCGCCAAGTTGGCCTTGAACTTGGTTTGCCAGAAGAGATTGTCTGGCGCCAACCATTCCCAGGCCCAGGACTTGGAATTCGCATCATCGGTGAAGTCACTGCAGAACGCCTCGATATTTTACGCGAAGCAGATTTGATTGCACGCACTGAATTAAAGGCTGCCGGCCTTGATCGCGATATCTGGCAGTGCCCAGTCGTGTTGCTTGCGGATGTGCGCAGCGTGGGCGTGCAGGGTGATGGCCGTACATATGGCCACCCGATTGTGCTGCGCCCAGTGTCGAGTGAAGATGCAATGACTGCAGATTGGTCGCGTGTTCCTTATGATGTGCTCGAAAAAATTTCAACACGTATCACCAACGAGGTCCGCGAGGTAAACCGAGTGGTTCTCGACGTTACTAGTAAGCCACCTGGCACGATTGAATGGGAATGAGAATCTCGATTATGAAAAGAATGTCTGCGATTGCGATTTTGGCTACCTGTCTACTTGGTTTCACATCGCTGATACCTGCACATGCTGCCACTCGTCCAACATCAGTTCCGGGATGTGCAAAGAGCACTGCTAAAGGCCATGCACCTGCAACAGTAAAGCAACCAACCGTTGCTACGAAGAAATTTGCAAAAGTTCTTACTCTTACAACTAACTGCGGTCCGATTGAAATCACCATGGTCGGTGCAAAGGCTCCGATCACAGTGACATCAATTTCAGCGCTGGCAAATGCTGGTTACTACAACAATTCCATTTGCCATCGCCTCACAACTGAAGGAATCTATGTTCTGCAATGTGGTGATCCCACTGCAAGCGGCAGCGGTTCACCAACTGGCTGGACCGGTTATGTCGATGAAAATCTTCCTGTTGCAACAGGTATCAATTACCCAGCAGGCACAGTAGCTATGGCGAATTCAGGGCCTAAGACCAACGGTTCACAATTCTTCTTGGTCTACCAAGACACAACCCTTGGACCTAACTACACAATCTGGGGCAAGATCACCAAAGGTTTAGATCTCGTGCAGAAAATCGGTGCAGTTGGCGCTTATCAAATGAGTGGGACTCAGGCGATGTACGCTGGTGATGGTTATCCGATTCAGACTGTTGAGATCGTTAAAGCATCAGCAAAGTAATACAGATTAGCTTTGCAGATTAATTTGTATTAACGATTTTAAAACCTTCAGCTAAGCGACCATCTGGCAAGTTTCCAAGTCCCGCAGTGCGCTGACCCCATTCGCGGAGCATCTCTTCGAGATTCTCCATGTGGCCAGTCTGTGATGCATGTTCTTTGAGCGCTGCAATCTTGAAGTGAAAAGTATCGGTGGTATCAACGAAGTGATCAGGTGCTGGGTGGCCCTGCATCCAGACTTCCTTAACACGCCACGGTTGTAGACCTTCTTTTTCAAGGAGATCTGTAAAGGCAAATGGATTTCGTGCATCGGGATAGACCGCTTGAATAGTTGCTTCGCCAGCAGCTAAGTGATCTGGGTGGCTGGCACCAATACGTTCCCAATTGCGTTCAGGTGATTGGCAGACAATACGATCGGGTTGAAAGCGACGAATCTGACGGACAATATCTTTACGAAGTGCAATAGTTGCTTCGAGATGTCCATCTACATAATTTAGAAATGTCACATCGCTGATTCCGAGAGCAGCACACGCAGCGCGTTGTTCGCGTTGACGGATTGCCGGCATCTCTTCTTTTGTGAATCCTGATTCTTCTCCACCTTGATCGCCATTTGTGCAGAGAACGTATGCGACTTCAATGCCCTTCTGTACCCATTGGGCAATCGTTCCTGATGCACCAAAGTCCGAATCATCCGGGTGGGCATTAACGACTAAAACGCGCTTGATCTCTGAATCTGCAATGGGCTCCATGACATACAAGCCTAATAGACTCCGCGCCATGACGACGACCGACCCATTGCTCGACGGACTCAATCCGCAGCAGCAAAAGGCCGTTGCCCATGCCGGTTCACCGCTCTTAGTTGTTGCTGGTGCTGGTTCTGGAAAGACCCGAGTACTTACTCGTCGCATCGCCTACATCATGGCTCGCCGCGAAGTTCGTCCCTACGAAATCTTGGCAATTACCTTTACCAATAAGGCAGCTGGCGAGATGAAAGAACGTGTCACCGAACTCGTTGGCCCCATTGCAAAATCGATGTGGGTCTCAACGTTTCACTCTTCCTGTGTTCGAATGTTGCGTCAAGAAGTTGAACGACTTGGATACAGCAGTACTTTCAGTATTTACGATTCAGCAGATTCGCAGAAGCTTATTTCGCGAGTCATGGAGACCCTCAATATCGATCCAAAACGTTATCCCGCCAGGCAATTCCAGAATCTCATTTCAAATGCCAAGAACGAGCTACAGACACCGTACGAATATTTAAGCCAGGCAACTAATCAATTCGAAACCATTGTTGGTGATGTTTACACGATGTATGAAAAGCGTCTGCAGCAAGCCAATGCAATGGATTTCGATGATTTGATTATGAAGACCGTGCAGGTACTCCAGAAATTCCCTGAAGCCAAGGCACGCTTTCGATCTCGCTTCCGCCATATCTTGGTCGATGAATACCAGGACACCAACCATGCCCAGTATGTATTGGTAAAGGAGCTCACGGGCGTCGAAGGCGATGGTTTTCCATTGGCTGAACTCTGCGTTGTGGGCGATGCCGACCAATCTATCTATGGTTTCCGCGGTGCAACCATTCGTAATATCTTGCAATTTGAAGTTGATTACCCGAACGCAGCAACTGTTCTGCTCGAACAAAATTATCGTTCGACTCAAAATATTCTCAACGCAGCAAATGCCGTCATCACCAAAAATGAATCTCGCAAAGAAAAGAATCTCTGGTCTGATGCAGGATCTGGTGCACCTCTAGTTGGTTATGTCGCTGAATCCGAATATGACGAAGCTGAATTCATTAAATCTGAGATCCGCTCTCTGCAAGATATGGGTCATTCAAATCCCGGTGATACAGCAGTCTTTTATCGCACCAATGCCCAGTCTCGTATCTTCGAAGAGATCTTTATGCGAGCCGCCATCCCTTACAAAGTCGTCGGTGGGCTTCGATTCTACGAACGTAAGGAAGTGAAAGACTTACTTGCATACCTTCGAGTACTTGCTAATCCCAATGATGAAGTCTCGATTCGCCGCATTATTAATCTGCCAAAGCGCGGCATTGGTGACCGTGCTTTAGAAGAAGTTGAAATTTTCTCGCAAGCTCAAGGAATTTCATTTTGGCAGGCGCTGCTCCGTGTTTCTGAAGCGACCTCAGTTCCTAATAAAGCAGCTCAATCCATCATGACCTTTACCTCGATGATGACGGCGCTCCAGACGCTAGTTGAAGCAAAGACCAAGCCATCTGTTGTCATCGAAGCAGTTTTAGAACAATCAGGTCTCTTGACTGAACTTGAAACCAGCAAAGATCCGCAAGATGAAGTCCGCGTAGAAAACCTTAAAGAACTTGTCTCTGCATCCATGGAATACGAAGAACGCCCATTTGAGGAACTCGGTGAAGATGAGGAGATTTCACTCTCTGGATTCTTAGAAAAAGTTTCACTTGTTGCAGATGCCGATGAAATCCCGGATGGTGAAGATCATGGGGGTGTCGTAACTCTGATGACTTTGCATACTGCGAAAGGTCTTGAATTTCCCACAGTATTTCTTACCGGAATGGAAGATGGAATCTTTCCGCATGCGCGCACTTTGGATGATCCGAAAGAGATCGAAGAAGAACGCCGCCTTGCCTATGTTGGTTTAACGCGCGCTGAAAAGCGTCTCTATATTTCTCGTGCTGAATACCGATTAACTTTCGGAACACCTAAGTACAACCCAGCATCTCGCTTCCTCGATGAGATCCCAACCGAATTAATTGAATGGAAGAACGAAGGCCGCAGCTCATTTACAACTTCATCTGCATTGAAGAAGTCTCGTCTTCCATCTGGTCCACCTCCTCGCGCGACCGGGAAGAAATCGACTGCGATGGTTCTCGAAGTTGGGCAGCGTGTGTCACATGACACATTCGGATTGGGCACCGTTGTGGCACTTGCAGGCGAGGGCGATAAATCTGAGGCCACCATTAACTTCGGCCAATATGGCGATAAGCGACTTCTCCTGCGTTACGCGCCTGTCACAGCACTCTAAATAACCACTTAGGATTGGGCTCTATAAAGACTCACTCTTAAGGAGCCCACGTGGATCTCTACGAATACCAAGCACGCGATCTTTTTGAAAAGCATAACGTTCCGGTTTTACAAGGAGCAGTTGCAACAACCCCCGAACAAGCGCGCGATGCTGCAGCGAAGATGGGCGGCAAAGTCGTCGTCAAGGCGCAGGTAAAAGTTGGTGGCCGTGGAAAAGCAGGCGGAGTAAAGCTTGCAGTAGATGCCGCAGATACATTTGAAAAGGCAAGCGCAATTCTCGGAATGGATATCAAGGGCCACACTGTTCATCAGGTGATGATTGCTCAGGCGGCTCCGATTGCATCTGAATATTACGTATCAATTCTTCTTGATCGATCTAATCGCACCTTCCTCGTGATGGCATCAGTTGCCGGCGGAATGGATATCGAAGAAGTTGCACATACTGCTCCAGAAAAACTTGCAAAGGTTCCGGTGAATGCGGTCGATGGAATTTCTTTAACAAAGGCGAAAGAAATCGTTGCGCAGGCGCAATTCCCAGCAGAAGTTGCTGAACAAGTTGCCGACGTTTTGGTCAAGCTTTGGGAAACTTTCCAATCAGAAGATGCCACACTCGTTGAAGTTAACCCACTCGTTAAGACTGAAGATGGTCGCGTTGTTGCACTCGATGGCAAAGTAACTCTCGATGACAACGCTGATTTCCGCCAGCCATCACATGAGGCACTTGTTGACCACGCATCTGCGAATGCGCTCGAAGCGGCAGCGAAAGAAAAGGGCTTGAACTACGTCAAGCTTGATAACGGCCAAGTTGGAATCATCGGAAACGGCGCAGGGCTTGTGATGTCGACTCTCGATGTTGTTGCATATGCCGGCGAAAAATTCGGAGGAATGCGCCCAGCAAACTTCTTGGATATCGGAGGCGGTGCATCTGCGCAAGTAATGGCAGATGGACTTTCGATTATTCTCGGCGATCCTGATGTGAAGAGCGTATTCGTCAATGTATTCGGCGGAATTACAGCGTGCGATGCAGTCGCTAACGGAATCGTTCAAGCACTTGAGCTGCTTGGACCAAAGGCAACGAAGCCAATCGTGGTTCGCCTTGATGGAAATAACGTTCTTGAAGGACGTGCAATTCTTAATGCTGCGAACCACCCATTGGTTGAGCAAGCTGAAACTATGGATGGAGCAGCTTCACGCGCTGCAGAATTGGCGGCGAAGTAATGTCAATCTTTATTAACGATTCAAGCAAGGTCATCGTTCAAGGTATGACGGGTTCCGAGGGAACAAAGCACACCCGTCGTATGTTGGCATCTGGCACCAAAGTTGTTGGTGGAGTAACACCGGGCAAAGGTGGTCAAGTAGTTGATATCGACGGCACTTCATTGCCAGTCTTCAACACAGTCGCTGAAGCTATTGCTGCAACAGGTGCGAATGTGTCGGTTGTCTTCGTTCCACCTAAGTTTGCAAAGGCCGCAGTGATTGATGCAATCGATGCAAAAATGCCGTTGGTCGTGGTTATTACTGAAGGAATTCCAGTACATGACTCTGCATATTTCTATGCGTACTCATTACAAAAGGGAACTACACAAATCATCGGACCAAACTGTCCTGGATTGATTAGCCCCGAACAATCAAATGTTGGAATCATTCCTGCTGATATCACCAAGCGTGGGCCAATTGGTTTGGTTTCAAAGTCCGGAACTCTTACCTATCAAATGATGTATGAACTCCGCGATATCGGATTCTCAACAGCTGTTGGAATTGGTGGAGATCCAGTCATCGGAACAACGCATATTGATTGCCTACGTGCATTCCAAGATGATCCTGAAACAACTGCGATTGTGATGATCGGTGAAATCGGTGGAGACGCTGAAGAACGTGCAGCAGCATTTATCTCTGAGTATGTAACGAAGCCAGTTGTTGGTTATGTTGCAGGCTTTACCGCTCCTGAAGGAAAGACGATGGGCCATGCAGGCGCAATTGTTTCTGGCTCTTCAGGAACTGCGCAGGCTAAGAAGGATGCACTCGAAGCAGCTGGAGTAAAGGTTGGTCAGACACCGAGCGAAACTGCGCAATTGATGCGCTCAATTCTAGGTCGCTAATCTTCCGATGCAACGCGTCCTCTCGGTCTCGTTGTCACATGTAATTCGTGCGGCCGCTTTTCTCTTACTTCCATTCTCTTTTATTGCGCTGATTGCTTGGGCAACTGCCGGAAGCGCAAGTGGAAGTACAACTGATCCGATTCGCGGTGCGGTCTGGATCTGGTTGGGTGCGCACCACATTCCCTTTCAATTATCACTTCCACCAACCGGTATTGCTGGTTATCTGACCTATCTACCGATTGGCGGAGTCGTACTTCCCTTTATTGCAATCCGTTCTGCTTTCACTCGCGCAGTTGATCGAATGTCTGGATATTTCCACGACATCAATGGTGTGCGCGTTATTTTCTCAGCGATGTATGCACTCCTAGTAACACTTTTAGCTTTCATCAGCCGAGCCACAGCGGTAACACCGCAATGGTACTTGGCGCCTCTCATCGCTTTTGCGATTGCCCTGCTTGCGACTCTCTCGGCAGGCACTCGAGTTTCACCCTCACGTGCCGTAAGAGTTTCATCTCGAATCACAGCTTTAATGGTCGGCGTAGGACTTTTGATCCTCGTAATACTGATTTTCATCAACTTTGATCAGGTAAAGATCATCACAGTTTCACTTCAGCCTGGCATATTCGGCGGAATACTTCTGCTCTTCCTTGACGTTCTCTATCTTCCTAATGCTGCAGTTGCAGTAGCTTCTTACTTTTCAGGAACTGGTCTCGCTGTGGGAACCGGAACTTTAGTTGCACCTCTTTCATATCACTTGGGCCAAATACCTGCCCTGCCATTACTAGGCGTTCTTCCAACGTCACGAATTCCATTAGCACTACTCGGAATTCTCTTCTTTATCGGAATGGGTGTTCTTCTTACTCTCTGGAGTCTTCCCTTTGGAATTCAGACGGTAATTCAGAGTTACATCTTCACTCTTGTCGCCACACTCATCCTTGGATACTTGGCAAGCGGTTCACTCATCACCTCAGAGATGGGCGCGATGGGAGTTTCAATCTGGAAATTTGCTCTTTCACTTGCGATTGAACTTGGAATTGGAATAGGCGCAACACTCTTTATCAAGAATCGCAACCTTCGATGAAACGCTTAGTAATTCTTGCTTCAGGTAGCGGAACGTTGGCACAGGCAATCATCGATGCCCACCTAAATGTAGATATCGTCGCAGTAATTTCAGATCAGAAAGATGCGGCCGTACTTGATCGCGCTCATAAAGCGCATATCGAAACATTCACAATTCCTATGTTGCCTGATCGAACCGAATGGGACCGCGAACTTGAAACACTTATTGCAGCGCTAAAGCCAGATCTCGTTGTCAGTGCAGGTTTTATGCGGATCCTTTCTGAAAGAATCACCAACCGATTTAAAATTATTAATAGCCATCCAGCTCTATTGCCACTTTTCCCTGGCGCACATGCAGTGCGAGATGCGCTTGCTGCTGGCGCTACTGAAACCGGAACAACTATTCACTGGGTCGATGCCGGAGTAGATACTGGAAAGGTCATCGCGCAGGAACGCGTGGAGATTCGCCCCGAAGATACCGAAGAGTCGCTCCACGAACGTATTAAGATTGTCGAACGAGGTCTCATAGTTGCGACCATTGCTTCACTGCTCACAACCCTGGAGAAGAACAATGGCTAATCGCAAACCTATCCGCCGTGCACTTGTAAGCGTTTACGATAAAGATCGCCTTCTTGAACTCGGCCAATGTCTTGCTGATGCGGGCGTAGAAATTCTTTCGACTGGCTCAACCGCAAAGACGCTGCAGGATGCAGGCTTTGCAGTCACAGAAGTAAGTAGCTACACCGGATTTCCTGAAATCATGGGTGGTCGCGTTAAGACGCTTCACCCAAAGATTCACTCTGGAATTTTGGCTGATCAAAATAATCCAGACCACCTCAAAGCCATCGCCGATTTAGATATCGCACCCTTTGATTTAGTAGTTATCAATCTCTACCCATTCTTTAAAACTCTGATGTCAGGTGCATCATTTGAAGAATGCATCGAGCAGATTGATATTGGCGGACCATCCATGCTGCGAGGAGCTGCAAAGAATCATGGATCTGTGGCAGTTGTCTGTAATGAAAATCAATATGACCATGTCATTGCATCCATCAAAGCAGGTGGATTTACCGATGAAGAGCGCAAGCGCTTGGCACTCGAAGTATTTCGCACCACCGCTGAATACGATCTCACTATCGCTAGCTGGTTAGGTTCGACAATCAGCCACAATCTGGAAGATCTTGATTGGCTAGGTCTCATCTGGAAGCGCGAAAACACTCTGCGCTACGGCGAGAACCCACATCAGCAGGCAGCAATTTATCGCGGAGGACCTCCTGGAATTGTGAATGCGGTGCAATCTCACGGTAAAGAGATGTCATTTAATAATTACACGGATGCAGATGCAGCTTGGCGAACCGCACTCGATCATTCAGAACCATGTGTTGCAATTATTAAGCACGCTAACCCATGTGGTGTTGCAGTTGGTGCCGATATCGCGGATGCATATGCAAAGGCACATGCATGTGATCCAGTATCAGCTTTTGGTGGGGTAGTCGCAGCGAATCGAAAAGTCACTGTTGCGATGGCAGAACCACTTTCACAAGTTTTTACTGAAGTCATCATCGCTCCCGAGTACGAACCAGAAGCGCTTGAAATCTTGATGAAGAAACCATCAATTCGAATCCTTACCTGTGCATTCACACATATCTCACCGCTCGAACTCCGACCAGTTTCTGGAGGAGTTCTTGTGCAGCACACTGATTTAATCAACGCTGAAGGAGATGATCCAAAGAATTGGAAGCAAGTAACGGGAGCTCCTGTTTCAGATGAAGTAATGAAAGATCTCGCATTCGCCTGGAGATCAGTGCGTGCAGTAAAGAGCAACGCCATCTTGCTCGCTAAAGATGGGGCAGCTGTTGGAATCGGAATGGGGCAGGTAAATCGCGTTGATTCCGCAAAACTTGCAGTTGATCGTGCAGGCGACAGAGTTGCCGGAAGCGTTGCGGCATCTGATGCATTCTTCCCATTTGCTGATGGACTCGAAATTCTGACGACAGCAGGCGTCACAGCAATTGTGCAACCCGGAGGCAGCGTGCGTGATGAAGAGGTAATCGCTGCGGCTACAAAGGCGGGCGTTGCAATGTTCTTTACCGGCACTCGACATTTCTCGCACGCATAGCAAACGAATAGGATGCACTCATGAGCGCACAGATACTTGATGGCAAAGCACTTGCTGCCTCCATTAAGAAAGATCTTGCCGCTCGTACGACAGCGCTCAAAGCTAAGGGCATTACTCCGGGGCTAGGCACAGTTCTAGTTGGCGATGATCCAGGTTCACATTCTTATGTCGGCGGTAAGCACCGCGATTGCCAAGAAGTTGGTATCAATTCGATTCGCGTTGATTTACCTGCAAGTGCAACGCAAGCTGACATCCTTGCCGCCATTAAAGATTTAAATTCTGCCAAGGAATGCACGGGATACATTGTTCAGCTTCCACTTCCAAAGGGAATTGATACCCAAGTAATCCTTGAAGCAATTGATTCTGATAAAGATGCTGATGGATTACACCCGATGAATTTAGGTCGACTCGTTGCAGGGTACGAAGCGCCACTTCCATGTACACCTCGAGGCATTGTAGAACTCATCAACCATTACAAGATTCCACTTGCCGGTGCTGAAGTTGTTGTTATTGGTCGTGGCCTGACAGTCGGTCGACCACTTGGATTACTACTTACTCGTAAGCAAGAGAATGCAACAGTTACTCTTACTCACACAGGTACCAAAGATTTAGTCGCACATACCAAGCGAGCAGATATTGTTGTTGCCGCTATCGGTCAAGCACATTTCCTTAAAGCTGACATGATCAAGCCAGGCGCTGCAGTTCTGGATGTAGGAATTTCGCGTACCGAAGCAGGATTACTTGGCGATGTAGATCCCGGCGTAATGAACGTTGCATCTTTTGTTGCACCGATGCCTGGTGGCGTAGGACCCATGACTCGCGCAATGTTGTTGATGAATGTGGTCGATGCATGCGAGAGATAACAACACTCCAACTTCGCGCTGCGTACATCGCAATTTCACTGGGAGTTTTGATTGGTATCGCAGGATTTGTCCGCACTGGCGCTCTGCTGATTTCAGCAGGCACTGGCGTGATCGCCCTCTCGCAGTGGGATAAGCGCAGATTTGAGCGCTACCTCCCGCTCGCCATTGCGGTTGTGCTCTTTGGTCTGGCAATAGCCCTTCCGAAGGGGTTGTAGAGTTCTCTCGACGTCAAGATAAATAGATAAAGGGACACGTTATGGCAAAGAAAGTCACCGTTGTAGGTGCAGGTTTCTATGGTTCAACAACAGCGCTTCGTCTTGCTGAATACAACATCTTTGATGAAGTTGTACTGACAGATATTGTCGAAGGAAAGCCTGAAGGTTTGGCGCTCGATATGAACCAATCTCGTTCTATTGAAGGTTTCGAAACCAAGATCACCGGCGCTACAACAACTGCCGAAGGTGCAGGATACGAGAAGACAGCTAACTCAGATGTCGTCGTGATTACTGCAGGACTGCCACGTAAGCCCGGTATGAGCCGCATGGATTTGATCGGTGTCAATGCCGGAATCGTCCGCGGTGTTGCTGAAAATATTGCAAAGCATTCACCTAACGCAGTCATCATCGTGGTTTCAAATCCACTTGATGAAATGACTGCCCTTGCACAAATTGCAACTAACTTTCCAAAGAATCGCGTGATGGGTCAAGCCGGAATGCTTGATACTGCGCGCTTCACCAACTTTGTTGCAGAAAAACTTGGCGTCGAAGTCGGTTCTGTAAAGACGCTGACACTTGGTTCACACGGTGACACCATGGTTCCGGTCCCAAGTCGTTGCACAGTCGGCGGTGTTCCACTTTCAGATAAATTGTCACAAGCTGAAATCGACGAACTCGTCAATCGCACTCGTAATGGTGGCGCAGAAGTTGTTGCGCTACTGAAGACTGGTTCTGCTTACTACGCACCATCTGCTGCAGCAGCCCGCATGGCCAAGGCCGTTATCGAAGATTCAGGCGCTGTCATGCCAGTGTGTGCATGGGTCGATGGAGAGTACGGAATCTCAGGCGTATATCTCGGCGTTGAAGCAGAAATCGGTAAGACAGGAATTCGTAAAGTTGTTGAAAGCAAGCTCACTGATGCAGAAGTTGCTTCTCTCAAGGAAGCGGCTGAAGCGGTTCGCGCCAAGCAAGCAGATGTAAAGGATATGTAACTATGGCAAAGATCAAAGTAGAAGGAACAGTTGTAGAGCTCGACGGCGATGAAATGACTCGCATCATGTGGCAGTTCATCAAGGATAAGTTGATCCTGCCTTACCTCGACGTCAACCTTGAGTACTACGACCTTGGCATGGAACACCGCGATGCAACTGATGATCAAGTCACTATTGATTCAGCTAAAGCGATTCAGAAGCATGGCGTCGGAATCAAGTGCGCCACTATTACTCCAGATGAAGCTCGCGTTGCTGAATTCGGCCTCAAGAAGATGTGGAAATCTCCTAACGGAACTATCCGCAACATCCTTGGTGGCGTGATCTTCCGCGAACCGATCATCATCAGCAACGTTCCACGTTTGGTTCCACACTGGACTAAGCCAATCGTTATCGGTCGTCACGCATTTGGTGATCAATACCGCGCCACAGATTTCAAAGTTCCAGGTCCAGGAAAGCTCACACTTTCATTTGTGCCAGAAGATGGTTCAGCTCCACAAGAGTTTGAAGTCTTTGACTTTAAATCTTCAGGTGTAGCAATGGCGATGTATAACGTCGACGAATCAATTCGCGACTTCGCACGTGCTTCGCTGAACTACGGACTTCTTCGCAAGTTCCCTGTGTATCTTTCAACAAAGAACACAATTCTTAAGGCTTATGACGGTCGCTTCAAAGATATCTTCGAAGAGATCTACCAAGCAGAATTTAAGTCTCAGTTCGATGCTGCAGGAATTTGGTACGAGCACCGACTTATCGACGACATGGTTGCAATGTCACTTCGTATGGAGGGCGGCTACGTCTGGGCATGTAAGAACTACGACGGCGATGTGCAGTCAGATACCGTCGCACAGGGTTACGGCTCACTTGGCTTGATGACATCCGTATTGATGACTCCAGATGGAAAGGTCTGCGAATCTGAAGCTGCTCACGGAACAGTGACACGACACTATCGTGATCACCAAGCTGGCAAAGAAACTTCAACCAACCCAATTGCATCAATCTTTGCGTGGACACAGGGCTTGGCTCACCGCGCCAAGCTTGATAACAACGCAGAACTAGCGAAGTTCTCAAAGACTCTCGAGCAGGTATGTATCCAAACTGTCGAAGAAGGAAAGATGACTAAGGATCTTGCACTTCTGATTGCACCGGATGCGCCATATCAAACTACACAGCAATTCTTGTCATCGATTGATGAGAACCTCAAGAAGGCAATGGCTTAAATAGAACCATGGACCAGAATTCTGGTGCTATCGCACTTGTTGGTTCTGGCGAATATTCAGTACAGATGCAGGAGCTTGAAACAGAGCTCCTGCATCGTGCTATTTCACGGGGAAAGAAGAACACTTTTCTACAGATTCCCACGGCTTCGTCTCATGAAGGTGAAGCAAGCCGCGCCAAGTGGAAGCGCCTAGGAGAAGAACAATCCAATCGAATAGGTAGCGAATGTATTTACCTACCTATCCATGAGCGCGAAGATGCTTTCAATCCAGAATTTGTAGATGCACTAGAAGGAGCTGGTCTTATTTACTTCTCTGGGGGAGACCCACATCGTGTTGCAGAGATTTATCGAGATTCACCTGTCTGGCAGAAGATCATTGATCAGTGGCGTAGCGGATCATCCCTTGCCGGATGTTCAGCCGGAGCAATGGCTTTTGGTGGAAGCATCATGGGCTTGCGACGTTCCAGCCATAGCGCAGGTCTTGCGTTGCTTCCCGACATTGAAGTTATTCCACATTACGACAAGATGTTGGGTTGGTTACCAGATCGCGTTGCAGCATTTATCGCCCAGAATATTTCACAATCTACGCTTCTCGGAATTGATGAGAACACAGCACTTGTCTATACCGATGCGTGGCGAAAGTACGGTCGTGGCAACGTCCATGTCCTGCGTGGTTCGCTAGATATTAAGTAAATAAGAAAGCCCCGCCGAATCATCGACGGGGCTTTCTTATTACTG
>Ga0007796_10000157_pt1 | contig 18358 bp, 29 predicted proteins | sample CryBogmetaGMA0M_FD_60373 | JGI IMG/M metagenome (GOLD analysis project Ga0007796, IMG submission 60373) | Freshwater microbial communities from Crystal Bog, Wisconsin, USA - MA0M | ecosystem: Environmental > Aquatic > Freshwater > Lake | place: Crystal Bog, Wisconsin, USA | collected 2009-07-06 | reverse complement strand
ACCAGTGACAGATTCTATAAAAGATTTAAAGGAAAAGTTCATATTCTTTGACCAAATTGTTGCATTCTAGTAGTTTGTTGTTGATTTTTTATCATTTTATCAACGTCTGATTTAATTTTCATTTCATCAGGTTTTAATCCAGTTAAATTACCAGCAGCTTTAATAACCTTAGGGTTGTTAACAACCTGTCTAGCTATAGCAGCAGAATTTGGCTTTTCTCCTGCTTTTGCCAATTCTGATGATAAGGCAGCCTGTTTTTCTAAATCAAACCTCTTATATAGTTCTTCTTTTAATTTAAACCACTCTGTAAAAGTCATTTTTATTCCTCCAACATATATATATTAACATGAAAACTTTTAATAATTGGATAGAAAATTATCATAAAAATAACACCATAGAAGTAGGGTCATATAAAGTAGAAGTAGAAGATGGTGGTGATGGAAAACTATTACTAACAGTTTCTAGCAAACAAGATGCCCATGCTGTAGACAGCAAGGGAATTGTTAGAAAAATGATTGATGTTTCTAGCCTACAATCCGCACCAGCTGCTAATCAAGGAAAAATAGCATTAACAGCCTCTACAATGAAAGCTCCTATGATGGATCGAATGGAGCCAATGGATAATTATGGTGCTGGTGGATTGCCTTCTACTTAATCATAATGCTCATTACCATTTTCATCAAAATAATGCAAAATCCAGCCTTTTGTTGAATAATATTTTCTATCTACTTTAATTATTCCTGCATGTATTTTGCGGTGACAATTAGAGCAAACACAAACAGTATTTAACTCAACATACTCTCCGCCTTTGCTGCCCTCCTGTATCCTGTGAACATCGAGAACTTTGTAATTATCACAAGAGCAAAATTTACATTTTTTATCGATTAACTTTTTGATCTTTTTGTTAATTAATTTCTTTTTTCGGCCCATACTCCTAATGGAGTTTGGTCTTAATAATTATTATTATTATCAGGATTGCTTTTTTTCAACATTTCTTGATCTTCTTTGTCCCACCGCTTCCAATCTTCTTCCGTTGGTGATATGCCTTGAAGTCCATTCTCTTGTATATCTTTCCAGACCTCATCCAAAATAGGATCATAATCGCAATCTGATCCTATTTTTTCTTTAGGTTGATCCGTCATTAAGACCTCAAAATCTTTTGGCTAACAGAAGGAACAACTATGCCGCTACCGTGTTGAGCACTATATCCATTTTTCACTTCTGAGTCTGGTTCGGCTATTAAGACCACATGACTCATACTAACAACAAACTTTTCATCACTAGAAAAAGGCATAAGAGGAATAGACCCCAAACCTTCTTGAGTCATAACAAACCTTTGTGGGGCTTTCATTGAAATTTTGGTGTCATTTTCCAACATTTCTATATCAGAAACAACATCTTCGCCAGTTATCAACTTTATTACTTTAATCATTTTTAATCCTCTTTTGTAATGAGATCTTTTATCGCAGGAAAAAATAAGGTTTCTGTAACATTATTTGATCCTATGATTTGATTTTTACCACATTTTAATCCTTTGATCAATACATCTGGTTTTATTTTTTTAATCAAGTCTGAAAGATTACTTTCGCTACAAGAAACAATAAAATCTACAAATTCTAAACTAGACAATATTTTTATTCTATCTTTTATTTGTAAATTAGATTCACTGTTTAAAGCAACAACAAGTCTATCGCCTTTCGACTTTGCAAATTTCAACAAATCTATATGATCGCCTTGCAAACTATCAAAATATCCATTTGTCAAGACTAACTTAAAACTTCTTTTATTTAAAATTTTTGGATCTTCTATATATTTTTCTTCTAATAAGCACGGTTCGCAAACTGGTGAATTAAATTTATTCTTGACATAGTTTGAGCTTGCCTTACAAGCAAATTCTACAGATTCTTCTATGGAAAAATTTTTAACCAACTTATAAGTTAACATTGCTGTAAAGCAATCGCCGGCACCTATAACAGATTGTGCAAAACCAATATTTGTTTTTGGTTTTATTTCTTTAGACCAATAGTTGTCTTTGTTGTCTCCACCTATTATAAAAATACTTTTCTCAGCATTTGTTATAATAACATACTTACATTTTATCCTACTTTTAATCCAAAAGCCTGCTTCGGTGATATCGCTTTTACCCGAAAAAGTAGTAGCTTCTAAGTAATTAGGTTTGAAAACAGTACAACCAAACCACTTATCAATATTTTTAGATTTAGGATCTACTACACTTATATTTGTATCTTTTATAAATTTGCTTAGATTGCCATCATAGTTTGAGAACAAACCTTTATCGTAATCAGAGAATATTATTGCGTCTAGATCTTTTACTTTTTCTTTATTTTTACTATAAAGCTCAAAACATTTATCGCTTATTGATTCTTCTAAACCGTACAAAGAATTTTCAACATCCCAACGATAAGTGGGAACATTGTCACTATAAAACCTTTTTTTTCTTGGAATTTTGTTGTCTATTAATAAACAATTTTCTGTATTTATCTTACTTTTTTGAAACTCTAAATCTGCTTCTTTGTCTAAAAAAGATATTAATCTTGCATCTACATTAAAGTGTAAAAATTGGTAGGCTACATTTGCAGCTCCACCAGGACAAATTTTGCACTCTTCGTTTAAAGAATGCATTACTGGAATAGGAAACTCTGGAGATATTTTTTTAATTTGAACAGAATAGTACTGGTCGATCATGCTATCGCCAACTATTCCTATTTTAGGAATCATGTGAACGCTCCGACCGCTGGGTAATTTACATTAACATTTCCATCCTATTTCTTGTAAAGTTGCTATAGAGACTGGGCAGACATTGGCCTTTATAACCTCCTCCAACATTAATTGTGCTACTTTTTTGATTTCTGGCTGAGCATATTCGCTATTTCTTTGTCTTTGATAGTTGGCAAATGATCTAAGATTCATTATTGATGTGCGTTCGGTCATCCCAGATACTGGCAATTGACATCTCATAATTTCCCTGGCTCTTTTATATTCTTTATTAGAAATCAAACCGCTATTTTCACTACTCTTTAAACAATCTATGGCAGAATTGTAATATTCATACGCCATACTACATATAGAATCATATTTTGCTTGTAAATTAGATAATTTAGATTTCAATAAAATATCTTCTACGTCTTTAGGAACACTATAATATTCACTTGGCATCGTCCTATATCTGCCGCTCAAACCATTGTGAGAAGCAACTCTATGAGTCATGTGCTGCCTGTCAACGAATATTGGCATCTTTATCCAAAACCTAAAAATAACACTTTCTATAGGCGTACCGTGCCCATCTAAAATTAAACGTCTAACTAAGTTGTTTACTTTTTCAGCGTCTGAATATTTGTCTTCTCTTTTATTTTTATCATATGTACTTGTCCAAGCAGCATTGGCTATGGATAGGTCGCTGCCCATTGTCTCTTGCAATTCAACTTTGATTTGATCCATGATATTCTTTCTTAGATCAAACCATTATAAATTAAAATTAAATTAAATCAAGCCTTTTTATTTTTCTTTTTTTTGAAAAATGGATCTTCGCCTATAGTAATCGGCTCTGGGTACATTCTGGCAACAGGGCCTCCGAATAATGGCATTTTGAATGTTGCGACAGATGCTGTTGTTGTGCCAACTTCACTTAATTTTAACCATTCTTTAAAATTCATAATCTCCTTAAGCTATTGGAGGACCGCCCATTCCCGCATCACCACCTGCTGATTGAACCCCTGGCGTCCACCCCGTTGTTAAGAACTTAAGTAATTCTGGTCTATTTAGATGATACCTTTTATTGTCTACATAATCAGATTTATTTAATTTATTGCCTGAAAGATAGCTACGATTGCCTTTTTGAGTTTTCAATCTGATATCCGCACCCTGTGGCGTTAAAGAACCTTTAACAATTTCCCAAGGCGACAACTTGTATAAAATTTCTTTTCCAGGAGCTCCTAGGCCAAAATGAGCTGAAATCCAGGGCTCTTTCTCAAATATTTTTGTTATATTATTCCAATCTATACTTTCCTCGTCGCCCAAAGAAGCAAAAAAATCTGCTTTAGGTTTTGATTCATTTTCTTCTTGTTCTAAGAAACTTTTAAATCCGTCCATAATAACTATATATGTTATATTCACACAATTAGAGAATTTTTATGCTAACTTGGGAAAATTATTACAAACTATCTAATAAATTAGATGAAGAAGGATATACTCTATTCTTCAAAAAAGAAGACGATTATTACGCTGCGGATGAAGAAAATCGAATTCTTTTTGCAAAAATAAAAGCTAATGATACTGAAGATCTGCCTAAAAAACTAGGCGATGAAGTCTTCTTTTTGGCCAAAAACTTAACTAATCCCGATGAAGATAAACAAACACGTTTTACAAAAAAAGATATAAAAAAAATAAAAGTTTGTGACAAAAGCGAAATAATTAAATTATTAGCAAAGAAAAAGAAATAAAATGCTTCCTTTTCCTAAGAACGAAACAAGGCAATATACATGTTTTGTTTGTGGCGTAAGCTTTGTGAGCTTTGATGAATTTACCGGCCATATCCTAGAAAACCATGAAGCCGGAAGAGAATATGTTAGATGTCCCCTAGACCGCTGTAAAGCTTGTGTAAGAGATCTTAGACAGCATTTTAAAGTGAAGCATCCAAGTGAAAAAATGCCAAAATCCGGACAATTGAAGGCAACAATCTGGAAAGATCAGAATTTAAAAACTGGAAAACTAACACAAAGAAAGCCAAAATTCCGTGAAGGTTACATGTATTCTTCCAAAAATGGCAAAGAAATGCATTATAGATCAGGCATGGAATGCGAAGTATATGAATGCTTAGAAATAATGGATGAAGTTATTTCTTATGAAGTAGAACCTTTCCCAATACAATATAGTTTTCAAGGAGAGCCACACGAATATAATCCTGATTTACAAATATTTTTTAGTAATGGCAAGGTGGCAATATGGGAAATAAAACCATCTAATCAAACAAGTTTGCCTAAAAACAATGCAAAATGGGCCGCATGCCAATACTTTTGTGAATCAAGAGGATATGAATTTATGGTATTAACAGAGGTAGGAATGGGCAAAATAAAACAAGAACTAAAGAACAAGCTCCGTTGATTCAACCAAAGGCAAAAAAGTCAAAATATATTTATCTATTTTAGCGTATAAATCTTCTAAAGTTCCATTGTTAATTATAAAAAAATCGATTAAATCACTGCCATCTGGAGCACTTTTATCAGAGTGAAGCTTTTTGACACATCCTTCAACTTTTTTTGAAGAATAGTAGTCTACTAAAGGTTTAATTTCAGATTCAGAAGGATTTGGATCATTGTTTTCAAAAGAGGGCCTCCAAACAAGAATGTTTATTCCTCCTTTTTGTTTAACCTTAAACATTTCATTTAGGTATCTACCATCCATAAAACAAGAATAGTCTGGGTTGTTTCTAATTGCATAATCTATCCAAACATCAGGAAATATTTGTCTAAAACCGTCCCCTATAAATTGAAGTGATTGTCTAACATTTTTTTCAAAGCCAGGAGGTGGGTCTTTTTCTACTTTCCACTTTTCTACAAATTCCATATCTACATTAAAAGCATCACAAAATATATTTTTAACAGGAGTAGCAAAGGATGCAGGAATAAAGTTCATTTTTCTACAAATATATTCTCCAATTTTATTTTTACCATTTCTCATTTGTCCTGCAACAGCTATAATTTTCATGATTTTACTCCTAAAACTATTATATTATAATGGAAAAAGTTATGCAACACAAAAAAATAGAAAAAATATGTGGTAATTGTTTACTTTATAATAGCACTAAAAAAGAATGCAAAGTAGCAATATTAGCTGAAGGACAAGAATATCATATGCCCGTTTTTCCACAAGATAATTGTCATATGGATGAATTAAATATCCCAATAGAGCAAGTGCGATGGTGGGTAGAAGATGAAAACGGCAATCCGTCAAATTCAGGAAAAGTAAAAATAGAATATCCAAAAAATTTTTTTGGTAAAGAAAGTTAATTATGGCTTGTACACCTCCATTTAATTGTCCTGGATACGAAGGAACTGGCGGTTTTTGTAACTGCTGCAATTGTTGTCCTCCTTGTCCTTGCTACACAACTTTTCGCTTTAATTATTGTGAATTACCTTGTTCTACGCCAACACCTGTTCCAACTGTAACTCCAACTCCATCGCCAGGGATAGATTTGGAATTTCCTCCAACTCCAACTCCAACTGTAACTCCAACTCCAACTGTAACTCCAACTCCGAATGCAACAGCATATGCAAGACCTATTATTTCTGGCTCGGAGACGCCTACTCCTACCCCTACTATAACTCCAACTCCGACTCTGACTCTAACTCCAACACCCACTCCAACTCCTACGCCAATAGGAGCACCAACATTTACTCCCACACCTACGATAACAAGAACTCCAACTCCCACTCCAACAGCAACACCGACAAGAACTCCCACTCCCACTCCAACAGCAACGCCGACAAGAACTCCCACTCCAACTCCAACAATAATTCAAGGATTTAAGAGTAAAAATTTTGATTTACAAAACTTAAATTTAGAACAAAAAGATTCAAATTTATCAAGCGGATACATAGCTAAAGAAAGTGATTGTTTATATACATCTAAACCCTCTAAAGAAACAAAAGTTTATAAAACCTATCAAGACTGTAGGTGCAAAGAATCTAAATTTTTTGAATCTAAACAAATTAAAATTATTGAACCCAAAGAAACAAATAAGCTAAAAAGCTTAGCCGCTTGCTCTGGTACAGAATGTTATGTTGAAATTTCTTTTAGCGGATGTTGTATGAAACTAACCTCAAATGATAACTATTCTGCAAACTTTATAGCCATAGGATCAGGAACCGTTAATGTATCTACTGATTGTGATGGTTTAACAGTGACTATAAACGGATCAAATTCTACAAGCGCGGAAGTAAACAATTGTGATCCTGTGGCTATTACATGGATTCCAACAGAGACTTCTAAAGGTTTTTGCTTCGATTATGAAGGCACAACCGGAGAGTGTGCTCTTAATCCAGAAGGGGCTTTTTGTGCAACTGCACCTTTGTGTTCTAATCCATGCTGGCAAACCCTAGTTTGTTTTAAAAGCGTATTCGGTGTGCCGTATAGACCCTGTAGCCCATCGGTTGTAGATACAAAAACAGTTGAAGTTCCTTCATATGTTTGTTTGCCTGCTATTGCTTCTGTGTACTATTCGGCCGACGATGATATCGCAATTAATGATGAGCGAATGGCAGGAGGGTGCAGCAACCCCGCAGGAAACAAACAAGTAGTTATAACAAGTTCTTCTATAAAAGTAGACTTAATTGATACTGTAGGAATTAACTATGGTGGCGTTTGTCTTATTACAATTTGCTCTTGCCATGGATTTGAATTTCTAAACGATAATCATGTTCTATTACCTGATTGTCCCGCATCTCCCTTTATAAAAATAAAAAATAAAATTACTAATGTAAGTAAGGTTTATTTAAATAAAGACAAAATAATAAAAAGAATTAAACAATTTAAGAAATTTCGCTAATTATTTTATCTATTGATTCTAATTTCATATTAAGCAATTTTTTTAATTTATCCTTATCACAATTAATAAAAGACTTTTTATCTTTTATTCCAGCCTCATACAATTTAGTGGCTCTAACCTTGCCGATATTAGGAACAGAACATAAATCAACAAGGTGCTGAGGAACCCCATAGGATATCATACCTTCTAAATTTTTAATCCAATTTTTTGCATTCCACTTGCCGCCAAGAGAATCAAGCATTTGTATAACTTGAGATATCCTATTAAAATCAAGTTGTAGATTTCTTTGAACAGAAGCGAATATTGGATTCACTCTACCCTTCATTAAATCAAAATAAGCAAAACCTATTTTAATAGATCCATCCGTAACAAACCTGTTGGTTTTATTGCTTAACACTTTAAACTTATAGGAACTCATTTCATCTTTTTCTGCCTTAGAAACTATTGGAGATCTGTTGCTATCCAAATTAGCAAGAGCCATGGAAACATAATATTCATCATCTTGTTTTTTGTTATCAAACAAAAATTTTATATTAAAAAATAAATCTGAGGCGTCAAAAGGACTAAAATAGAATAAACTTGATACCTTTCCAATAGTTCTTGCAAACCATTTATCGTTTTCTATTCCTATTGCTCCGCATTTTCTAAGTAATTCTAAAGTGTCATCTACAATGTTGTCTTGTAATTGTTTATTCTGAAAATAGGCTAAAGACCTTTCATACCATTTGTGAACATCATCGGTAGTTTGAACAGATTCTTGATAAATTTCGCTTACTAAGTGAAAAGCAAGACTTTTGTAGTTAGCTCCAGACTTTTCTAAAAGCTGGGATTCTATCCTAGGAGAACTTTTTAATTTTTGTTTATATATTATTTGATCTGTTTCTGGAATTAAAATATAAGCATCGCCAGAAGGATCTATTCCTAGTCTACCACTGCGGCCTTGCATTTGAAGAATATCGTAAGACTCTACTTCTTCTACTCCTCTATGAACCCCTAAAACTATTACTCTTCTTGCGGGGAGGTTACACCCCCAAGCAAGAGTACTAGTCGCTACTATAACTCTTGGTTCTTTTTCTTTTTTAAATCTATTTTCTAGACTTAGTCTAGATTTTTTATCTAAATCGGCATTGTGAAACTCTGCTGATATTCCTATTTTAGCAAGTTCTTTTTTCATTAACTCGCCAGTTTTTTTAGTGTGAGAAAATATCAAAAATTTGTCCTCTGGATAGTATTCGACTATATCCAAAGCTAAATTTATTTTTTCTTTTTCTGTCGCGCCATATCCTTGAACTTTATCGTCATAAACCTCATAATGAACATTTAGAGGAACTGGTCTGAATTTGGATTCTAAAATAAAAGTATCTTTTTTAGTTAACCCATAAGATACCCAACCAGCTATTTCCTCTACATTAGGCATAGTAGCAGATAAAAGAGCTATTTTTGCATTTTTATTTATTTCAGTAAATTTCATCAAGCCAACTTCAAGATGATCTCCGCGTCCAGGTACGGTTAAAAGATGTGCCTCATCAACAACCAAAGTGCCTATGTTTTTTAAAAAACTATTTTGTTCAGAATTAAAATTTCTACTTCTATGAGAAAGCATTTCTGATGTCATTATTATCAGATCAGCTTCTTCAAGTTCTTTTATTCTTTCTTTGGTTATTCTATAATCTCCAGTACATATAGAAACTTTTAAGTCACCAAAATGATAATCTGGATCTGTCCACTGATCTATTTTTTCTTGTGCCAAAGCTCTCATTGGCACAAGAAACATTCCTTTGCCACCTCTTTTTCTTATCTCGTAACTTAAAAACTGTTCTGCTATTACTGTTTTACCCGCACTTGTAGCAGCAGAAATTATTCCATTTATATCTTTGTCATAAAGCTCCATTATCCTACTTTGAACTGGATTAAACTTTTCAAAGTTCCATTTTGCAAATGGAAAATCAGATGTTTTTACTAAATCTAATTGATCTTGCACTTTTATGAGAGGAGGCATATTAATTCCTAAAAAAAATAATACCCGCAAATAGTTATTAGCTAAATGCGGGTATTATTTGAAAACATCAGGCAACGCTTGGAGTCTGTCTTGTTTCTTCTTCGTTCTCTATAATCGAATTAAATAAATCTAACATATCATACAATTCTTGGCAAGAGCAAGCTGCTGAAAGCCATTTGTCTAGCTCTTTAGTTTTGCTTAAAAAATCAAGAATTTCTGCAGTATCCCCGAATAATTTTTGTGATGCTCTCTGATGCAGATATCTAAAATCCTCCTCAGAAAGACGGTGACAATACTCTTTTAAGTAAACATCAATTGGTTTTTTCATAACGACTCCTATGAAAGTTTTCAAAGAAGAAAAACTAGAACAATTAATCGCCGCAAATTGGACTCAATTTATCGACGTTTCTTTATTAAGGTCTTTTGTACAAGATACAATTCAAAACAACCTCAATAATTTAATTATAATACCGATGAATGTCTCGTTCAAGGGTAACAGCATATCTTTATCAAGGTTTTATTTTAAAAATGATGGCTTCTATTTTTGGGTAGAATTTCATAATTTAATTCAAAAATATGTTGCAGAGGGCACCATAGAAACCTATGTGCCTTTTGAAAATGATAAAATAAAAATGATATCGATAATTGGCAACCTATACAACGTCTAATCTTGTAATTTCGATACCATTTTGATCAAAAAATTTGTCTTCTAAGACTAAATTTTTGGTATCGCCAGTAAATCTAATTCCAAGATTATAAGGGTCTATAGAAGCCGATCTATTTTTGTGAGTTGCTATAACCCAACAATAATCATCTTTTACAACAAATCCTCCTTTTTCATCCTCCTGTGTAACTCCAATTTCAATAGTAACACCATCTGGAAGTGCCAATTCTATTTGGCCATATTTGAGAAGATATTCAACCAATAAATGTTGAATTTTATTTTTAGAAGACATTTTAACTCTCCTTTTAAGAAAAGGAAACTATCAATGTATTTAGTTCTAAAATATATAAAAAAACAAGGATCGTTTAAAAAACGATCCTTGAAAAAATAAATTTTGTATTTTAAACTCACGCACAAGTTACGGGTAGAACATCGCAAAGTGTCTGAACGGCATCATCGAATGAAGCTCCGTCAGCAGCTTTTACAACCATCTTGCGATCTGTTCCATCAACAGTCATAACCATATTGACTGTTCTCTGGAGCGAAACACCGCCTGTTACGGCTGTATCTAAACCACCCTCTGTGCTATAATTTCTTAGAGCGGGGGTAAGATTTACTGTATAAGTTACCATTGTAGTCTCCTTTTTGCAAAAAGTAAGAGTGTGACAGTGCTTTACATTAGCACTGCTTAATATTATTTAGTATAAAAATAAATATTTTTTAAAGATTTTCTCCATTATCCAACAATTAGCTAATAAAAAATTACCTCTGATGGTCTGATATACAGATACTTAAAACCTTCAAAAATACACGGTTGTGCATCACTTATATACGGAGTTTCTATCGGACGGTCTTCATCATCTGTTGATAAAGACCAGCAATAAATTTTTCTATTACTTTTAAAAACTTCTACCAAGGATAACTGCTCTTCTCCTAAAAACTTTTTAGCTACCTTTACAACAAGATTAAAAGGCAAAAATGGACCAATTTTATTGTATATTTGTAAAGTTTTTAATCTATAATTATCGTAGTCAGATACTTGGTAATATAAAAAAACAAGATATCCATCTACAACAGTTTCTCTTTCTTTAAATATCTCCAAATCCTCTTCAAATACAGCCAAAGGATTTTTTGGATAATTATAGGGCATCAGCATTCGCCCTAAAGACTTCATATTTTTTACTATATCATCAAAATTTCTTTCTTTTTTTAGCATACATTATATATTATTTTCAAAAACAATCTTGGCTCAAACAACCATCAATGATATAATATTATATAACAAAAAACAACACCAACAAAGGTCTAATAATGAAATGTTTATTAATCGAAACCAAAGATAAAAAAAAGTTTTTTACTCATAAGAAAAATCTGATGCAGCTGAGCGAATTTTCTAAAACCTTTGATTCTGATCTTTCTTTGGTAGAACTAAAAAATGGAAAACTTTTAGAGCTTGAGGAATTGGCTAAAGCACTCTGCAATTCAGCCTACACATCTAATGAATGTGAATATAAAGTAATTAATCAAATTAAAATCAAAGAAAAAACACCAAAAACTAACGTAGGATTAAAAATACAAGAATTTATAAAAAAAGAACTTGTAGAAAAAAGACCGATCTCAATTAAAAAGCTAAAGTCTAAATTTAAAAAATATTCTATATCTGATGCCACGCTTTATAATAAGATGAGAAAAGTCAAATCTGATCTTGAAAAAAAAGGATATAAGTTTTTGAAAATAAAAACTGGCGTTTACAAAACAAAGTGAAATTATTTTGCTTGGTATCGCCCGAAGGGATCACGAGTCTTAACTGGTGGCAGAATATAATTAGACAGCCACCAAAAAAGAGGAAAAGCTAATACTGCTAGCCACCCAAATGGCAAAACAGCCATTGTTAACAGCAACGCCATAGAAAACCGAGAAAGCAATCTCTGATTAGCTTCGAGTTTGTTCCATCGCATATTATGCTTATAGCGAGCGTGATCTTCCAATATTTTGTCAAGTTCCGATATTTCGCTCATTTGAGCCTCTACAGAATCTCAGCCCAATTCTTCATCTATTTCTTCATCATCATAGTTAGAAACTTCATTCATTTCAATTTCTTTATCTGTTTCGGGGTCAAAATTTATTGCACTTAAAAAGGGTTCTAAATATTCTTTAACTTCTTCCTCATTAGAAGCATCTATTAAACCAGGGCACTTTAAAAGAACTTCCATGGGAACATCGTTGCGATCCAAACTAGCTCTAAATTTAAACTCTTCTCCATCTAGAGTGTATTCTTTTTTAACAATAAAGTTACCAGCACTTTTTGCCTCTAATCTATCGGCATCTAAAAGACAAGATAATAAGCCACTCAAAGGATTAACGCCTCTATCAAATAACAACTGAACATTATCTGACTCTATGAATGGCCTATGGGTTTTGTTTTTAACGTTTTTTACCTTAACGTTAATACCAAGAATTTTCTTTTTGGTAGCTGTAACTTTTTTCTCAATTTTTAACTGAGTTTTTGTTTCTAGCCTACAAGAAGCATAGAAAGGCAAAGCGTTGCCGCCACCAGCTGTGGTTTTGGCTTGCATACCCATAGGAGCAAAGCCACCAATTTTATCACGAGTCTGATTAAGAATAACAACAGTTGCATTATTTTTTTCCATAACAGTGTTCAATTTTCTAAATTCTCTTGAACAAATTTTTGCTCTTTCTCCTGGCTGCTCGTTGCCACCTACAATTTTCTTAAAATCAGCCTTTGTGTATTCTTCTGGCAATTGAACTTCTTTAAGCTCTCTTGCAGAAGGAGAAACGCCTATTGAATCATAAACGATTACAATCGGTACATCATTACCCTTTTTTTCACGAATAAATTCAATCGTTTTATACATCTTTAAGAAAACCTCTTCTAAGGTTTCTGGTGTATATCTTGCGATTCTTTTTAAATTACAATGGGAAGCCTTAGTAATAAATTCCTTGTTGGCTGAATTTTCACAGTCCATAAGGACCGGAACGCCCCTCATTCTTTGGCAGCCAAATAAAATATTAGTGCCTATTAAACTTTTAGAAGATGAACTTGGCCCATAAACTTCAGTTAGTTTACCGCCAGGAATTCCACCACCAATAAATTTACCTGAGCAAATATAATTTAATGCCAAAGACCCAGTATCAATAAAATATTTGATACTGTCAATTTTGTCTAAAACGTCGCCACCAGTTTTTTCTGCGAGTTCTTCAAAAAAACTATCAAAATCATCGTTTGTTTCTGAATTCTTTTTTCTAGCCATTTTTCACCATTTTTATATAAAAGGAGGAGGGAGGAAGAATTCTTCCTCCCTCCTGAAAGGAGACAGTGCTACATTGCACCCAACTCACGCATAAAATCATCGTCAGCAAGAAGGTCTTCATCGCTAGAAGCTGCTTCTGCTGCTGGGGCCACAACTTTGGGCTCTTCCTTGATTTTAGAAGATGCTACAGGGGAGGTTGAAGTAGCAGGCTTGCCAGCATTCCTAAATTCATCTAATTCATTTGATGAGCCTGAATCTTCATCTTCACGAACCATTCCAAGATGAACCCTTAAAGCATGCTTAAGCTCGTCTGCGGTCTTAATTACTCTTAAAAGCTGTAGGTCGTGGGTTTTTTCCATCCAAGATAGAATTTCTTCTTTTGTTCCCAATGGAGATGGTTCCTCAAACTTTGAATTATCATAGTTTGGATACTCCATCCCGCCACCACCCTTTACAACCTTCTTCACAATTTTAAAATCGCGACCCTTGGTTGGATGGGTGATATCACCTAGTGGACTTTCGCCAGCGGCCTCATCACCAACTATTGCTCTAGTGATTTTTGCATGCTGATTTTTTCCACAACTATAAATCTTGGGACCAACATTTGTCTCAACTTCGTTATCTTTGTTCTTCACTGATCTTATCATCACATTATAATAATACCTCTCAACAGGCTTAATTGCTCTTGCCTGATTTTGAAGATCTTCTTGAGCTTTCCCAGAAAGCTTTTCAGACTTCTGCCAAAGGTCCGAGTAGTATTTACAAACAATACAATCTCCAACCCATCTTGGACCCTTTTCGGTTTGAATTAGTTCTTTTTTGCAATGATATGTTCGCTTTCTATTGGAAGAAGGATTAGAAAGCGTGTGAACCCTTGTCACGCAAAAGAACTTGTGGCCTTTTTTGACAGGCAAAAATCTTACTGTTACGAAACCGTCCCTTTCGGGCAAACGAACAAATTTTTCAAGGTAATCTTCATTGGAAGTTGGACCCTCTGCACTTACTCTCTCATATTCTGAGAGCATCTGTGCCATATCAAGTGCTTCAAATTCAGTAGCCATTTTTAGTTACTCCTATAGTTTTTGAAAGTGTTTGAAGTTGTTTGTTCAAACCATTGCTGAGATGAACTATATTTTATATCGACCAGTAAGTCAAGATCTAAAATTATTTTTCTTCTTTTTCCAAATATTCTTTTTGAGCACTATCGTATTCTTCTTTTTTACCCTCTAATTCAAGAGCTCTTTCATGTAAAGCATCCATTTTTTCCTTTATTGTCAAATATCCTTCATCTTCTAAATCTTCATTAATTTTCTTTTTTTGCTCTTGTTCTTTATCATATTCTTCTTCTAAAGCCTCAAGAATTTTCAAATTATGTTCTATTTTTGACTGAGCTTCATCTAATTTTTGTTTTTTCTCTTCTTCTGTTAGCTCAACGACCAAAGAATTACTTTTTACATAAGGCTTAAGTTTTCCATTTACTGCATCTTCGGCAATTTTTTGCTTCATCTGTTCTTCTATGGCCTGTTTTCTTTCTTTTCTAAGATATTCTCTTCGTTTAATAACTCTATTACGAGCAATTTTTTCACGATTTTTCTTTTTACGTTCTTTTTGTTTTTTAGTTGACATTAATTATCTCCTTAATTTAGGCATATTTACTTCTGAAGAGGCATCTCCCCATAAAAGTTTATTGTTTTCTTTTTGCTCTTGGTTTTCTGAAAAGCCTAATTCTTTGTCAGCAAATAAATTAATTGTTGCTGGTATAAAATATAGATCTGATACAAATTGTTCTTTGCCTTCGTCGTCTATTATTAAACAAAGATCTCCTAGGCCACTTGGAGAAGATTTCTTTTGATAAACTTCGTATTTTTTATCAATTGTTAATTTTAAATTCTTGCTTTTTACTTGTAGCAATTGCTGAGGTTCTGGTGAAAAAACTAGATTGTCTATGACTCTTCTTTTGGCAGGAGCACTAACATTAACATTTTGGATCGATGGCACAATGTTTACATTCGAATTATTACAGTTCTTAGTACCATTTTGATCGCTATTTTGATCCTGGCAATTGTTTTCCTCTTCTTTTAAATCTTCTACTTCAAAACTACCTTGTATGGAATCGAATAAAAACTTTTTGTTCTTTAGAACTATTCCTCCCTTAGTTTCTTTAAATGCTACTTTTTTCTTTGTCAGTTCAAAAACTTCAACATCGACTATCCAAATGTCTCTTCTGGCAAATTGTGCAATTATTGCTGCTGAGACCTTTTCTAAAGGGGTGTCATCAAATGGATCTCCTATTTTTCTCTTAAAAGACTTTAAATCATCTTTTTTGTACTCTCCATCTACTTTTTCATGATATTTATAACAAACTTCGTATCCCATTATCACCTCTACAACAAAAGCTCTTAATTCGTTCTCTAATATAGTATGATAAATACATCCCTTGATCAAATTAAAAAATCTGTTGAAAAAGATTTAAATCTACAAATAATAAGTGGAAGATGCTTATTAGATAGATTGTGCGTAATAAATGAAAACTCAAGAAAAACTTCTGCATATTTGGATCACAAATATGCCCCATTTTATTACCATCTAGGGAAACATTTAAATCCAAATTCGTTCTTGGAAATAGGATTTAACATTGGGTTATTGGGTTCATGCTTTCTAACTTCTTGTAAAACCGTCAAAAAGTTTTTTGGATTTAAAGAAAAAAACGAAGAGTTTATACCCACAAGAATTGGTAAAATTAATATTAAAAAATTTGTAAAAAACATAGAAATCTATACGGGACAATTATATGATGATTATTTTTACAAAAAATTAAAAGAAAATTGGAATATTATTTTAATAAATGAAGAAAAAGACTTTGACAAACAGTTAGAATATATGGAAACTGTTTGGCCAAACTTGTCAAATGATGGCATCTTAATAGTCGAGTATGTAAATTCACATGAACCATCTAAGTTGGCATTAAGAGTTTTTTGTGAAAGAAAAAACATAGAGCCCATTATTTTTGATACCAGATATGGCACAGCCCTAATACCAAAATAAATATGCTAAAACTAATTAAAAGAAAAAATAATATTGTTTCTATTAAAGACCATTATTTAAAAAGAAACAAAGTACTAATAAAAAGAAGAGTCGGAGGCTTTGGGGATGTGTTAATGCAAAGAATGATGATAGAAGACTTTTCAAAAACTGGTCTCGAAATTCATTATTGCTGTCCTTTTGAGTATATGGATATAATGAAAAATCATCCTTATTTAAAAGAATTAAAAGAAATATCAAAAATTAAGGAAGAAGATTATGGAGTGGTATATGACATTACAACAATATGTGCCATAACAGAATCTAGTCTTGGCTCTAAAAACAAAAAACATAGAAGTGACATTTGGGCAAATTATTGTGGAGTAGAATTAAAAACCCATGAAACATATTTAAAGTCCAATATTGAAAATCTTAATTTTTATAAACAAGAAATAAAAAAAATAAATGTTGAAAATAAAAAAGTAGTATTTATTTCAACAAAATCAAAAAACAATAGTGATTTTGGAAAAGCAAAAAGCCTTAATGATTACCAGATTTGTGACCTTATCAAAAAACTTCAAGAGATAAATTGTTTTGTAGTAACCGCCGATGAAGAATTTCAAGAAATTTACAATGAATTAAACATAAAACAATTTGTAAAATTGCACACTGCAAATTGGATAGCATTAATAGATGCTTGTGATTATGTGATATCCGTAGACACAGCATCCTTTCATATAGCTGGAGCTCTAAAAAAGCCTCTTGTAGGCGTTTTTAGTTTTGTAGACGGCAAGATATATGGAAAATACTATGATTTTGTATTGGTCCAAAAACATAGAGACAATGGCGACTGGCCCTGCGGACCTTGCTATAAACATACAACATGTATAAAAGATCAAATAAACACTAAAAAACCATGCATAACAGAGCTTACTGCTGACGAAATAGTAGAAGGACTCAAAAAATTAATTAACAGGCATCAAAAAGTCATATAATTTTAAATCAACATTTGCTTCTTTAAAAATCTCTTTTGACAACAAAAAGTTTTCCTCCCATCTTGAATTTTCACTCTTTAAGGAAACAACTCTTTTTATTCCCTTTTGGATTATTTTAGAAGCACAAGAAGAACAAGGCATAAAGGGCCAAGTGAAAATAGTACAGTTCTCAAGACTAGATTTAGCGTACAACAAAGCATTGCATTCTGCGTGAATTATTAGAGCGAGTTTAATCTCTCTATTATTTAATCTTTCTGGCGTATCGCTTACACCTTTTGGAAAACCATTATAACCGCTAGACACAATTCTTCTTTTGTTGTCTATTATAACAGATCCTACTTTAGTAGAAGGATCTTTAGATGCTTCTGAATAAAGCTTTGCTAAATTAAGATGGAAATTATCCCACCAATCAATATTTCTAGACATTTGGTACCTCTTTTAAAGTTTCTAGTTTTTTAAAACAAAAATTATAAGCATCATGATCTTTTCCATAATAATCTCGAGAAATTTTGTTGGCTTGAAAATTCATTTTTTTTAAAAAATTTAAAACTCCCAAATCTTTTTCGCTAACTTTAGTGAAAAGCATAAACGGCCTAGAAAAAGGCTCTGGCTTGCTGAGATCCAAAACGCTAGAAAACTTTCCTATAATAAATTCAAAAAGTTCTTTCCCAATTCCTTTTCTCCTAAAATCCGGATGAACACAAAAACTAATTATATTACCATAGAATAAAGAACCATTGCTCAAACAAAATTCGACTGCATCTTTATTATCTAAAACAAAATTCTCTGCATTTACCTTAAGACCTTTAATGGCAGCCAAATAAACCTGATATGTTATAAAAC
>Ga0007796_10000156_pt1 | contig 18374 bp, 15 predicted proteins | sample CryBogmetaGMA0M_FD_60373 | JGI IMG/M metagenome (GOLD analysis project Ga0007796, IMG submission 60373) | Freshwater microbial communities from Crystal Bog, Wisconsin, USA - MA0M | ecosystem: Environmental > Aquatic > Freshwater > Lake | place: Crystal Bog, Wisconsin, USA | collected 2009-07-06 | reverse complement strand
GCGGGGACGAGTCTCATTCTCGCCAGACTGGCTGCCGAACTCGCGCCTGGCCAGCCGGGGGGCATGCCGATCCGGACCGCGTCGGCGCTCGCCGACGCGATCAGGCAAGACGCGCCGATCGGCGGCACGCTTCTTGTCGACGATGCCCATCTGGCCCTGCCTGACGATCTCGATGCGTGTGCCACCCTCGTCACGGCGCAGGGCGCCGGCGCGCGCTGCGTCGTTCTTGCGGGTCGGGGGCGTCTGCTGACACTCGTCGGGCGCGACAGCCGGATCGCCCCACGCGTGCGGCTGCGGGCGATCGTGCCGCCGTTGACCCTGGCCGAGACGAGTCGGATCGTGGAGAGCCGGCTGGGCGATGTGGGGCCCGACGTGGCGCGGACCTGCCACGAAATCGCCGCGGGGATCCCGGCCGCGCTCGTCCGGCTCATCGAACTGGCCACGGTGTCGGCTGGACGGCAGCTAACGCCCGCCGACATCGAGACGATTCACCGCCGGCTCGACCTGCGCGCGGTGTGAGGGGCCACGGTGCGTCGACCAGCGTCCGTGGCCAGTGTCAGTCGATCATCGCCGCGGTTCGGTCGAGATAGTCGGCGGTCGATTCGGGGGGCTTCGTTCCCGGCGGCGGGAGCGGGCGACCCGGGGCGAACGGAGCCGGATCGAGGTGGGGCGGATGGCCGGTCATCAGGTCGGCCAGGAGGACCGCGCTCCCGGTTGACTGGTGGAGCCCCGCACGGAAGTGGCCGGCGGAAAGGAAGGCGTTGTCGAGGTTGGGAATCGGGCCGATCGTCGGATTGCCGTCGGCGTTCCCCGGGCGGAGGCCCGCCCAGCATCGTTCCACGACGCTACCCGGCAGGTCGCCCAAGAGCGACCGGGCGACCCCGAGGAGCCGGGTGACGGTGTCGGGGCTCGTGGTCGGATCGAAGCCGACGTCCTCGATCGTCGAGCCGACGAGGAGCCGGCCGTCGGGACGCTGGACGAGGTAGCTGAGTCCACGGTTGACGATCCGCGTGATCAACGGCCTCGGAAGGCGGAGGAGGACGATTTGTCCGCGGATCGGCCTCGTGTCGAGCGCGAGGCCAAAAGTACTGGCCAGGCCGCCGGTCCAACTTCCCGCCGAGAGCACCCAGGTGCCGGCGGTGATCTCGCCGGTCGCGGTCACCGCCCGCTCCACCCTCGGGCCCCTGACGACAAACTGGCGGACGTCGGCCTCTTCGATGACCACTCCCCGGCTGCGACACGATGCCTCGAGGGCATCGAGATGGCGCGAGGGGCGAAATTGCTGCTCATCGCGGAGCACCATCCCCCCGAGGATCTCCCCGGCCTCCGCGCCGCCGGCCAGCGCCGGTTCGCATTCCAACACCGCTCGCGCGTCGAGGAGGTCGACTGCCGCCCCCCTGCCACGCCACCGTGTCGCGTCGGTCCGGAGTCGCTCGAGGCCAGCGGCCGACCGGGCCAGATAGAGGCCACCGCTCGGGAGGAGGCCGTTGTCGATGCCGGTCTCGGCGTGGAGATCCTTCGACCAGAGGCGGTGGAGTTTGTCGCTCCAGGCCGTGAGCGCATCGGCGGGCGAAATCCCGGCATGGAGCGGCGCCGGTGGAAAGATTCCTGCCGCTGCCCAGGAGGTGGTCTCGGCGCCGCGGCCGCGGGCGAGAACCCTCACCGTCACCCCGCGGCCGGCGAGTTCCCGGGCGATGGAGAGGCCGATGATCCCGCCACCGACGATGCAGCAGTCGTTCATGGTGCGTTTCGAAGGACTCGGGTCAGGCGTTGGTGACGACGGTCGGCGTGTCGGCGATGTTCACCCACACATGCACGTGGGGCGCGCCGCGGTAATGCCAGACAAACGACGGCCCTTCGAGCCGCCAGTTGTCCCACACGCCGTCGTTGCCGACGTCGGCATCGCGGAAGAATGCCAACCGGCAGCGATCGAGGCCCCCCTGCGCGGCCAGGCAGGTGCGGGCCTCGGCCCGATCGGTGTCGCGGAACGGTTCGAGGAGCAGCCCGAGCACCCGCTCGAGTTCCCCGCGCTGATCGGGCGACATCTCTGAGACCGCAAGCCCGTCGAGCCGCGCGTCGCCGCGGAATCCGACGGCATTTTCGGCCGGAGACTTGGCCACGAGCGCCGCCTCGCGCTGCTTGCCGTCGAGCATCGCGGCGAGCTTGTTGGCGGCAACGGCCTGCGACCAGAAGACGTTCCCCTCGTGATCGGCCGGCTCGTTGAAGGCGCCAGTGTCGTGGCCGTAGAAGATCGGACCGGCGAAGGCGACATGCTCTTCGGAGTCGCCGTCGCAGCGGAGCGTCATGTGGCGGCCGGTGAGGAGGAACTGAAACTTCCCGCTCCCCGGCTCACCGAGCATGGCGATCGATTGGGCATGGCCGAAGCCGCCGCAGTCGTCCTCCATCTGCCGGTCGAAGCGGGCATGCCACTCCGGATGGATGAGCTGCTCGAAAATCTCCCGGGTGAGCGCCTTCTGATCTTTCGTGTAGAAGTCGCTCTTGAGCTCGGGTTCGGTGGCGTTCCAGTTGTTGCCGACGCGCGACCGGAGGAGGCCGAACTTCGGGTGGACATAGTCCCACGCGAAGCAGACCTTCTCCCGCTGGCTCGGCGACAGCGAGGCGTGGAGGGCCTGGGCGAGCGTCTCGGCGGTGCTCGCGGCCGACGGCTCGGCCGCCCGAAGGAGCGGGCCAGTGAGGAGGCCGGCCCCCCCCAGGAGCGACGGGGCTGCAGCCAGCACGCCTGACGTGGCGAGAAATCCCCGGCGGCTGATCGATCGGTGGAGTGAACGGCGTGGCATCGGGTGTGCTCCTGCATCTTTGCTGGCCCCGGCCGATGGCGCTCGGCATCGGAGCCATTCCCAAAGAGCCTACGCTCCTGTGACGCGCCTCACCAGCTTGGCCCCTCGCTCGGCGCGTGGCTGGGAGGACGTGCCCCGCCGTCTCCGGCCGCGAAAGCGGGGCTGGCAGGTGGCGCAAAAAAAGGTCGAGCGTTGGGCCTGAACGATGCGCTCGATCGAGGTTCCGCAAGCTTGGCAGGGGGTGCCGGCGCGCCCGTAGACGCGGTGGAGCTTCTGATATCCCCCCTTGCGGTTGTCGGCGGTGCGATAGAGCTCGTCACCGATGCTCGAGCCCTCGTGGGCCACGGCGCTGGCGAGGATCTCCCGCGCGGCCCGAGCGACGGCCTCCCACGCTCCGGCAGCGAGCGCGTGGCAGGGGGTGCGCGGGTCGATCGCGGCGCGGTGGAGGATCTCCGCGGCGTAGATGTTGCCGATGCCCGCCACGGCTCTTTGATCGAGGAGGGCGACCTTCACCCCCCGCCGCGATTCCCCCAGCCGCTCGGCGAGCTCGCCGCCGGTGACAACGAGGCCGTCAGGGCCGAGCTTGGCCGCGCCGCAGGCCCGATCGAGCCCGCGGGCGTCGAGGAGCCGGATCGTTCCCAGGCCGCGCTGATCCCAGAAGAGGAGCTTTTGACGCGGGCCCGCAGATGAGCCGTTCCCCGTGGCGACCTCGAGCTCCATCCGGACATGGTGCGGCGTCGGTGGCTCGGCCACGAGGAGAAGCCCGGTCATCCTCGGCTCGATGACCAGCCAGTGCGGGGCCGACTTCTCCCCGCCGACCTCGATCGCCACTCGCTTGCCAAAGCGGGCGACCGACACGATTCGATGACGCTCGAGCCGCGCCGCGATCTCGGCGGGGTCTGGAGCGATGGCCAGCGGACGGCAGGTGCCTTGGGGGAAGCGGGCGGCGACGATCCGGGCTCCGCAAAGCCCCGCGATCCCGCGGCGCATCGTCTCGACTTCGGGGAGTTCGGGCACGGGAGACTCCTCGCGGCGGGGCTGCCGCAATGCACCAGCGACGGTGGATGGTAGCACCTGCCGGTGCGGCTACAATCTGGGACTTGCGTCGCCAGCGGCCCTCGGGCGACGCCGTTGGATCGTTCCTTCTGCCCTGCGCTTCCCACCGGAGCCTCCGCCGATGCCTTCCCCACTCTCTCCTCCGCTTCCTGCCGGTGGCATCTCGCAGGTTCCCGACGCCCACGGCCGTTTCGGCCGGTTCGGTGGCCGCTATGTCCCCGAGACGCTCTCGGCCGCGCTCGATCAGCTCCAGGCCGCCTACGACGAGGCTCGGGCCGATCCGCTCTTCCAAGCCGAGCTCGATCAGCTCCTCGCCGCCTTCGTCGGCCGCCCCACCCCCCTCCTCTTCGCCAAGCGGCTCACCGAATATGCCGGCGGGGCCCAGATCTGGTTCAAGCGAGAGGATTTGAGCCACACCGGCGCCCACAAGATCAACAACACGCTCGGGCAGGGATTGCTGGCGATGCGGATGGGCAAGAAGCGGATCATCGCCGAAACCGGCGCCGGTCAGCACGGCGTCGCCACCGCCACGGCCTGCGCCCGCTTCGGCCTCGACTGCGTCGTCTACATGGGCGCGGAGGACGTCCGCCGCCAGGAGCCGAATGTCCGCAGCATGCGGATGATGGGGGCCGAGGTTCGGCCGGTGGAGAGCGGCTCACGCACGCTCCGCGACGCGATCAACGAGGCGATGCGCGACTGGATGGGCTCGGTGGAGACAACCCACTACATCATCGGCTCGGTCGTCGGGCCCCACCCGTTCCCGCAGATCACCCGCGACTTCCAGTCGGTGATCGGCCAGGAAACGCTCGTCTTCTGTCAGCAGGAGCTCGGCCGCGATCCCGACTGCGTCGTCGCCTGCGTCGGTGGCGGCAGTAACGCGGCTGGCATGTTCTATCCCTTGGTCGAGCACAAGGGGATTCGCCTCGTCGGCGTCGAGGCCGGCGGCCGGTCCTCCAAGCCAGGTGACCATGCCGCCAGCCTCTCCTACGGCAATGCCGGCATCCTTCATGGGAGCCTCTCCTACGTGCTGCAGGATCCCGACGGCCAGACGGCCGACGTCCATTCGGTGTCGGCGGGGCTCGACTATCCCGGCGTCGGCCCCGAGCATGCCTGGTGGCACGACACGAAGCGCGTCGAATACACGAGCGTCACCGATGCCGAGGCCCTCGACGCCTTCGATCTCGTCGCCCGCCGTGAGGGGATCCTCCCCGCCCTCGAGACATCGCATGCCATCGCCTGGGCGGTGAAGGAGGCGGCTCGTCGGCCGAAGAAGGAAGTGATCGTCGTCTGTCTGTCTGGCCGCGGTGACAAAGACGCGGCGGAGATCGCCCGGCTGCGATCCATCGAGAAGGGAGGGGCCCACGCATGACCAGCCACCACGATTCGAAAGGCCTGCCCTCCGGGCCACTCGCCAAGACGTTCGCGGCCCTCGCCAAGGATGGCCGCAAGGCCCTCGCCCCCTTCGTGACGGCCGGCGACCCTGACCTCGACACGACGCTCGCTGTTCTCGAAGCGCTCGACCGGGCCGGGGCGGCCGTGTGCGAACTCGGTGTGCCCTACAGCGACCCGATTGCCGATGGGCCGGTCATCCAAGCCTCCTACACGCGGGCCCTCGCTGCGGGATTCACGCTCGAGAAGTTTTTCGAGATGGTGAGGAAGGCGACGAGCCGGGTGAAGATGCCGATCCTGGCAATGGTGAGCTATTCGATCATTTACCGGCGCGGGATCGATCGCTTTGTCGACGACGCCGCGGCAGCGGGGCTTGCAGGGCTTGTCGTCCCCGATCTTCCCCTCGAGGAGTCGGACGTCCTCGACGCCACCTGCAAGGGGGCGAATCTGGCGCTCGTCCGCCTCGTGACGCCGACAACGCCGCCGGAGCGGGCTGCCGAGATCGCCCGCCGTTCGACCGGCTTCCTCTACTGCGTGAGCGTGGCCGGCGTGACGGGGGCCCGGACCGATCTCCCCGAGGGGCTCGTCGAGCGGGTGAAGTGGCTGCAGACGAAGACCGACGTGCCGGTGCTCGTCGGCTTCGGCGTCAGCACGCCGGAGCAGGTGAAGCTCCTTTCGGGCGTGGCCGACGGCGCGATCGTCGGCTCAGCGCTCGTTCGCCGCGTCGGTGAACTCGCGGCGGAGGGCCCGGAGGGAGTCGCCAAGGGGGTGGAGAAGTACGTGGCCGAGCTCGTCAGCGCGGCGAAGTAGCCGCGGAGGGTGCGTGCCCCTGGCCGGTGTCACCGTCACTGGCCCTCGAATCGCTCGCGGTCCTTTTGCGTCAGCGCGACCCTCACGATCACGTTCCGGTCCCAGGTGGGGCTCCGGGCCGCTCCGGCGAAGAGGGTCACGCCGTCCGGCTCGACGAGCAGAAACGGCGTGACGTGGCCGAAGCGGTCGACGTCGGCGCCTGAGCGTGCGACGAACAGCCCCTCTGCCTTCCAGGCGAGTCCGTCGGGGCTCGTAGCCAGCCGGGTGCCCTCCCGCGATTCGGAGGTCATCACGAGGGTGTCACCGATCCGGACGACATGGACGCCTCCGGCATCCTCCCCGAAGACAGGCTCGGCCTGCGGGCGGGTCCAGGTCACGCCGTCGGCCGATTCGGCGTAGCCGACCGCGCGAACGGATCGGTCGGATTTCGGTGCGCCTGCCGCCGGCGCACCGACAGGCAGGTCCTTCCGACCGTCGTACCACATCCGGAAGCGGCCATGCTCGTGGAGCACACTCGGCCGGCCGACCAGCAGCGAATCCCAGGCACCCTCGCCGCCCGGTCTGAAGACCGTCCCCTGCTCTTCCCAGGTGACGCCGTCCGTCGACGTCGCCAGCGCGATCTCGTCGCGGACATCGACCGGGGCCCGGGTGTAGTACATGAAAAACGTGTCGCCGACCTTCACGATCGATGGATCGTTGACGTGGTTGACGCTGCCGTGGTCGAGAGCCAAACCCTTCGTCTCCCACGAGACGCCGTCTGGCGACTCGGCGAGGAGGATCCGGTCATGGCCGTCGCGCCCCTGCGCCCCGTACCACATCCGGTAGACGCCGTTCTCGATAAAGATTTCCGGTGCATACGCATTCCCGGCCCCGTGCGGCGCGGCCTGGAGGTCGCCGGTCGGATCGAGAACAACCGCCGGCGGCGCCCCGACCGATTGGGCTGGCAGCAGGCAGGCCGCAAGGCCGGTGAGGAGGAAGACGCCTCGATGGAGCATCATGGCTCCCCTGGAGAATGCTCGTGGGAGGCGATTGTCGCGGCTAGACCTGAGTCGCCGTGGAGCCGATCAACAACGCGGAGCAATCGCAGATCGGTGTCAAACTTGAAGGCAATCGCCCAGAGGCTGGCCACACAGCCCGCTAGGAGTCCAGTCCCTTGGGGGTTTGCGATCGTAGCCACGATCAGGGCCCCCGATGCGACGAAAGCGCAGAGCGACACCGTCTTGCAACGGCCTGCGAGATCGGCGATGGCAGCCCTACGGCGGACCGGATCCACCGCGATCTCGGCAAACTCTTCGTCGTTGTTCTTGAACATGGAAGAAGTTCCTGGGCAAGATCGCAGGCGGAGGTGGATTCGAATCGACATGGACCGGAACTCAAGTCGGCATGGCGGGCTGTGGCGTGACGCGGATCACCTTCGATCCGGCGATGTAGTCGTGGAGGCAGCGGCGTTCCTTGCCGAAGATGAACAATACATCGACAAGCGTAACCAGATTGATCAGGACGTCGTCGACCTGGCCGGGGATGAGGGCCGCGATCAGCACCAGCGGCATCAGCCAGAGATAGCGGTAGACATAAACCCTGACAAACGGGAGGAGCGCACCGGTCTTGGCGTCGACGACCCGGATCTTCGTGAGCAACTTGCCGATGGTCTGGCCTCGTGTGGCCAGCAGATATCCCTGAAGCGCCAGCATGGCGATCAGCCCCAGCGCGACCATGGCGAACTGCTCGAGGATCCCGACTTGCTGCGTCTGGGCACGAACGTAGAACCCGGTGGCGATGCCGACCGGGAGGGTGATCGCCATAACGAGGAGCCCATCGACCATCGCTGCGGCCAATCGCGTGAACCGTCCGGCCAGTTCATCGCCCCTGAAATCCGTCAGGCTAGCAGCGTCATCAGTCGCGGTAGGGGCGGCGTAGGGGTTGTTGGACATGGCCTACCTTGGGGAGTTGTGGAGGGCGTGCGGATTCCGCATCCGAGGAGATGCTGATGATCATTGGCCGAGCTTCATGAGGCGGGCCTTGGCGTCGGCCCACGTCGCCACGGTCGCACGCCCGTCCTCGAGCCTCCGTGTCCGTTCCTCGAGGATGTCGCGATGCCATTCAGGGGATGGCACATCCCCGGGATGAGCGCACAGGCTCTGCCAGACGCTCTCCAGAAGCCGTACCTTCTCGGCAACGGACATTGATTCAATCGCCAAGTCGACCGCCATGGTTGCCTCCGTGTGGTCTTCCTACTGTAGCCAGTCGCTTTCCCCAGCACCTGCCCGCGGCTCTTCTGGCGGCCCGACGAGACGCTTGCCCGCGGTAACTTCGCCCCCTCACGCCAGGACTTCCCGCACGACATGGCCGTGGACGTCGGTGAGTCTCCGGTCGACGCCGGCGGTGCGGAACGTGAGCCGGGTGTGGTCGATGCCGAGGAGATGGAGGATCGTCGCCTGGAGATCGTGGACGGTCGTCGTGCCGGTGGCGGTTTGGTAGCCGAGCTCGTCGCTCTCGCCGTGCGTGGCGCCGGCCTTCACCCCGGCCCCGACGAGCCAAGTGACGAACGTGCCACCGTTGTGGTCGCGGCCGTCGCCCCCTTGCGCGAACGGGGTGCGGCCGAACTCGGTCGTCCAGATCACGAGCGTGTCGGAGAGGAGGCCGCGGTCGCGGAGGTCGTCGAGGAGAGCGCCGATCGGCTGATCGACGCTCTTGGCCATCGGCGGCAGCTCGCGTGAAATGCTGCCGTGGTTGTCCCAATTGTCGACCGCCCCCTGCGGGCCGCTCCACACCTGCACGAACCGCGTGCCGCGCTCGATCAGCCGCCGGGCCATCAGGCAGCGCTTGCCGAAGTCGGCCGTCTCCTTCTGCTCGAGGCCATAGGCGGCGATCGTCGCCGCGGTCTCACCGCCGAGGTCGAAGGTGGCCGGCGCCGAGAGCTGCATCCGGGCGGCGAGTTCGCCCGAGGCGATCCGGGCTTCGAGGTGCGTGTCGAGGGGGCGGGCGGCGGCATGGCGGCGATTGAGCCGGCTGATCGCGGCGAGCGTGTCGCGATCGGCATCGCCCCGGGCAAATGGGAAGGCCTCTGAGGCAAAAATGTCGGGGATCGGTTCGGGGCGGCCGAGATCGACGATCGTCCCCTGATGGCGGGCGGGCAGAAAGCCGGCGGAGAAGTTTCCCTTTTGGTTGTAGGGGAGGCCACGCGGGTCGGGGAGAACGACAAACTCGGGGAGGTCGTCGACGATCCGCCCCAGCCCATACGACACCCAGGCGCCCAGACACGGAAACCCGGGGAGCATGAACCCGGTGTTCATCATGTAGCTCGCCGGACCATGGACGTTCGTCGTCGTCTTCATCGCCATCAGGAACGCCATCCGGTCGACGCGCTCTGCCTGACAGGGGAACATGCTGCTCACCCATCGCCCTGTCTCGCCATGCCGGGCAAACGGGAATGGGCTCTTCAAGACGTTGCCGGCCGGGCCTGTAAAGCCTTCCGGCTTTTCCTTTGGCCCGAGCGCCTCGCCGTGGTGTTTCTCGAGGGCCGGCTTGAAATCAAACGTGTCCATCGGGCTCGCGCCGCCGTTCATGAACAGCTGGATGACGCGGCGGACCTTCGCGGGATGATGGAGCCCCCCGAGCGGCCAGGACGAATCGGCCGTCGCCGCGGCATCATCGGTTCCTCTCCTCCCCTCCTCTCCTCTCCCTTCCCCCGCGAGAAGATGCGCAAGCGCCACCGACCCGAAGCCGCCACCGGCAGCAGCGAGGAGATCTCGGCGTGAAGGGCGCAGCACGCTCATGGCGAAAACCAAATCCTTTCCAGAACATCACAGCCCGGAAACAGTGCCACTCCGAACCATGACACGGATATCAGGAGGGGTCGCCCGTGCCCTGGGAGCCGGCGTAGACGGCAAGCGGAGCCATGGATGGCGGAGCGCAGGCGGCTCCGAGTGAGCGGAGGCCACGATGGCCGGAGCGAACGTCCGGCGACAGGGCACGGGCGACCCCGACCCTGCCACGGCGGCCGCGAAGCATTCCAGACGAGCCATAAAGTCGTTGTCCCTCAATCGACAAACAAAAAATCATCCCCATTGAACAGCGCCCGGGCGACCGCTTCGAGGCCGTGGCGATTTGCCAAGTCGACAAGTTCAGCTGTCTCTTCCGAGGTCGGATGGCGCTGCCAGGTCCACTGCACCATCCGCCCGATCCTGGCTTCGAGAGAGTCGGCGGCGGGGTCTGGGGCGGCCGCTTCGGCGCGGCGGGCGAGATGCCGAGCGTGATGGAGCACGAAGCGATTGTTGGCGAGGACGAGCGACTGGAGCGGGGAGGCCGAAAAGCCACGCGTCGGGGAGAGAAGGCCGAGATCGGGGAAGTCGAGGGCGTCGAAGAGGGGATCGGGGATGCCGCGCCATACGATCCGGTAGATGCTGCGCCGGGTAGCGCCGGGGGAATCCCAGTCGAAGGCGTCGTAGTCGAGGATCGGGGTGAGCTGGGCGCCGGGGCGCTGCGAGAAGTGGGCCACCGCAGGGCCGCCGCGGGTGTCATCCAAGCGGCCAGAGGCGAGGAGCACGCCATCGTAGAAGGTCTCGGCGTCGAGCCGGTGGGGCGTCATCCGCGCGAGGAGCCGATTGTCGGGATCGATCTGAAACAGCTCAGGCGGACAGGCAGACTCGCGGCGGTAGGCGCGGCTCGTGCAGATGAGGCGGTGGATCGCCTTGAGGGAACCGGTGCGCCGAATCTCGGCGGCGAGCCAGTCGAGGAGCTCGGGATGGCTCGGCGTGCCCCCCATGCGGCCGAAGTCGCTGGGGGTGTCGCACAGCCCGCGGCCGAAATGCCACTGCCAGACCCGATTGGCGATGCTCCGCCAGGTGAGCGGATTGTGCTCGTGCACGAACCAGTCGGCAAGCGCCGCCCGCCGGGCTGACTCGGGTGTGCCGGGGGGGAACTCAAACCGGGATGGGAGCCCGGGGATCGCCGACAAGGCGCCCGGGCTGACGAGGCCTTGAGGCTTGTCGAGGTCGCCACGCTTGAGGACATGGATCTCGCGCGGCGCTGGAAAGACGATCGTGCCGCGCTCGTTCACGGCCGTCGTGGCGGCGGTGTAGAGCTTGTGGGGGGCGGGGAGCTTCTTGAGCTCGGCCTGGGCCTGGCTTGCGAGGATCGCGGCGGCAATCGTTGAGTGTTGGGCCTTGGTGCGTTCCCCGGCGGGGATGGCGAGGGCTTCCTCGGCGGCCGCGGGGAGGGCGATCGCGGCGTCTGGGTCGCCGGAGGTGGCGGAGAGCCGGAAGCGGCCGATGGTGTGCGCGCCGCCGTGGATCTGGCGAAGGGAGATCGCGAGCGTGTCGTCGGGGCCGAGGACCGCCGGCGCGGCGAGCACGAACACCGCGGTGTGCGGCTTCCCTTCCTCGGGATGGATGCCCCAGGCAGTGGCCGGGTTGCCGTCGAGGGCGTGTTGAATGGTCCAGCTCTCTTGGTTGAAATCGGCGCTGGCGCGGGCGATTTGCAGCGTGGCTGGCTCACCGCCGGCGGCGAAGACGCGGGCGTCGAATTCCGAGAGATGGAGGTTGCCGTTGGGGGCCCGGCCCGGGCCCTTCACCGGGAGCGAATCGTCGGTGAGGAGGTCGAGGCGAAGGGCCGTGATCGGCGGGTGCGGGCCGCGGAGGGTGACCGTGATCACTTCCTTCTCAGGCGCCGTGCCGCCGGCGAGGATCGAGCCGTCGTCGAGACGCTTGAACTCGGTGCCGAAGGCCGAGGTGAACGTGGCCAGCGGGAGCGTTGTCCACACGGCCCGCGTTTGGCTTGCGGCCTCCCAGGCGGCGACCATCGCCACATTTTCCGGGTCGTCGAGGAGGGTTTCGGGACTGGAGGCGGCCAGGGTCGCCACGCGCTGCCAGCGTTTGCGGGCGGCGACGACGAGAGGATCGGGATCCCAGTCGATCTCCCCCTTGCCGATCCCGGCGAAGACGGCCTGGAGGGAGTAGTAGTCTTCCTGCGAGACCGGGTCGAACTTGTGGGCGTGGCAGCGGGCACAGTTGGCCGTCGTGCTTGCCAGGCTCGACATCACCTGCGTGACCATGTCGTCGCGGTCGAGATTCTCAAACGACTTCGGCGCCGTGACGGCGGCGGAGTGATCGTAGGTGCCGGCGCCGAGGTAGCCGAGAGCAGGAATCGTGGTGGGGTCGTCAGGGAAGAAGACGTCGGCGGCAAGTTGAGCGCGGACGAAGGTCGGCCAAGGGAGATCGTCGTTGAAGGCCTTGATCACCCAGTCGCGGTAGGGCCAGGCGTTCGGCCGGAAGACGTCGTGCTCGAAGCCGTGGCTGTCGGCAAAGTGGATCGAGTCGAACCAGTGCCGGGCCATCCGCTCGCCGAAGCGCGGTGAGGCGAGGAGCCGGTCGACGAGTCGCTCGTGGGCATCGGGGGCCACGTCGGCAACGAAGGCCGCCACCTCCTCAGGCGTCGGCGGGAGGCCGTGGAGATCGATCGAGACCCTGCGGATGAAGGACCGCCTGTCGGCCTCGGGCACCGCCACGAGCCCGTCCTTCGCCAGCCGTTCGTCGAGAAAAGCATCGATCGGGTTTTTTGGATTGGGGCCCGTGTCAACCGGCAGTGGCGGGGCGACGAGGGGGCGGAGCGACCACCAGTCGCCGGCCGTGGCGGCCGCGGCCGGCTCGGCGACGCGCGGATCGACGGCGCCGTCGCGCACCCAAGCTTCGAGGATCGCGATCTCGGCGTCGGGGAGCCTGTCGTCGGGCATCTTCAGGTCGGCGTCGAGATGCCGCACCGCTCGGATGAGGAGGCTCTCGTCGGGGGCGCCGGGGAGAATCGCCGGCCCGCGGTCGCCGCCGGTCGCCCAGCCGCTCTTCCAGTCGAGGGCCAGGTTTCCCTCCATCTGGCCGGCGGCATGGGAGTGGCAGCCCAAGCAGCGCCGCGCAAGGATCGGCTCGACCTCGTCGCGGAACGTCGCGGCCGGGTCCCCTGCCCCGGCGTCCCCGGGGCTGCCGGGAACGAGGAGCAGGGCGAGGGCGACAGCCGCGCGGAGCGAAGGAAGTCGTCGCACGTTTTCTCCCCTCCGCTAGCAGACTGAGGCTTGAGCAGACTGAGGCTTGAGCAGACTGAGGCTTGAGCAGACCGAGGATAAAGTTCCCGCCGCCGGATGTGGTGGCCCGATGCCGTCCTGCTACCCTTCTTGATTCTACCTCGGCTCCGCCCGAGCCCCCGGCGATCAGGGGGCGCTCCGGACGAGTTGGGCGCTCCAAAAAGGGTGGAAACCGGCCGATTCGACGCCAATCCCCGCCCGAACGAGGGCCGTCACCAGCGCGGCCGGCGGGGAGAGGGCCGGGTCGATCCGGCAGTCGACGGTATGGTCGTCGACGAGATGGGCCTCGGGCACCCGGTCGGCGAGACACTCGCGGGCAGCGACCGCGTCGCGTGGCACCGTCACGCGCCACGTCCAGGTTCGGCCCGGCGCGAACGTGGCCGGATGAGCTGGCCCTCGGGCGAGGATCCGCCCTCCATCGAGGAGGGCAACGTGGGTGAAGCAGCCCGGCACGATCGCGTCGTCGAGCGCCGCGACGACCGTCCGCTCGACGAGCACCGCTGCCTCGATGAGCTTCTCGCACAGATGCCGGCCACGCGGGTCGAGAGCGCGGAACGGATCGTCGAGGGCGAGGATCGCCGGATCATGGAGGACAGCGCGGCCGAGGAGGAGGCGCTTCTTGGTCGCTTCGGGGAGCGTGTCGAGGCGGGCATCGCCGCTGAGCCCGGCCAAATCGAGGGCCCGCGTCCGCGCCTCGGTGAGCCGCTTGCCGGAAAGGCCGACGGCCGTGGCAAAGAGATCGAGGAACTCATCGGCCCGGATCCCCGGCCAGCCCTCGAGCGCCGCCGGAACGTAGCCACACATCCGCCGGGCCATCGCCGGCTCGCGGCGGTGCGAGCGGCCGTTGACGACGATGTCGCCCCCGGCGAGTGGCGTCGCGCCGGCGATCGCCGCCACGAGCAGCCCCTTCCCGCAGCCCCCGGCACCGATCAGGGCCCAGGCCTGCCCCGGGGCTGCGTCGAACGTGCAGTCGGCGATGGCCGCCACATCCCCCGCGCGGATCACGGCGCGTTCGATGTGGAGCATGGGAGAGAGGAAGGGGGTTCGCCGGGGCGTGCGGCGGAAGCAGGGACGGAGCCAATCGTCAGGGGCGGGGCGAGCGGCCGAGCCTCTCGGCGGTCATCTCGAGCGACACGAGCAGTCCCTTCGCCTTGTTGAGCGTCTCTTGGTATTCGCTCTCCGGAACACTGTCGGCGACGATCCCGGCCCCCGACTGCACGGAGGCCATGCCGCCGGTGAGGACAACCGTCCGCAGCGCGATGCAGGTGTCCATCGAGCCGCCGAAGTCGATGTAGCCGACGGCGCCGGCATAGGGGCCGCGGCGGCGGGGTTCGAGTTCGTCGATGATCTCCATGGCACGGATCTTCGGGGCCCCGGAAACGGTGCCGGCCGGGAGGCAGGCGCGGAGGGCGTCGAAGGCCGTCCTGTCGGCGAGGAGCGTTCCGGTCACATGGCTCGTGATGTGCATGACGTGGCTGTAGCGCTCGATCGACATCACGTCGGAGAGCTTCACCGAACCGATCTCGGCGACACGGCCGACGTCGTTGCGGCCGAGATCGATGAGCATGACATGCTCGGCCCGTTCCTTCGGATCGGCGAGTAATCCCTCGGCGAGGGCCCGGTCCTCCTCCGGGGTAGCGCCGCGCGGCCGCGTGCCGGCAAGCGGGCGGACGGTCACCTCGCCGTCGATGAGACGCACCATGATCTCCGGCGAGCTGCCGACGAGCGTCGCGGAGGGGGTGCGGAGGAAGAACATGAACGGGCTGGGGTTTACCACCCGCAGGGTCCGATAGAGCTCGATCGGCGGGTGATCGAAAGGGATGTCGAGGCGACGGCTGAGCACCACCTGGAAGACATCGCCGGAGCGGATGTACTCGATCGCCTTGTCGACGGCAGCGAGGAATCCCTCGCGGCTGAAAGTGGAGGTCGCCGTGCCGTCGCTGAGGCAGCGGGGCTCGTGGCGGGGGCCGATGTCGGCCGCTGCTGGCCAGTCGGCCGGCGCGAAGAGCTTCGCAATCGTGGCGTCGATCCGCCGGCCGGCCTCGGCCCGGCCATGGTCGAGCGCCGCGGGGGAGCCGTCGCCGACGTCGGCGAGAACGACGACATCGAGCGACTTCGTGACGTTGTCGAAGACCACGAGCCGGTCGTAGAAGGCGAAGCTCAGATCGGGGAGCCCACGGTCGTCGGCGGGCGCGTCGGGAAGATCCTCGACGTAGCGGACCGCGTCGTAGGCGGCATAGCCAATGACGCCGCTGGTGAAGGGAGGGAGTTCGGCGACGTGGGCCGGGCGGAAGGGGGCCATGCGGCGCTGGAGCTCGGCGAAGGGATCGTCCGATTCGAGCGACTCCCTGCCGCCGGGAAGGCTTGTGCCGGTGACGGTGACGTGCCGCCCGTGGGCCTCGAGGAGGAGGAACGGATCGGCGCCGAGGAAGCTGTAACGGCCCACATTCTCGCCGCCGACGACGCTCTCGAACAAGCAGCCACAGGGGCCGGCATCGAGGCGGGCGAACGCCGACAGTGGCGTCAGCCCGTCGGCGAACAGGCGGCGCCACACCGGAACGAGGCGGTGGTCGGCCGCCAGGGCCCGGAAGCGGGCGGGATCGGGGAGGCAGGAGTCCGGGTGGGACGGTGCAAGCGACATGGAGAGACAGTGTCGGGCGGTGGCGCTGCGGAGAATTCTCCACAGACTACCCCGACACGCCTCCCACCTCCACCCCGCCGGGCGAACGGGCCCGATCGCAGCCGACGACCGCGCGGGACGGGCAATTCGCTGTCCGAAGCCCGGGCACGGGGCGACGTTGCGGAAAGGGAACGGATATGATTCAAAGCTCGTCCCGCGGCACATTGTGTGCCGGGGAGCAGACAGGCCGAACGTGCGGGGATGCCATGAAGTGCCAGCAGTGCGACAACCCGGCGGTGTTTCACATCACCGAGCTCGAGGCGGGCAATGTCCGCGAAGTCCATCTCTGCGAGGAGCATGCCCGCGTCTACCTCAATCAGTCCGAGGGGGGCGACGGAGGTGAGCCGGGTGAGCCGGGGGCTGGCGAGGGGAAGGGGCAAAAAGGGGGCGCGCTGTCGGGCCCGCTCGGCGTCGGACAAACCGCCGAGGATCTCGCCGTCCTCGACAAGCGCTGCTGCGACATGTGCGGGATCACGTTCTTCGAGTTTCGCAATCAGGGTCGCCTCGGCTGCCCCCACGACTATCTTCAGTTTGAGAAGGAACTCGATCCCCTCATCGCCAACATCCACGGGGCGACCGAGCACACCGGCCGACGCCCGTCGCGGCCCGTCCCGGCGGGGGTGGACGCCGAGAGCGGCACGGATGGACTGACGGCGATCATCGGTCTGCGGCGCGGGATGAAGGAGGCGATCTCGCGCGAGGATTACGAATCGGCGAAGGAGGCCCGGGACGCCATCCGGGGGATCGAGGACGCTTGGACGCCGCCGGCCGCCAAGGCCGGGGAGGAGAACGCATGAGGCTCGACACGCTCACCAACTCGATCGGGGAATGGCTCCGGGGAACGGGGCCCGATTCCGACATCGTGATGAGCAGCCGGGTGCGTCTGGCGCGCAACCTCGCCCAGTTTCCGTTCGTGAGCCGGGCGACGGAGCAGGACCGCGCCGACACCGAGCGCGTCCTCCGCGAACGGATCGCGGCGGTGCCGGTGGGGCGCGAGCTCGATTACATCGACGTCGGCCACCTTGAGGAAATCGACCGGCGCTTCCTCGTCGAGAGGCAGTTGATCAGCCGCGAGCATGCCGATGCCCAGGGCGCACGGGGCGTCGCCATCGACCGGCTCGAACAGGTGAGCCTGATGATCAACGAGGAGGATCACCTCCGCATCCAGTGCATGCACAGCGGCCTCGACCTCCACGGCGCGTGGGAGCAGATCAAGGTTGTCGATGACCAGATCGAGCGGGTCGTCTCCTACGCCTTCCACCCGCGCTGGGGCTACCTCACCGCCTGCCCGACGAACGTCGGCACCGGGATCCGCGTGAGCGTGATGCTCCACCTCCCGGCGCTCGTCATCACCCGGCAGATCGACAAGGTGTTCCGCAGCCTCCACAAGATCTCGCTGGCCGTCCGCGGGCTCTATGGCGAGGGCTCGCAGGCGATGGGGGACTTCTACCAGATCTCCAACCAAACCACGCTCGGCCGGACGGAGGACGAACTCGTCCAGCAGGTGGCCGATGTCGTGCCGGTGCTCATCGACTACGAGCGGCGGGCCCGCGACTTCCTCGTCCGCGAGACGCAGCAGAACGTCCACGATCAGGTGAGCCGGGCCTACGGAATCCTCCGCACCGCCCAGACGATCAGCAACGAGGAGACCATGCAGCTCCTCTCGCGGGTGCGAATGGGGGTGCTCCTCGGGCTGATCGGCGACGTCAAGCTCTCCGACATCAACTCCCTCCTCATCCGCACGCAGCCCGCGCACCTCCAGAAGCTGCGCGGCGGCGACGAGGATTCGAGCGACGACATCGAGCGGGCCCGCTACCTGCGGCACCACTTCGAGGGGGGCGATTCGCCGTCCCGGTCCACCGCCAATTGACGCGATGGCCGCTCACCCCGTCCCGGATTCTGCCGGCGGCTCGCCCCCCAGTTTCGCTCGCAGCGCCGGCACGACCGGCGGCGGCACGAATTGACGGAGGGCCTCGTCCCCCGCCAGCGGCGTGATCTGCTTGAGGAGCGACGAGGAGATGTGGGAGTACTGCGAGTCGGACATGAGAAACACGGTCTCGACCGCGGGATCGAGCTTCCGGTTGGCGAGCGTCATCGTGAACTCGGCATCGATGTCGGTCAGCGAGCGGACGCCGCGGAGGAGGACTCGGGCCCCCTGCTCGCGGACGAACGCCACCGACAGTCCGCCGTAGAGCGCCACCCGGACATTGGCGAGGTGGGCGACCGATGCCTTCACCAGCGCCACCCGCTCCTCGAGGGTGAACATCGGGTGCTTGTCGGGGTTGATGCCGATGCCGACGACGATTCGCCCGAAGATCCGGCTGGCCCGTTCGATGACGTCGAGGTGGCCGAGGGTGATCGGGTCGGCCTCGCGCTGTTTGGACGTAAGGCCGGAGAACGTGTCTTTAGAGAGAGTCTTCAGTGACTCCTTGCGCATGATCTTCGAGTAATAAGCGGACGCTGACTTAATGGTCGGCGCGACCTCATGATGAAGAAGCCATTGCCCAAAATGGGAGACACCCTCGTTGACGATGTTCGTGGCCTCCCGAACCGCGTCGAGCCGTTTTTC
>Ga0007796_10000154_pt1 | contig 18525 bp, 22 predicted proteins | sample CryBogmetaGMA0M_FD_60373 | JGI IMG/M metagenome (GOLD analysis project Ga0007796, IMG submission 60373) | Freshwater microbial communities from Crystal Bog, Wisconsin, USA - MA0M | ecosystem: Environmental > Aquatic > Freshwater > Lake | place: Crystal Bog, Wisconsin, USA | collected 2009-07-06 | reverse complement strand
CGGTCGCCAACCACCTTGCTCAGCCGATCGGATAAGGCGCTCATGTGCCTATCTTCCCGCGCCAGCCGCTTGATGAGCAGTATTTAGGCTGATTAGGCAAGCGACGCATCTAGGCGGTAATCTTGGCCCCTTATTACAAACAGTATGGAAAACAATCCATCCGAACTTTAAGGGAGTTAACCGTGTCCTCAAACTGCGATATCTGCGGCAAAGGCCCAAGCTTTGGCAACAAGGTCTCCCACTCAATGCGCAAGACCCGCCGTCGCTGGAATCCAAATATCCAACGCATCCGCACTCTTGTTGGCGGAACACCAAAGCGTCAGAACGTTTGTGCATCTTGCCTGAAGGCTGGAAAAGTTACCCGCTAATTTAGCGTGCGTTAGAAGTTGTGCTTAAATCCTGGCTTTTGTAACCAGGGCGCGCCTTGATCTAGACCTAGTACCTTTACGCCCGCTCCCACTACAACTTTTCCTATAACTATTGCACCAGCAGGAATCGGATTTGCAGTTGTCGCAACAAATGCATGATCTTCACCGCCGGTCAGTATCCACTCGAAAACATCTACTCCCATGGTTGTGGCACACTCGGATAATTCGCTAAATCCAGGCGCGCTCGCGAAATGGTTTGAATCAATTTCAATTCCAATTGCTGCAGTCCCTGCAGTCCCCGCAGCGCTCGCTATATCCGCTAGCGAAACCAATAACCCATCGCTGACATCAGACATTGAATTTACTCGAGTCGGGCTCGCAGCAAACTCCGCACCCAGTTTGTATTTAAGCACGGGCTTCCTATGTTGATCGATAAAGGGTGATTTTGATATCCCAGCATGTAATTGCGAAAGTCCAGCCGCCGATACCCCTGTTAAATTTGAAAGAATTACCAAGTCGCCAACTTGGGCGCCGTCACGTTTTATCGGACTTTGAACTTCCCCAAGCGCGGTTATCGAAATTACAAGTTCACCGGCTTTAGAGATGTCGCCACCAATCACGCTGACGCCAAGTAAGTCGGCTTCAGATTTTATGCCTTGAGCTAACTCGGTAATTTTTTCAAGATCAAAATCAGCTGATAAGCCAGCGCTCACTAATAAATATTTAGGTTTTGCGCCCATTGCAACAATGTCGGCCAGGTTTGCCGCCGCCAATTTGGCACCAATCTGGTGCAGCGTGGACCAACTACGGTTGAAGTGAACGCCTTCAACGGCCATATCCGTTGCTGCAACTAAATTTGCCAAACTTGCTTTAATGACGGCGCCATCATCCCCGATTCCAACGGTTAGGTTGGGGTCAGCGCTAGCGAAGATGCGAGCTAGGGCAGCAATCATTTCGCTTTCAGTTGCCATGTGCCCTTCCTCTCGCGCCTAAATATCTATTCCCAAACCAACTCTAGAGGGAGTAGCCTTTAAGCCTGCAATCACAGCGCTGTGAAAGTTTATGAAAATATAAAAGGAGAAATCCAAATGTCAGTTCAGGTCTACATCCTAATTCAGACCGAAGTCGGTAAGGCTTCCAGTGTTGCTAAATCCGTATCTGCGATCGACGGTGTAACTCTCGCCGAAGGTGTCACCGGTCCTTACGATGTAATCATGCGTGCACAATCGCCCAGCATGGAAGAGCTTGGCCGAGCCATTCTCTCTAAGGTGCAAGCCGTTCCAGGCATTACCCGCACACTCACCTGCCCGGTAACTACCTACTAAATCCGTTGGTTTTACTTAAGCGCTAACGCGTCACATTAAGCGGGCGCTCTAGCGCGGCTTGAATTAAAGCCGTGATTAGATCTTTATACCCGATGCCGCCGGCCTGCCATAACTTTGGAAATACCGAAGTTGCGGTAAATCCTGGCATGGTATTTATCTCATTAATAATTACTTTTTGACCAGTATAGAAAAAGTCAACCCGCGCCAACCCTTCACAACCGAGGGCATCGAAAGCGTTGGTCGCAGCGTTTTGAATCTCTTCGGTTACACCAAATGGCAGCGCCACAGGCACAACTAACTCGGTTGAGTTATCGAGGTACTTTGCCTCAAAGTCGTAGAACTCATGGCTTCCCAAAATTTTAATCTCACCAAGTGGTGAGGCAACTGCAACGCCATTTACCTGCATTACTGCGCACTCAATCTCGCGGCCAACAATCGCGGTTTCAATCAAGACTTTCGTATCGAACTCCATCGCAAAATTAATTGCCGTCTTTAGATCTTTTCCTTTTGAAACCTTGCTGGTACCACGACTTGAGCCACTTCGAGCTGGTTTAACAAATAGTGGATTACCAAATTCGGTAGCTTTAGCCAGCACGCCCGCTTGATCAATCTCCCAATCAGATTGGTGCACAACCAGGCCAGGTGCAACTTCTAAGCCATGTGCTTGGAAGATCGGCTTCGCAAAAGATTTGTCCATTCCAGTCGCACTGGCTAAAACGCCCGAGCCAACATAACGAATTCCAGCCATCTCGCATTGACCTTGGAAGGTGCCATCTTCGCCATATGGGCCGTGTAGAACGGGAAATAGTAAATCAACATCTAACTCCGAAATGCTTGTTGCTGGTAGATCTTCGGAAATAACTGGTAATTCTTTTCCGACAATATTTAAGTTATAGCCGCTACCAGGTAAGACCCACTTACCCGATTTCGTAATGCCGATTAGGAGCGGTTCATACTTATCAGTATCAATCGCCGAGAGCACGCCGCTTGCTGAAATACAGGAAACTTCATGCTCACTTGAGCGTCCGCCACAAACAATTCCAACCTTTATTTTTTTCCCGGAATTCGCCATCAAATCTCAGCCCGCATACTTACCGACATCAAGCGCGCCATCGCATCTTTAGGAGATAGTCGATCGCGAACAACATCAGATACAACTTCAATAATTGGAACTTCAACCCCGACTCGGTGGGCAAGTTCTTGAATGGCAGCGGCCGAAGCGACTCCTTCAACGGTCTTTGCAACTTCTTGTCTTGCAACCGCCATGGAACCAGATCGTCCAAGTGCTTCACCGAAAGTTCGATTTCGAGATAAACCAGATCCACAACTTGCCACCAGGTCGCCCATGCCAGCTAAACCAAGGAAAGTCAGTGGCTGGGCGCCATAACCATTTCCAAACCTGGCAACTTCACTCAAACCTCTTGTAATAATCATCGCTTGGGTATTTTCACCGAGTTCTAAACCGATAGCCATTCCAACGGCCAGCGCAATTACGCTCTTGGCCGAGCCGGCTAGTTCGCAACCGATCAGATCATCTGATGGATAAACCCGGAAATAAGGTGTAGTGAAAGCTTCAATCATGTAATCCGAAATTTTCGAATTTGCGGATGCGGCAACCGCCCCAGCAGGTTGGCGAAGGGAGAGTTCCCCAGCCAAGTTTGGTCCCGTAATTAATCCAATCGATTCATTTGGAATATCGAGGACTTCCATTACTACTTCAGTCATTCGTTTCTGGGTATCTGCTTCGATACCTTTTAACGTACTCAAAACAGGCAGATGGGTTGGAAATGAACTCTTCCAGCTGACTAGATTTTCGCGAAGCGATTGTGCTGGGATGGCCAAGACAATTGCCGAGCCAAAATTAAACGCTTCGTTGATATCGGTTGTTGCGCGAACTTTATCCGGAAGCTTTATACCGGGTAAAAATTTTGAGTTAGTTTTGGAATTGTTGATTTCAGCCACAACTTCAGAATTGCGTCCCCAGATCAGCACCTCTTTGCCAGCATCACAGAGAACTTGGGCCAACGTTGTACCCCAAGCTCCAGAACCAAGTACTGCTAGCTTCGACATTATTAACTCTTCCTCTTCTTGTTCTTCATGAAATTTCCAGTCCGCGGTAAATCTGATTTATGTGGATCGAAGATTTCAACAGGCGCTAATTCTCCCCTAAGTCCTTCCAACATCTTGGTAATTTCGGCCATCACATAAGCGGTGGCTTCAATCAGTGCAGCCTGATCATCCTCTTTTCCATACCACTTGGCGAAATTCAGTGGTGCTCCCGCTTGAATTTTGATCTTGGTTCGCCGCCAAAACACTAGCTTGGTGCTGTACCTAGGCATCAAATCATTATCGCCCCATTGTGCAAATGGAATAACTGGGACGCGGCTCATGATTGCCAACCGGGCCAATCCAGTCTTTGCGACCATCGGCCATAAATTTTCATCACGAGTTAACGTTCCTTCAGGATAAACACCTAAGCAATGCCCGGCTTGAATCAATTCGAGCGCACTATCAATCGCATGCGAGGCGCCGCTAGTTTCTCTCGCTACTGGTACCTGGCCCGCTGCCGTCAAAATCTTTCCAATAATCGGAACCTTAAAGATGCCATCTTTACCGAGGAAACGCGGGGCACGGCCGTTTTTATATAAGTAGTGCGTGAATACCAAGACATCTACATATGAGATGTGATTGCAACACACTATTACCGGGCCACTCTTTGGCAAGTTTTCGATTCCGAGCCATTCGCGCTTTGTCAGCAGTCGCAAGATTGGGATCAGGATCGCAGACCCAACTTTAAAAGTTAGGTTGGTGCCAAGTGGATATCCAGTTGGTGGCGCCACTTTTACTGAAGCAGGTTGCATAGCCTCATTCTATTTGACAATAAAAAAGTGAGAGCCATTTCTGACCCCCACTTTTTATTAACTCTTGCGAAAAAGATTAGCGACGCTTTGCAGCGGCCTTCTTCTTCTTTGGTGCGGCTTTCTTTGCAGCCTTCTTAGGAGCTGCCTTCTTTGCTGACTTCTTTGGTGCTGCTTTCTTTGCAGCCTTCTTAGGAGCTGCCTTCTTTGCAGCTACCTTTGCGACAACCTTTACAGGTGGCTTTGCTGCTGGCTCAAGCTTACGTGCACCTGAGATAACTTCCTTTAGTGACTTCGCTGGCAAGAAACGTACTTTCTTGCTTGCCTTGATCTGAATGGTTTCGCCAGTGAAAGGGTTGCGGCCCTTGCGAGCAGCGCGATCAACCTTCTTGAACTTACCGAAATCATTGATCATTACATCTTCACCCTTTGAGATGGTGCGGATGATTGTGTCAAAAACGATATCGACAGAGCGAGCAGCTTCCTTCTTGTTGTTATCGAAGTGTGGTGCTAACGCTGCGATGAACTGGGCCTTGTTCATAAAATCCCCTTATTTACGCATAAATGTCAGACGTTCGTCTCACATGGTTGGAAATCTACGCGCGTAAACAAATTACACACCGCATATCTCTCGGTGTGTCGCAATTAAATCATTTCTGAAAAAATCGAAAAAACTCAATATTTATGCGTGAAAAACCCTCAATTTTTACTTTAGAGTTTTTAAATTACGAAAGCGCAGGAAGTGTTTTAGGCTTAAAAGAAGCGCGTTTGCCTTCAAAAGCCGTTACTTCATCGATGTTTTTTAGCGTTAGACCAATGTCATCCAAGCCTTCCATCAGCCGCCATCTGGTGTAATCATCAATTTCAAATGGCACCACAACATCGGAATACCGGACATTTTTCGCTTCTAGATCTACCGTCACCGAAAGCTTTGGGTCGGCTTCAATCGCAGACCAGATTGCCTCAATGCTCTCCTGTGGAAGAACAACAGTCAGCAAGCCTGCTTTTTGCGAGTTGCCTCGGAAGATATCGGCAAAGCGACTGGAGAGAACCGCTTTAAAACCATAGTTTTGTAGCGCCCAGACCGCATGTTCACGAGAAGAGCCAGTTCCAAAGTCAACGCCAGCCACTAACACCGTAGCACCCGCATATTGGGGCTTATTTAAGACAAACTCTGGATCGTTGCGCCAAGCTGCAAATAGGCCATCCTCAAAACCGTTCTTCGTTACTCGCTTCAAGTAGACGGCTGGAATTATCTGATCGGTATCAACATTGCTTCGACGAAGTGGAAGCGCAGTTCCAACGTGAGTTACAAATTTATCCATCTTGAGTCTCCTTACAAATCTGCCGGTGATGAGAGGGTTCCGCGAATTGCGGTGGCGGCGGCTACCAATGGACTCACTAAGTGAGTACGACCACCTTTGCCTTGGCGCCCTTCGAAATTTCGGTTTGATGTTGATGCACTGCGCTCTTCTGGTGCAAGCTGATCTGGATTCATACCTAGGCACATCGAGCAACCTGCTGTGCGCCACTCTGCGCCAGCATCGATAAATACCTTATCCAAGCCTTCACTCTCGGCCTGCAAGCGAACGCGGGCTGAACCAGGAACAACCAACATACGTACTTCTTTTGAAATGTGTTTTCCTTTAAGGATATCTGCGGCCGAACGTAGATCTTCAATGCGACCATTTGTACAAGAACCCAGGAAAATAGTGTCCACCTTGATATTTTTAAGAGGTGTTCCAGCAGTTAAGCCCATATATGTAAGTGCTCGCTCGGCTGCGCCACGCTCCTCCGGATCAGTAATTTCCGCAGGGTTTGGCACATTTGCCGACAACGGCAAACCTTGCCCAGGATTTGTTCCCCATGTTACAAATGGCGCTAGGTCATCGGCGTTTAGATTAATTTCAACATCAAACTTTGCGTCATCATCTGACTTCAAAGTCTTCCAATATGCAAGGGCAGCATCCCAGTCCGCGCCCTTAGGAGCGTGCGGCTTATCTTTCAGGTAGGCAAATGTCGTTTCATCTGGTGCGATGAGTCCGGCGCGTGCGCCAGCTTCGATCGACATATTGCAAACCGTCATGCGTGATTCCATGGAAAGCGCACGAATTGCAGAACCGCGATATTCAAGGACATAGCCTTGACCACCACCAGTTCCAATCTTGGCAATAATTGCAAGAATGATATCTTTACTGGTTACCCCTGGCTTTAACGTGCCTTCAACATTTATTGCCATGGTCTTTGGTCGCACAAGTGGCAAGGTCTGAGTTGCTAAAACATGCTCTACCTCAGAAGTTCCGATACCAAAAGCAAGGGCACCAAATGCGCCATGAGTTGAGGTGTGAGAATCTCCGCAAACAATCGTCATGCCGGGTTGGGTAATTCCAAGTTGTGGTCCAACTACGTGCACAATCCCCTGTTCAACATCACCGAGGGAGTGCAGGCGAACGCCAAATTCGGCGCAATTCTTACGCAAGGTATCAACTTGTAACTTTGAAACTGGATCAGCAATTGGTCGGTCAATATTTAAAGTTGGCACGTTGTGATCTTCGGTAGCAATGGTTAGATCTGGTCGCCGAACTTTCCGGTTCGAAAGGCGCAGCCCATCGAAAGCTTGTGGACTAGTCACTTCGTGAATTAAGTGCAGGTCAATGTAAATCAGGTCCGGTTCGCCGGTGTGCTCGCGAACAATATGATCGGCCCAAATTTTCTGCGCTAACGTCGCTGCCATTTAACCTCTCCAATTTGCATTTCAAATAATGAGATGCTTATATTGCATCGTGGACAAGAAGAATAGCGGAGTCGGCGTATTAGACAAAGCCGTAAAAATACTGGCCACTCTCGAGGCTGGACCACACTCGCTATCTGAACTCGTTGCTGCGACTGGCATCGCGCGCCCCACTGCCCACCGCTTGGCTGTCGCCCTGGAGTTTCACCGAATGGTGACTCGAGATTATGCCGGCCGATTTGTTCTTGGCTCAAGATCCTCCGAACTCGCCTCTGCCGCAGGAGAAGATCGACTTCTAGCAGTCGCAAATCCGATTCTTACCGCACTTCGTGATGCAACAGGTGAGAGCGCTCAGATCTATCGCAGACAGGGCGATCAAAGAATTTGTGTCGCAACAGCCGAACGCCTTTCTGGACTTCGCGATTCAGTGCCGACCGGAACAGTTTTAACTATGCAAGCTGGTTCGGCCGCCCAGATCCTATTAGCTTGGGAAGATGCCGAGAAAATTCGTCGCGCTATCATCAACTCTAAATTTACGCCAGCCTCACTTGCTGCAGTTCGCAGGCGCGGTTGGGCGCAATCTGTTGGTGAACGCGAAGCAGGCGTTGCCTCAGTATCTGCTCCGGTGCGCGGGCCAAATAATAAAATTATTGCTGCTGTAAGCATCTCTGGCCCGATCGAAAGACTTGGCCGACAGCCCGGTCGCTTACATGCCGCTGCAGTAATGGCGAGCGCGGCTAGACTCTCGGAATATATTTCTAAGAAATAAGTAAGTGAATCGAGGCGGTTATGAAGCAACGCTCCCGTTATATAACTTTAATTTCGCTCTTGCTAATTACCAATTCAATTCCAACTAGTCCAACTAGTAGCGCCCAAGCACCTGGTTTGCCAAACTCTAAATTAACTCCTGGTGCAACAAATCCAGCGGTAACACAGAGCACAATCGGATCTACCATCTGCGTAATTGGTTACACAAAAACAATTCGCCCGCCGGTTTCTTACACCAACAAATTGAAGTACGACCAATTGCACTCAGGCTATAACGTGAATGGCGATCTCAATATGCGTGATTATGAAGAGGATCATTTAATTCCGTTGGAGGTTGGTGGCCATCCCAGCAGTCCGTTAAATCTATTTCCTCAGTATTACAAGGCAAGCGCAGGCGCCAGATATAAAGACAAACTCGAGAACAAGATGCATTTGTTGGTCTGCTCAGGTCGAATCACCTTGAAAGCGGCGCAGGCGGTATTCCGCGGGGATTGGACCGCTGGCTATCGCAAGTATGTTGGCGCGCTTAACTAAATTAAAACGCGCTCCTAGGTAGTTGTAGCCCCGACGGGATTCGAACCCGCGTAGCTGGCTTGAGAAGCCAGAGTCCTAGGCCACTAGACGACGGGGCCGAGATTTGTTGCTATTAAGTTTTTCTACTGCGCTGGGGTACCAGGACTCGAACCTAGACTTACTGAACCAGAATCAGCAGGGCTGCCAATTACCCCATACCCCAAAAATTTCCTACGGCAAGGGTTAAGGATACCTGACCAATTCGCCCAATCTGACGCCGGCAAAGTGGCTTGATTTACCTAGTTCGCTAACGCCGCCTTGATCCGAGTTAGCGAGCGTTCACTCCCGAGCAACTCCATAGATTCAAAGAGCGGTGGTGAGATATGACTTCCAGTTACTGCAATTCGAACCGCACCAAATGCGATCCGAGGTTTTAGCCCCATCTCCTCAATTAGCGCGCTTCGTAATTTCGCCTCGATACTCTCGTGGTTCCAAGTCGCAAGTCCAGTTAAGACCTCTAAGGTTTTTGCAAGGACGCTCTGCGATTGTGGATCACTAATCTTGGGTGCTTCTTCTGCATCAATTTCAAATTTTGCCACGAATAAAAATTTCAACATTTGGGAGACCTCAGCCAAAGTTGCAATACGCTCTTGAATAATCGGAAGGGCAGTTGCAACCACTTCTAATTCCGCCGCAGTCCCTGTGATAATTCCATCTTTAATTAAGAATGGTGTGGTGCGCTTTAATAATTCAGGTAGGTCAAGGCCACGGATCTTGTCACCGTTTATCGCCTCTAACTTCTTCATATCAAAACGTGCTGGACTGGAATGTACGCGCTCAACCGTAAAGAGTTCGGTTAGCTCCTTCATCGAAATATTTTCTACATCATCACCTGGAGACCAGCCAAGAAGAGCGAGGTAATTACAAATAGCCTCGGGCAGAAAGCCACGATCCCGATACCAAGCAATTGAAACTTCACCATTGCGCTTGGATAACTTGGCATTGTCTTGACCCATAACGAATGGCAGGTGGGCAAATGTTGGGTAGTCCGCCTCGCTAACGCCCATCGCTTGATAAACCCGAATCTGTCGTGGCGTTGATGAGAGTAAGTCCTCACCGCGAAGTACGTGAGTTACCTTCATCATTACATCATCAACCGCAACGGCGAGGGTATAAAGCGGTGATCCATCAGCGCGTACCAAAACGAAATCCGGCACAAAATTATGATCAAAGGTAACCTCGCCACGAATTGAATCAGTAAATGTTGTGGAGCCATCTGGCATTCGCATGCGAACAACTGGCTTACGGCCCTCGCTCTTGTATCTTTCAAGATCCGCAGTACTTATTTCACGGCACTTGCCATCATAACCAGGCGCAACGTTTGCTTTTTTCTGGGCCTCCCGAACTGCTTCTAACTCCTGCGATGTGCAATAGCAGTGGTAAGCATCGCCATTGGCCAAAAATGTTTGGGCCCACTTCTCATAAATATCTAAGCGCTGGGACTGTAGGTATGGGCCAAATTCACCACCCTTTTCTGGGCCCTCATCCCAATCTAGCCCAAGCCACTTGAGCGTATCGATAGCTGCAGCAATATATTCATCAGTTACTCGTTCGCGATCGGTATCTTCAATTCGGAAGATAAAAGTTCCACCGGTATGTCTGGCGTAGGCCCAATCAAATAGCGCGGTACGAATATTTCCCACATGCAGATCACCAGTTGGCGATGGCGCAAATCGAACGCGCACTGGTTTCACTAAATTAGTTGGCACGAGTCGATACCTTATTAGATAATGTATTAGATAACGTGCCCAGACCCGCAATTGAGATCGAAACCTCGCTGCCAGCAGGCATTGGGCCGATACCAGCTGGGGTTCCGGTCAGGATTACATCACCAGGCAGCAGCGTCATCACGGATGTAATGAATTCAATTATCTCTGGAATTTTGAAAATCATCGAAGTTAACGGTTCATCCTGCTTAACTTCACCATTTAGAGTTGTAACAATCTTTTGATCGCCCGGAATGAAATCAGTTTCAATCCAAGGTCCGAGTGGGCAGAACGTATCGAAACCTTTTGCCCGATTCCACTGGCCATCACGTTTTTGTAAATCGCGAGCCGTAACATCATTTGCGATCGTATAGCCGAAGATGACATCGCTAACTTTTTCCCGAGGCACATCCTTACAAATACGACTAATTACAATTGCAAGTTCACCTTCAAAATCCACTCGTTCTGCCATGCGCGGCCACTGAATTAAATCATTTGGCCCTACAACTGCAGTATTTGGCTTTAAGAAAATAACTGGTTCAGCTGGTACTTCAGAGTCCATCTCCTTGGCGTGATCGGCGTAGTTCTTGCCAACACAAACCACCTTGCTTCTTGGAATTACTGGCGCAAGTAGGCGGACATCGGAGAGCGAAATTTTCGACTCACTTGGAACAATCCCGCTATAAAGTGGATCGCCTTGCAGAATCAGGATCTGATCTGACTCATTTAAAACCCCAAACATTGGAGAAGTTCCAAAGCCGGCACGCTCTTGTGGAGAAAATCTAACGATTCGCATTAGCGAATTCTAGTCGGATCGACCTATTTAGAGCGAAAGCAATTCGCCAGAGGCAGATGCAAAGAAAACTTGTGCGGCACTTGTTACGGTTTTCACCAGGGCAATCGAGCTTTCAATTGGTTTTTCACCAGTAACAACAATGGCCTCTATTCCGCTGATGCCACTTGCCTTTGCTACAACGAGTACCGCGCGAACTGCGTCAACCTTAAGATCGCCAATCTCAACTGGGATTGCAACATAAGTTCGCCCCGTTAAATCACGAAGAGCTGCCGCTGATTTTGCGTCAGAGCGCACCATTGTTGCGAGGGCTAAAGTTTGTAACTTCTGATTTTCTGGGTTACTGCTCACGAACAACCTCAAGATTTTCATTCGCACCAGAAATTCGAGTTGCCAGAATAGTCGCGATTCGGTGGCGTCGCCCAACCGGGCGCTCGGCCGTTAATTTAATTCCCGCAACTGAGATTGTGCTGCCAGGAATTGGGACTCGGCCCAATGACTTGGCCATCAAGCCGCCGACGCTATCAACATCTTCGCGGTCACTTTCAGTAAGTTCAACCTTAAAAGCTTCACCAAAATCTTCAACATTTAATCGCGCCGAAACCCGTGCACTGTTCTCATCTAGCCATTCAATCTCTTCATCGTCATCATCATATTCATCGGCGATTTCACCAACGATTTCTTCCAAGATATCTTCAATCGTAATTAACCCCGCAGTACCTCCGTACTCATCAACTACGATCGCCATATGAATCTGATCTCGTTGCATCTCCTTCAATAGATCAATTGCGGTTTTGTTTTCCGGCACAAAAGTCGCTTTGCGCAAATGTTGGGAAACCTTCTCGGTCTGCTCGGTTTCGTGCCGCTCATGAACACGGCGTGCCAGATCTTTCACATAGGCGATACCAACAACGTTATCCAAGTTTTCTTCGATAACCGGAATGCGAGTGAAGCCAGAGCGCAGCGCAAGGGAGAGCCCTTGGCGCAAGGTCTTATCCCCTTCGATCCAGACCATATCGATCCGAGGAACCATTATTTCGCGAACCAAGGTATCGCCAAGATCAAAAACAGACTGGATCATGTCGCGCTCAGACTCTTCGAACAGTCCACGCTCACTCGCCTGATTTAGCGCATGACGAAGCTCATCCTCATTTGAAATATGCCCTGGACGTAATTTAGATTCGAGTGACTTAATTAAGTTCGTTAATTTCATTTTGCGCCCTGCCATTCCGCCAAAATCGCTTCTTGCAACGCAAACATCGTCTTCTCTTCCTCTGGTTCTTGGTGATCCATGCCGAGTAGATGCAGTACGCCGTGAGTTGTAAGCAGCGCAATCTCAGTTTCTAGCGGATGCTTTAGTGGTTGCTTGGCGGCAAAGGCGGGACATAAAACAATGTCACCAACAATTCCAGGACCAGTCGCGGCGGAGAATGGCTTTAACTCATCCATTGGAAAGGAGAGCACATCGGTCGCGCCAGGTAAATCCATCCACTGTCTATGTAGCGCTTCCATCTCAGCTTCGTCAACGATTGTTATGTCCAAATCTGAATCAGGATGAATTCCCATACGGTCTAGGGCAAATTTTGCGACTGCAACAATTTCTGACTCATCGGTCGTGCTTTCAGAATTGTTTGTAATTTCGATAGCCATATTTCACTCCGAAGAGTTAGCGATCACCATTCCCAGTTCGAATTTGGCGGGGTGCATTTGGAATAGTTGGCTTTTGTGCATCGTGCCTGCCATACGCATTAACAATTTCGCCCACAAGTCGATTCCGGACCACATCCGCCGAATCCAGCGGGATGAAGGCGATATCTTCCACACCATCTAAAATTTCGTGAACAATCTTCAAGCCGGACTGGGCACCATGTGGCAAATCGATCTGAGTTGTGTCACCAGTAATAACCATCTTTGAACCAAAACCTAGTCGAGTGAGAAACATCTTCATCTGTTCGGCCGAAGTGTTCTGGGCTTCATCCAAGATAATAAAAGCATCATTTAAGGTACGGCCGCGCATGTAAGCCAAGGGTGCGATCTCGATAATTCCGCTCTGCATCAGACGTGGGATGGAATCTTGATCGATCATGTCATGCAGCGCGTCGAACAATGGGCGCAGGTATGGATCAATTTTATCTTGCAACGTCCCTGGCAAAAATCCAAGCCGCTCACCTGCTTCAACAGCAGGTCTAGTCAAAATAATTCGATTTACTTGCTTAGCCTGTAAAGATTGAATTGCCTTCGCCATTGCTAGATAAGTTTTACCAGTTCCGGCTGGACCAACGCCAAAAGTAATCGTGTTCTCATCGATTGCTTCAACATAGCGCTTTTGATTTGCAGTCTTTGGCCTGATTGATTTTCCACGATTGCTTAGAATATTTAACGAAAGAACTTCGGCTGGGTGATCGATTGGGTCGTGGTTAGTCATCGCTATCGCACGCATGACCGCATCATCGCTCAGACTCTGGCCACCACGAAGAAGTACCAAGAGCTCCTTGATAAGGAATTCAAATTTAACTACTTGGCCACTATCGCCCTTAGCAAAGATTTCATTGCCCCGAACAGTTACTCGGATATCCGGAAAAGTCTTCTCGATGATACGAAGGTAGGAATCGCCTGGGCCAACCAACGTAACCATAGGGATCGCAGTTGGGACCGTGATTGTTGCTAGATCCATGAATTTGTCATCTTTGTCATTAGTTGAATTCTACTTTTAACCTGGTGGCCACGCGAACGCACGGCCCCCCAGAAGATGCAGGTGAGCGTGAAAGACGCTCTGACCAGCGGAGGCCCCCGTGTTAAAAACGGTCCGGTAGCCATCTAGCCCGGCGTCGTTAGCAAGTTTTTGCGCGCACTGAAACATTTCCGCCAAAACTAATGGTTCACCGGCACCAAGGCTTGCCGCATTTTCAAAGTGTACTTTTGGAATTATCAAGATGTGTGTTGGTGCTTGTGGACTAATGTCGCGAATCGCAAAGAGATTTTCATCTTGAAAGACGAATTCAACCGGGATCTCGCCAGCTGCCATCTTGCAAAAAAGGCAATCAGCCATATTTACCATTTCCCAATCAAAGCAGATATCGCACTGAGTGCGGCCCCGCCGGCGTGCGCGCTTCGCAAAACTATTTCACCCATCTTTGCGATTCTGGCCCCGCCTTGCTCCAGTAACTCTAATTCATGTGGTGTTATCCCGCCCTCTGGGCCAATCACAAGGATGATCTCATCTAGTTCGGCCATCGCCGGAGTTACGATCTTTGAGAGCGGAACGATCGCTGCTTCATGTAGAACAATTATTACAAAACTCCCAGCGATGCTCGAAATATATTCGGGTAATTTTTCAACGCTAGAAATCTTAGGGATATAAAACCTGCGGGCTTGTTTTGCTGCGGTGATTGCCCCACTCTCCCATTTCTCTTGAGATTTCGCCTGCCACTTAGAAATTGAACGCTCAGCGCTCCAAGCAACTATCTCATCAACTCCAGCTTCAGTCATCATCTCGATCGCTTCTTTAACTCGATCAGATTTTGGTATTCCTTGAAGAACTGTAAGTTTTGGTGTACTTGGCGAACTTGTTCCGCGCTCAAGAACAAGCACATCAAAAGTCCGCTTTCCTAAATTCTCAACTTTCCCTCGGACCCAAGTACCTTCTCCATTGGAGAGCAGAATTTCCTCACCTTTGGTAATCCGCAATACTTTAATCGCGTGGTGCGCCTCTTCCCCAGAAACCTCGATGTAATCAGAGTGAGTGATTTCTGGGATGAAGAACAGACTCAGCATTAACGGTTGAACGCATCTCGAAATCGACCAAAGAAACCGGCGGAATTGTGACCATCACTGCGCTTATGTATTGAAACAACGCCAGCGGATTCACCACGGATATTTGCAAGTGATTTAAGAAGTTCTTCCTGTTCCTTGGAAAGCTTTGTTGGAGTCTGTACCTCAACATGAACAATCAGATCGCCTCGGCCATGCCCACGGAGTTTGTTAATACCTAAATCCTTCAGCGTGACTGTTTGGCCACTTATAAAGCCGGGCTTAATTACAACTTCCTTGACGCCATCAAGCGTTTCGATATTTACTTTTGTGCCAAGGGCTGCAGAAGTCATAGGAATTGAGATTGAAATATGCAGATCGTTTCCTTCGCGAATGAGAAAGTCGTGTGGCACTTCAATGATCTCGACATATAGATCCCCTGCCGGACCTCCGCCCGGACCGACTTCACCAGCACCGCTCATTTGAATTCGATTTCCGGTTTCAACACCAGCAGGAATTTTGATCGGAATAACTTTGTTGGCGCGAACTCGGCCATCACCAGCACATTCATTACAAGGCTTTGAAATAACTGAACCGTAACCTTGGCAGGCAGAACATGGCCTGCTTGTCATTACTTGGCCAATAATGGAACGCGTAACTTGTTGTGTCTCACCACGTCCTTTACAAATACCGCATGTTGTAGGGGATGCGCCATCTGCACAACCACTGCCACTGCACACGTCGCACGGCACTGCAGTTTCAATATTTAATTCGCGATCTGTTCCAAAACAAGCCTCTTGCAAATCAATTTCGACCCGAATTAACGCATCTTGGCCATTTCGCATGCGCGCTCTAGGGCCACGATTAGAAGTACCACCGCCAAAGAAGGCATCCATAATGTCGCCAAAACCAAAGTTTGCACCACCACCAAATTGTGAGAACGGATCACCACCCAAGTCATAGCGCTGGCGTTTATCCGGGTCACTTAGAACCTCATAGGCTTTGGTGATCTCTTTGAAACGTTCTGATGCGCTTGGGTCATCATTAATATCAGGATGGTATTCCCGAGCTAGTTTGCGATAAACCTTCTTGATTTCATCGAATGAAGCATCGCGATCAACGCCAAGAGTTCCGTAAAAATCTGACACTTAATTAGCCTCATCCATAAAGCGTCCGATATAGCGTGCGACTGCATTAACCGCAGCCATCGAGCTAGCGTAATCCATCCGAGTTGGACCAAGTACGCCAACCGCACCAACTTCACCCCGACCACTGCCGTTAGTAGAACCGTAACCAATGGTGACAAGACTTGTAGTTCTAAGACCAGCATCGTGTTGCTCTTCACCAATTCGCACTTTCACATTGTCACCAGCATCTGCAAGCAAGCGAAGTAGTACAACTTGTTCTTCTAAGGCTTCCAGAATTGGATGAATCGCTGCAGCAGTTTCTTGGGACGACCGGGCCAAATTTGAAGTTCCAGAAACTACAACTTTTTCACTCTGTGGATATTGAATAACTGCTACTTGCTTTGTGATCTGCGAAAGGGCTTTCACGGTCCTAATCAGCAAATCATCGAGGTCATCCGCCTGCGCCAAAAACGATTCAATTGCACGTCTCTCTGCACTAGAGAGTGGTTTCACTACTGATAATTTATCCACAAATAATCGATAACCGCTATTTGTTGGAATGCGGCCGGCACTTGTATGAGGATGAGTAATTAACCCAGCATCTTCAAGAACGGCCATATCATTTCGAATTGTCGCAGGTGAGACACCAAGGCCGTGCCGTTGGGCAATTACTTTTGAACCAACTGGGATTTCCGTCGCGACATACTCGTCGACTATTGCCCGAAGAATCTCTAACTGACGCTCTTGCATTTCTGGCTTTCGGTTAGGCGATTACTAAAACTATTGAAAGCAGTACGAGCAGAACAATTGCCGGATAAGCAGTCTTCATTTTGTTCGCCTTCGAATGTGCGTAAACGGCGCCACCCATGACTAGCCACATCAGGAGAATTGCACACCATCCAAATAGTGAATCTGGGTAGCGGATTGCGACAAGTAGGCCAACCGCACCTACAGCTTCAATGGCACCGATAACGCGCGCAAAGCGATCACCGACATTTACATCACGAGTTCCGGCCAACCCTTTTTCATTTCCGCTCAACTTAAATACGCCAGAGGCCAAAAAGATAACAGCCAATAGGCCGAGCAAAATATTATGGGTTAGATGCATGGTCTAACGCTACTACAACAAGATTTCGCGCACGATTCGGTCGGCAATCAAGCGGCCAGATTGCGTCAAAGCCACGCGCTGCGCCGTCCACATAACCGGATCCAAGGCGCCACTAATGTGAAAACTTTCGAGAGCCGCAATCTGCTCTGCCACAAGGGATGACTTGGCAATTCCAGATTTGAGTCGAATCTCTAACATGAGTCGTTCACTTGCTATCTGTTCGCCCGTAAGAATTTCGCGCTCTTGAATCGGCTCGGCACCAGTTGTTAATCGCTCTTGGTAAGCCGCTGGATGCTTAACATTCCAGAAGCGAACGCCATCAACATGCGAATGCGCACCCGGTCCAAGTCCCACCAATTTGCTCCGACCCAATAAGCGATGTTGTGTCGGCATTCCGAGCCAGCTTTTGCCCAATTGCTTAACTCATACCAAGTGAATCCAGCCTTGGTAAAACTTTCATCCGCAATTAAATACTTATCAGCGGTTTGATCATCTTCTGGAATAACAACTTCGCCTCGTTTTACTTGCCCAGCTAATTTTGTCCCGGCTTCCACTATCAAGGCATAAGCCGAAATGTGCGTGATCGGAAGTGCTAGCGCTGTCTGTATTGTCGTCTGCCAATCTTCAATGCTCTCTCCCGGGGCGCCATAAATTAAATCAACGCTAATCTCTTTGAAACCAACTTCCTTCGCCCAATTCGTGGCCTTGGAAACATTCGCAGGATTGTGAGTTCGGTCCAATACTTTCAAAACATGTTCTACACCTGATTGCATGCCAAAGGAGATCCGGTTTATTCCAATCTCACGAAGTGCCGCTAGCTTCTCTTTACTGACCGTATCTGGATTGGCCTCGATTGTTATTTCAATATCAGGTGTAAAGCCAAATTTATCTTCTAAATGTCGTAGCACTCGCTTTAGATCACTTGGCTCCATCAAAGTGGGAGTTCCACCACCAAAAAAAATTGTTGGGATTGGCGCAGTAGTTTTAACGCTTGCTCTTGCTTGATCTGCTTCGGCGATCAGTAAATCGATGTGGTTATTCGATATCTTGGTTAGATCCTCGCTGACCTGAAGTTCAGCTGGCGTGTAAGTATTGAAGTCACAGTAGCCACAGCGGCGAACGCAGTAAGGAATGTGGATATAAAACGAGAGTGGCATAGTAGATATTCTCTCTCATTTCTTCAATTTATAATACTTACAATCTGGCAGGTCCTGTAGTTTGAGCCCAAAGACCGCATTAGATTCTTGAAAAGGGACTCATGTTGAGTTGAGCGGTGAAAATCTAAATTTTAAATATCCTGGTTGAAATATTGCTTAAAAAACCACTTGATGTAAGCATTTGCTTCTGTGTAAAAATCTTCTGATTTAATCTGGAAAACTTTAAAGAAGGCACTCTTCCAAGAAATTCCATCTCCAGGT